>Ga0187891_1000833_pt1 | contig 28927 bp, 21 predicted proteins | sample June2016WEW_21_4_FD_132990 | JGI IMG/M metagenome (GOLD analysis project Ga0187891, IMG submission 132990) | Peatland microbial communities from SPRUCE experiment site at the Marcell Experimental Forest, Minnesota, USA - June2016WEW_21_40 | ecosystem: Environmental > Terrestrial > Soil >... | reverse complement strand
GGCATCGATATCAGCCGGGCTACGATGTGCGGTTGGGTGATGACCATCGGAGAGATGTTGATGCCGGTAGCTGGAGCGATGCGGAACCAGCTGCTTGCCGGCACTTACATCCAGGCGGATGAAACTCCGGTCGATGTGCAGACGCACGATGGAAGCGGCACAAACCATCAGGCTTACTTCTGGCAGTACGGGAGGCCGGGGAGCATGACGGTTTTTGATTTCCGCATGAGTCGCAAACGCGAAGGCCCACTGAACTTCCTCGGCAACTTCGAAGGACTTCTTCAAACAGATGGCTACGCTGCATACGATCGCGTGGGCGGTCCGAAGATAGTGCATGCAGCCTGTTGGAGCCACGCCAGAAGATACTACGTGGATGCGGTCAAACTCAATAAACAGGATGCCGCATCCATCCGCGCAGTTGAACTGATAAACGAGTTGTTCGCGATTGATGCTCAAGCGCGGAACGAAAAGATGGACCACACCGCACGCCATGCTCTGCGCCACGAGAAGGCTCCGCCGCTGCTCGATGAAATCCGCACTCACATCCTCGAGATGAGCAAGACGGTGCTGCCCAGTAGCGCTGCCGGCCAGGCCTGTAGATACACTCTTGCCATTTGGAAAAAGCTGGTCTGCTTCCTCGATTATCCCGAACTGGAGCTTAGCAACAACCTTGCGGAGAACTCCATGCGGCCTATCGCCCTCGGCAGAGGCAACTGGATCCACATCGGGAGCGAAACCGCCGGACCGCGCGTGGCCGCTATCATCTCCGTCATCGAAAGCTGCCGCCGCCTCAAAATCCCGGTGCGACGTTACCTGGCAGACATCCTGCCCGGGCTTGCGAACACACCGCTCCAGCGCATCGCAGACCTTACTCCTGCAGTCTGGGCCGCAAAGACGTCATCCATGCGTTTGGTCTGACGCTTACGATTGAACTTACCCCGGGAGATCTGCTCCGTGTCGCCTTCGGCGACTGAGGCTGTCGTGAGACAGCCTGACCGCGGAGCAGAAGTCAGCAGAGGGCATATTAGGCCATGACGTCGGCAAGGCTATTGAGGCACTCCAAGGCCGAAAGGCGGAGTCAACAGATAGGCCGAGCCGGGAACGATGGTTGAAGGCCCGAACGAGAGGAGAGGCAAGTAGGACATGAGTCTCAGGAGCGACATGCAGCGGAATATTCAGAATGAACTGAACTTCTCTTCCACGCCAGCGGGTGAAGCCTGCGAAGCGGGTAGGGAAGAGACTGAATCGCTCCCGGCGATGAATGCCCCCGAAAGCCCAGCCAGCATGAATCGATTGATGGAGGAAGTATGTGAGCGAGAGAATCTGAAAGAAGCATTACGGCGGGTAAAGGCCAACAAGGGTAGTGCGGGCATCGACAGGATGACTGTCGATGGAATAGTCGACTATCTGAAGCAGCACTGGCTAGCCATCCGGGAACAACTGCTGAGCGGAACCTATCAACCGAAGCCGGTGAGGCGGGTTGAAATCCCCAAACCGGACGGAGGGGTGCGCAAGCTTGGCATTCCGACGGTGCTGGACAGATTCATCCAGCAAGCGGTGATGCAGGTTCTCCAGAGGCAGTGGGACCGGACGTTTTCCGATTACAGCTATGGGTTCCGACCGGGAAGGTCGGCCCATCAGGCGGTGGCAAAGGCGCAGCAGTATATTGCCGAAGGCCGCGGCTGGTGCGTTGATCTCGACTTGGAGAAATTCTTCGATCGGGTCAATCACGACAAACTGATGGGTCAGATCGCCGAACGGGTTGGTGACAAGCGGCTTTTGAAGCTCATCCGGGCGTTTCTGAACGCCGGGGTGATGGAAAACGGGTTGGTAAGTCCGAGCGTGGAAGGGACTCCTCAGGGAGGTCCACTTTCGCCACTGTTAAGCAATCTCGTGCTCGACGAACTCGACCGGGAGTTGGAGCGCCGGGGACATCGCTACGTCAGGTATGCGGACGATTGCAACATTTACGTTCGCAGCGAACGTGCGGGTCAACGGGTGATGCAGAGCGTTACGCAATTCATCACGCAAGAACTCAAGCTCAAGGTGAATGAGACGAAGAGTGCGGTGGCGCGACCACAGGAACGGAAGTTTCTTGGGTTCAGCTTTACCGCCGGTCCAGAGATCAAGCGCGTCATCGCGCCAAAGGCTCTGGACCGGTTTAAGCAACGTATCCGAGAGATCACGCTACGGGCAAAGGGCGTTAGCATGCAGACAACAATAGAAGAGTTGGCTCCGTACATGCGGGGCTGGCGCAGCTATTTTGGCTACTGTGAAACGCCTGAAGTGTTGGTGTCTCTCACTCGCTGGGTTCGGCTGAGGCTCAGGGCTGCAATGTGGCGGCAATGGAAAACACCCCGCCGCCGCCGTGAGGCTCTACTCGAACTGGGGGTTCGCTTACGGCTGGCACGAAACACGGCCGGCAGCGGACTCGGCCCTTGGTATCTTGCCAAGGCCAAGGCCCTCTCTGTGGGGCTTTCCAATGCCTATTTCAAATCGCTCGGCCTTCCTTCGTTGGTCGGTGAGTGACGGCGTAACTTCTCGAACCGCCGTGTACGGACCCGTTCGCACGGTGGTGTGGCAGGGGTCAGCGGGCAACCGCTGCCCCTATGCCGATCAAACGCCCCAGGCTACGGGAGCATCCTTGGAGTCCCAGCCTGCCGGCAGCGCGCAACATTTCAGTCGCCATGCCGACATTTCGTTATCGATTCAAGCTGATGAGACGATCTTTGGGGTCACTCCGCCTGTAATGATATTTCGACGGGGCCGGAACCTAGCCGGAGGGGATCGCCGTTCTGCGTTCGCGTGAGAAATAATAGGAGGCATGGCGACGATCGCCGAAAGCCTGTACGACTGGATCCGCATCGCGAATGAGGCTCGCGAGCGGATTGACCTGCCTGTTGGGACAATTGAGGAAGCAATTGCGACGCTTCAGAGCGCTTTCGGCGACATGTATCTGGGTAGCCTGATTCCCTCAGACCAGGATCACAGCAAACGAATTGTGACTGCGCGGGATGACAGACCACTGGCCTATTGGCTTTCGGGACCAGGACTCGACAGTTCCGTCGTGCAACTCGTCGAAACGGCCGTTGTCATTCGATCCTTCCTATCGGATCCCTGCCTGCCCAAGAAGATCGAACGAATCAAAAACGATACGTTCTGGCCGACTTTCTACGAACTTGCGATGGCGTTTCGTGTAAAGCGCAGCCTACACGGGGCTGGTTCACTGGCACTCGCCCCGGAAATTAAAGAAAACAATGGCGATTTCACTGTTGACATCGATGGGGGGCGCCTTTTGTGCGAATGTGCCCGCATCAGTCGCACTCCCTTCGCGGAAGAGGGGATACGCATCACTCAGGACATCTTCGACTATGTTGCCGGGAAGATCAGGACATATGCGCGTCCTTGCTGCGTCAAGATCCGAGTAAATGCGGAGCTGAAGCGTGCGGACTTCAATATGATTCTTCAGCTGCTGAAGCGAACACTCGAACGACACGAGCGGACCGGAGAAGTCTCGGTCGTGTCATCGCAACAGCTGATTGAAGTTCAGGTGGAACCGCTCACGGAACAAACGGAGAAGGTCCCTTTTAGAGTGGTCGATGGAAATCTTATCGACGTCACCGGCTCAGAATGGGTGCATGCCCAATCCATAGGAGGCGTAGCCGGGAAGTCCTCAGCCGAAGTTTCCGAAATGTTCAGGGCAGGCGTTGAATACGACTATAGAGAGCGCGGGCGGGTCTTTATCAAGTATGCGCCGCCTAGGAAGGCGGAAGATCCTTACGAACGGCTGACGGACAAGATCCACGATAAGGTTTCGCAGACCAAGATCGCTCCTGGCACACGAACAGCCAAATTTCTCTGGATCGAATCTCCCTACGACTTGCGGACGCTTGATCACGGGGTCTTGCAGCAGTTAGCCGTCATGGAAATGAGCCGCTCTACGCACACGCTGGGAGTAGCGATCACGCACCGGGAACCCACCTGCATCGCGGCGCACATTGGTCAGGAGCTTCCCCAACGGATCGTCTGAACGGCATGCGCGAAGGTCCTGATCAAGTGCCGTTTCTGCCGCCTTGCTATATCGGTGGAGCAGCGCAGCCATTGCCAGCCACCCCGCCATTCCTCTGGGATCACGTTCACGGGCTGTGGTTGATGCGCAGATTGCTATTACCGGTACAAGGAGGGCACCGCTCCAGAGTATATCCATGTTGACGAGTCCGAACTCGTTGCGCACCAAGGCAATCGCTTGCTCTGTTGCTCTCTTGGTCCGCGACCATGCGCTGGCAACCTCTGCCCTGCTGAGTTCGTGTAACGGCGTACGGCTTCGACCATCCGGCATGGCCACAAACGCGCAGGCACGGAACAAGTGCATGACATTCAATCGCTCAAAACCTTGCCGGCGGAGTTCGTCCACGAAAGGGGTGACCTCGTCCGCTATGAATCCGCTATGCCGGGCTGCCACGCGGGCGCTGTCAATGTCTTCCCTCTTCAGCTTGACACCGAGGGTGTTAATGCGAGTAAACGCCTCAACAGCCTCGTCAAAGGTATGGTCCACCATTTGGACTGCAGGGATCTCGTATTCGCGGATTCCGCGCACACGCTCAAACTGCGCCTCTCGCCTCTCGCCTTTATTACCTTCAGGCAACGAACGGCGAATCTGGCGATACGACTCGTCGTCAAGTAACTCGCTTACTCGGAACCAGTTACTGTCTCGGCGGGTCGCGGCGTTGGAAAGACGGAACTGATCTTCATCCGGATTAAAGACCACGTCTATGCCCTCGTCGCCGCTCAAAATGCGAGACATAGTGATTACCCGCTGTTGCCCATCAATGAGCCACGAAACTGAGCTTGCCCGAGACGGCCGCGGGTCGCGGCGCCGTGCTCTTGCTTCGACGGAGCTTGTCCAGAGCAATAGGACGGAGATTGGGAACCCGTGATAGATCGAATCGAGCAGCTTGGGCGCACGACTTGGCTTCCACACGTATTCGCGCTGAAACTCGGGGATTACTAATCTACCGCCGCGGTAATCCTCCACAACCTGTCGAATCTTCAGCTTCTGTATCTCTAACCGTGCTTTCTGCATATCGGCGTGCCACCCCTTTCGCTTGGAATCATGAAACTGTCTTTATTAGTATTGAGCGAGCCCTGGTAACTGTAGATTTGCATCCATCAGTGCCCTAAGTCGTCTAGGAACTCCGATGCCGGCGTGGTACTCGTAACCAGCAGATAGTCGCGGGCGCGGGTGCAGGCGACGTACAGCAATTGCCGCTCGGTGTTGTACACGTCCTCAAGGTCAGCTTCATCCGTAACCGTCTCAATCCGCTCCTGGAGTGGGATTACCTCGTCGTCACAAGCCATCACCGCGACCGCTCGGAACTCCAGGCCCTTGGCAAGGTGCATGGTGCTGATCGACAGCCGACCTGCAGTCGTTTCAACATTGTTGTCGAGTACCACAAAGTCTAGTGACGCCTCCTTCGCGGAGGCTTTGGCCCGGCCCAACTCGGCCGGAGAGCGCACAAAGATCGCGATTTCATGCAGCTGAACCCCAGCCTTCGTGACGGCCGCCAGCCATTCGCTCACCGCCTTGATTTCTGCTTCGCTGGTTGGCAGAACCTTGATGCCTGGCGCCGGCCCGTCGAACACCGAGATCGTTCCCTTGCGTTCCTCGGAGTTGCCGTCTACATCGGACACTTCTACGCCAAGGAGGCGGTCAGCCTGCGAACGAATCTGGTGCGACGTCCGGTAGTTGATCTTTAACGTCGTTGAGCGCCCGCGCACATCCACGCCCAGGGCCTTCCAGGAGAAGGGCTGCTGGAAGATTCTCTGGCCGAGGTCGCCGGCAAAGAAAAGGCTATTCGCCCGCCCATCCCCGAGCGCCGCCAGGAGCCGGAGTTGCGCGATACTGATGTCCTGAGCCTCATCGACAACCACGAAGTCGAATGGAGATTTGGTACCGCTGGCGTACAGGCCAGCCAGAACATTGAAGAGCCCTGAGTCGGTGATCGACCCCTGGGATTTCAATCCAGACCGCACCCGTTCAAAGATCGACCAGAGGATTGCCCGCTGCGCTTCTTTGAGCCGGGTCTTCCTGCCCAGGCGGGCCACGTCACGGTAGTCTTCCCACGTATCCAGTTGCCGGGCGTCCACGACTTGTTCCCACTCGGTGGTCAGGAACTGCAGCGAGAACTTACTCCCATCCACCAATCTGGCGGCCTCTTCTAATAGGCCCTTCACAGCCTCTGGCGTGGCGATCTGGGGCTTGCCAATGTTCAGTTCAAAAAGCCTGCGACCGATGGAGTCCATCGAGTGAACCTCGATGCGCTCCCCGAGACGGGGTTCACCAGTCAGCAATAGTCGACGTTTTGCATCCAGTGCCTTGGCCAGCGGGTCGGAGAAGGTCGTGAGCAGCACCCGTGCGTTCGGGTTTGTGCGGGCAAGGTGGAAGGCCCGGTGCAATGCGACAATCGTCTTCCCGGTGCCTGCTGAGCCCGCGACTCTCGCGGGACCGTTGAAGTCCTTCTGAACTAACTGGCGCTGCGCCGGATGCAGGAAAACTGCCCAGCGTTCCCAGGGGTACTCAAGCGCCAGCGCAAGTTCTTCTACGTTCTTCATCACCCTGAAGCGGCGCAGAGCGTCGGGATGCTCGAAGGGATTGGTACCCACCGGCACTGGCTCTGGCAACGGCGGCTTGATTCCAGTTGCCAGGTTAAGCAGTGCCTCGGCAGCCTCGGCCGGCAGGTGCCCTGCGATTTCCAGCAGGCTGTCCTCCGTAGCCTCCCTCACAGCATCCAGCCACTCCGGGGGTACCCCGTAGGCCAGGAACTGTCCATCGGAGATGTACTTGAAAACTGGCGGCTTGGGTGGAGCGGGCTTCTCGACTTCCACGTACTTGGGAATTTCCTGTACACGCTCGCGAACTTCCACCAACTGCGCAGCGCCAGTCTTGGGATGCGTCTCCAGTCGGCGCCGTTCGGCCCAATGGTAGGCTTCGTCGTGGTGATTGACATAGCACAGCAGCAGGCTGGCTCCGGTCCGGTGAACGATAAGCCGGATGTCTTGGCTGACGCGGATTGACCAGAAGTTCGGGTCTTTAGACTTGTCGAGCTTATGCAATTGCAGGCTGGGATGAGCAGGGTTCAACTGGAGATCGAAGGCCGTCGTTTTCACAGCCTTCTGCTCCTCGCCAGTGAGCTTGGCGAGGCTGTCAGTAAACGTGTCTGCGATTCGAAATTCCATCTTTTTCAGTATCGGTACACGATGGGTTGAAGTCTGGCATCGGTCAGCATTTTGTTTAAGTAATCCATCAACTTGCGCCGCTCAATGTTGTAATGACCTGCCCTGTCGTTAGCGTACCGTTGGTCGTGCGACAGTTTCTGCGCCTCCGAAATGAACGTGTGGTACATCTTCGAAAGCATGTTGTCGATCTTCTTAACGGAGTTCTTATACTTACCATCTGGCAAAGAACGAAGTGGCACAGTTTGAATTACGCCTATGGATGAATCGCGATCGCGTACAATGCCGAGGCTGAACAGCCGCAAAGTCTCGGCAAGTGCCTCGCCAAAATGGCCGTAGTTTCGTTCATGCGCAAAACTATCCCTGAATGCGGGTCTATTAAATGCCGACCCAAGGCATTCGAGATGATGAGATTGATCTGTCTCGTGAAATGCTGTCTTGTAATCCTCATAGCACGCATTCAGAACCATCGCAGACTGATTGATGTCTTGCTGGAAATCATCCCAAAACTCGATCCTAAGTTTAAACGGATACTCCCCACTGCTATTAAGTCCCATCACAACATCTTGGAGTCGCTTATCCCTTCGCTCCGTCGTCGCGATGATGAAGAGATCAAGCTTCTGCGAAAAACCCTTTGCATCTTTCGCGTCAGTCTCGATGATCTTCTTATCGATGTGAGCCTTAGTCTCCTTACACTGGATGCCGATCTTGCTTCCGTCGCCACCCTCGGCATATATGTCAACACCGTGCTGTTTCTGTCCTTGACGCCCATAATCCTGAACGGACTCCGGCACGTACCGCTTCTTGGCAACCTGCACGACAAGATCCTGAAAGGCCTGCCAATCTGATGGCGGAGGCAAATAAATCTTCACTTGACTCATGCTTCCCCCTTATGCCCTGAAAACCTTCATCACTTCGTCGCCCAGATGGTTGATAACCTTCACTGCGATTCTGCCATTGGCTGGCTTGTCAAAGGGCCGCGAGGTATCACTGTGCAGCGTCTCCCAAGCCTCTTCGTTAATCTCCGCCTTCAGCGTCGTCTTGAGCGCCTTGTAGGGGTCATTGGCGCCGAGGAAGTATGCGTGGCGCACGAAGAAGCTCTCCTCGTTATAGTCGGTGTCGATGAACCAGCAGGCCAGTTCATCCGGGCTGCTTGACTCCACCTTGCCCAAGTGGGGCTTGAAGACGTCCACGCCATTCACCTTCACCTGAATCTGCCCGCCTTCTGCCGAGAGAATCAGGATGTCCGGCTCGCCGAAGATGACGAAGAGGTTGCCCTTGCCGGTGTTCTTCAAGTCGTCGGCCATGTGCAGGTCGGCATTCATCCGGGCCTTGAGTACGGGGATGCGCCCCAGCTTGTTAAAGTCTGACGAGTGCGCGTCGTAGTTGAAGGCGCAGGTGATCAGCACATCGAAACCCGCGTCGCCAGCCTCCTTGGCCGCTGAAACCAGGTTCGGGCGGGAGACGGTGCCGAACTCGGGGCCGATGAAGATGGCCGCACGCTTCTCCGTGCCATCCGCGTCGGTGTACCGCCCGTCGGCGCAGATGAAGTCGCCAGGCCAGGGGGTCAACGAGGAGAAGGTGATCTTGTCTTCCTTATGGGCCTGCTGGACGCCGCTGATCTTCAGGGTATCGAGGATCACTTGGACAAAATCCTGGGCGCCGCGCACATCCACGTCGGCGCTGCCGGGCGAATCGATCACGTCCTCGTTCTCATTCACAGCTAGAACGCGGTGTGGAGAAAGGCTCTCGACGGTGAAGGGGCCGGAGACGCGAACCTTCTTGTTGTCTTCGTAGGGCTTGTCGTAGAGGTACTCGAACTCGGCCTTGGCTGCGATGGATGCGTCGATCGCCTTCTGGCGGGCAATGCAGTGTTCCCACCACTCACTGTGCAGGTCTTTGGCTGTCTGCGGCCATGCCGGGCCAGCCTCGCGGGGGATATTCCAACCTTGCCAATCCTTCTTGAGTTCAGCATTCAATTGTTCCCGGATCGGCTCAAGAACAAGCTGAAATTCATCCCAGATCACATCGATCTCGGCATCGTTTGCAATGGAGCTAAGCATGATGTGCGGGACACGATCGTAGACGAAGCCTTGGCGAATGCTGCCGTGCGTAGGCAAACAGGAAGGAACCTTCCCCTGCAGGCTCGCTTCCTTGTACTGACCATCAGGACTGTCTGCTAGCAAATAGTAGGGATACCGCGCACCCATAACTCGGGCCCGTGCTAATGCGAGTGCGACACGAGAAGTGTCAATTGTGATCCAGCGCCGACCCCACTGCTCAGAGACATAAGCAGTGGTCCCGGCACCGCAAGTCGGATCAAGGACTAAATCGCTGGGATCAGTAGTCATGAGGATGCAGCGTTTGATCACTTCGTCCTTGGTTTGCACTACATAGATTTGCTTCTGCTCACTACGCGTGTCTGTCCAGACATTTGTGATGGACGCATACTCACTGTCGGAAAAGTACCTGCGATACAGCCGGGTTGGACCTTGCGTGAAGTCTAGTCGCCTCGCCTTCTCCAGCCTCCAAAGTCCATCATCGCCTGTTTTCCAGTGTCTATGGTCACCGCAATGCTTCTTCACTCCACACAGAAACTCGACTTCCTTTGTCAGCGTTGGGCTCGCCTCTGGTGACACGGCCGTATTTGTTCGCACAAGTTGAGCCCCCTCCGGGATGGAGGGAGGTGTCTCGCGTTCATCTGTAGTGGTCTTCCTCTCGCGCAAGTCGGGTAAGAGTAAGGACTTGAACTCGCCATTCATTGCCTCATCTAAGGATAGCTTCCGAAGTACGGATCGAAACTTTATCCTTGTTCTCGATTTGGCATACCACACGATTAGATCCCCGACCGTCGGAAGGATGCCACTTGACGTTCCGGTCGTCTTCGAGAAGAAGATCAAAGAACAAAAGTTGCTCTCACCCAACACTTCGTCCATCAAAGCACGTACTCGGTGCACGTTTTCGTCGCTTATTTGGACAAAAACAGAGCCGGATTCATTCAGCAAATCGCGAGCGACGGTCAGGCGGTCCCTCAGGTACGTGAGGTAGGAGTGGATTCCATCACGCCAAGTGTCCCGGAAGGCCTTGACCTGCTCCGGCTCGCGTGTGATGTGATCCATGTTGCCGTCCTTCACGTCGCGACTGGTGGTGGACCACTGGAAATTAGAGTTGAACTTGATGCCATAGGGCGGATCGATGTAGATACACTGCACTTTGCCTCGGAGGCCCTCGCGTTCTGCCAGCGATGCCATCACCTGCAGGCTGTCGCCAAGGATCATCCGATTCGACCAGTGGGCATCGTGCTGGTAGAACTCCGTCTTGGCGTCCTCGCTTGGCAGTCCATTGAAGTCAGCGAAGAGATCAAATTGTGGAGTTGCCTCCTTGGGTGTATTCTTCTCCGTCTGCCTGCGCAGGTCGTCGATGAGCACCTTGGGCTGCACCTTCTCCTGGATGTAGAGCGGCGGCGCCGGCACAACCAGATCGGACCAATCTTGTTCGTCCTTGCCGCGCCAAACCAGTTGCGGATCCAGATCGCGGTTGCGTCGCTCGTAGGCCACACGGATCGGCGTCTGCTCGTCCGTCCGCATGACGGACTGGTACTCCGCCGTGGGAATGTTCTTACGCGAGGCCTCGTCGTGCGTCAGGGTCTCGACAGTCTTTTTCTGCTTCGGGGCCTTAGTTTCCAGAGTGTTCTTCGCCATCGTCTCTTCTCTTCGGTCGGCCTTACGCCGTGGGCTGAACGGCCGCCAGTGGGGCAACCTTGTCGATCATGCTGTTGAACTCGGCCTCAACCTTTGCCGCGAAGTCCGCCTCCATGGCGTAGACCTCGGTGAACTCCGCAAAGGCCCAGCGGCCAAACTTGCCGCTGTTGTTCACGCCGGGAACCCAGTAGGTCTCCATGGTGAGCTTCTTGTCCTTTGCATCCTCGCGGCGGTATCCCTTGATCTCGACCACCAGATGCAGCAGGTCCTTGTCCCCACATCCATCATCGACGAGTACGATGAAGTCCGGGCGGTAGATGCGGCTCTCCGAACCATAACGGTAAGGCACCTCGAACCCAAGGTTGTGATTCTTGACGTATGCCTTGACGCGAGCGTGCGATTCGGCCACACGGCAGAACTCGGCTTCCCAGTCGCTATCCAGAACGACCCAGTTGATGTGGCAGCGATCGGCTTTCGTCTGCCAGCGGTCCGTCTTGGAGGTCGTGAAGCTGACGTGCATGGTAGAGCCAGTGGGATTGTATGGGTCCAGCAGCGCCTTGATGGGCATCTTGCCCACGGTGTCCTGCACGATGGCATCGGTGATTCGGTTGCAAGCCTCATCGGCAAGCTCTCGAATCATGAGCTGCGCGGGGTAGGTACCCCCTGAACACCGGAGGCAGGTATCCAGCCATTGCTTGGTGATGCGCTTGAGCTGACCAAACAAGGTGAACTGCGGTTCCTCACCGGTGTCACGCCACTTGGTGGATAGCAGGTGTGCAGTGAGGTTGTAGAGAACCGTTGAGGGGCGTGTGTCGGCGAGGTGCTCAACCGTGAGGCTCACTTCCTCGCCGATGATGCCGGAGTTGATGTTCATGGTGGGGCCGACAAGTTCAGGCGTGAGATTCAGGACTGAGTCGTCGGTGAAGGTAGCGGTCAGCCGATCTTCCGGCAGTTCCACACGGTAGCCCAAAACCCTTGGGAACTGGATTTCCAGCGCATCCCGCTCTGGACGCATCGCCTTGACCTGGATCGTCTCCCTCGGTTTCTGCGGGGGAGCTACGACCGGCTTGGCCGTGAAGTCGAAGGGAATGCCGAGGACGTCGGCATACTCGACATTGAAGAGGCCCTCCTCGTTCAGGTCATAGGACTGGCGGCGAAGGGCGCGACCAATGACCTGCTCGCAAAGGAGCTGCGTGCCGAATGCCCGAACACCCACAACGTGGGTGACAGTGTTGGCGTCCCAGCCCTCGGTGAGCATGGAAACCGAGACAACGCAGCGGATGCGTTCGCCGAGCCGATCAGGTTTGCCCACCGTGTTCATGACCTCGCGGAGCAAATCCTGGTCGGAGATGTTCTCGGCTTGCTGGCGGTCGCCTGTACGCTCCATGATCTCCCGGCGGAATCGGTCGATCTCGTCGGCGGCAATCTCACGGAACTTGGGGTCCAAAGCGTCGCCGGATTCGAGCTGCTCGCTGTCGATGAGTAACGTATGGGGTCGGGGGAGCGGGTTGCCGTGCACGTCGGAGTTCCGGAAGTATTCAAGCCGGCCTACTTCGGGCTTACTTGAGCCGTCCTGGTTGGTGCGGATGAAGCCGGAGATGTAGTCGTATACCAGTTTGGAGATCGCGGTGTTCTGGCAAACGACGATGAAGCAGGGCGGCACAGCGATCTTGGCTTCGCGCCAGGCATCGAAGGTCTTCACGTAGTGCCCATAGAGGACTTCCAACGCAGTGCACAGCTTCGCCGGCAACTTGAGAGGGTCAAGGACCTCGCCCTTGCTGCGCCCCTTCTTGGGCATGTCGGCTCGGATGTGCTCCCACAGGTTGCGGAAGACGGGGACCTCCTCGCCGGGGATATTGTCGGCGACCGGCACTCGTGGCAGCTTGACGATGCCGCATTCGATCGCGTCCATCAGCGAGAAGTCGCACATTGTCCAGGGGAAGAGTGTTCCCTCAGCGTACCCCGAACCCCGGAGGAAGAACGGCGTAGCCGACAGGTCGATGACGCGGGCAATGCCGAGCTTGCGGTTGACGGCCTCCAGGCCGGATATCCAGAGGCGGGCCGCTTCCTTGTTCTTCTCGGCTTCCTGCTTTTCCTCCCCCGAAATATCCTCCTCGACCGGATCGCCCGGCTTCTCCCGGTAGCAGTGGTGCGCCTCGTCGTTGAGCACCAGGATGTTCTTCAACCCCATCAGGTCAGGCATGACCCGCTGGATCATCTGCCCTTCGGTCTCTTCTGTCTTGAGGGGCTCACCTCGGCCCTGGAGAAGAGAGCGTCCGCCCTTGGAGAGATCCAGCCGCTCGCGCAACTTGAACGCGTGAAAGTTGGTGATGACGATCTTGGCGCGCTGGATGTCATCCAGCATGTCGGGGGGCACCAACTCGCGGCTCATGTAGTAGCTGTCGGGGTCGTTGGGTTGGAGAACCCTGAGCCGGTCTTTGATTGTGAGTCCCGGCGCCACGATCAGGAAGCCCTTCGTGAAGAGCGAACTGCCAGGGCGGCGGACGGCGTTGACGGTCTGCCAGGCAATCAGCATGGCCATGACGGTGGTCTTGCCGGCGCCGGTGGCGAGCTTCAGGGCCAAGCGCATGAGTTCGGGATTGGCAGCGGCGTTCGCGTTGGCCAGGTGCTCAAGGAAGCCTTTGCCTATTTTCCCGGCCTTCGGAGCCACCTCGGTCAGCCAGATCGCAGTCTCGACGGCTTCGATCTGGCAAAAGAATGGCCGGATGTCAGAGAACTTGTGGTGCCGCCAGTGCTTGAGGAGTCGTTCCGTTTCAGGGGTCACATGCCAGTCTTTTGGATCGGGCCACTTCCGCCACTGGTCTACCTGGTAGCGAAGCTCATTGATGATTGGCGTCGGGTCGTACTGCTGCTCTGCCGTGGAGACACCGGCTCCCTCATCGAAAACAAGCGATCCCTGCGTCGCCCCCTTTTTTCTCTTCCGAGGTTTTGGGACCGGCGTGATGTACTTTGCAACGCGCCGGGTTTCAATGGTTTGCTGCGTCGGCTGGCCGTCGGCATCGAGTTCCCAGTGCCGGGCAGGACACTCGTAAGGGGAATTGAGGATCGGGTGCTCGAAGAACGGGTTTTCCATATCTGGCCGCACGCCTCAGTAAACGCTATTTCAGGGTTTTCCGCATATGCCCTGCTTGCTGGGCATTCAGGTGTCCCTCCCGGCGAGCCGTCCAGCACGAAGTCAACTGGATGCGCTGAGTGGAGAACGTATACAAGTCTATCCTCCACAGTCGTGATTGACACTCCCTCTCGCTCCAGCATATTCGTTCTAAAAGGGATCGACACGATGGATCATGCCCAATTTGCGTCTTTTTATCGTAGCCAAACAAGGCTCTGCGCTCCTTCGAGAAAGTGAGCCTTGTCGGCATCCCGATCAAGCACCGCAACGGAAGCTAGGAGTCCCGCGCCGATTCCGCCAGCCATGTCGTTGCCAGTGGAAGACGAAGGCGCGCATTCTATAGATCAGGTATTCCGAACACGCACCGGCTCCCGCTGCATCTCGGTGCCAAGCTCATGTCCGTTATGCACGTCGCTGCCATGATGGCGCCATAGCCGGCGTCTCTCCTTGAGACGCAGACCCTAGGAACTTCGCAGGCTGACCCGGCTGGAGCGAGCGAACCGCGACGCAGGCTGGGCCCACTTGCTCCCCGGTCCATCCCGCAATTGGTCTTTGGCGCCACCGTCGAGTCGTTGCCTCGGAATGAGTCTCGTCTCCCTCCTTTTGCCTTTTCTATCCTCCGGTCTTCTCTCACCGCAGTTTTCATTGACTCCCGCTGACTGTGATACCGTCGCTATCAAAGCCTTTGCGTTGCATCGACTTAGAGGCAGCATTTACACTCTGGATGGTCTCGATACGAGTGATGCCTTCTCGGCCGGACCGCGATTACTCAACTGCTTTGGGCCAAGGCTAAGCATTTCAGTTTGCCAAGGGGGGTCCGTTGCCATCAAAGCATCCGACACATCCATCAAAAGCTTTCGCCGCGCCGGCGTTGCAACTTCAAACGTCGCCTCCGGTCTATGCTGTTGCGCTCTCGGGCCACTGGCTCCTGCACCACACCACTCCGTCGTGGCGGATCAAAGATCCAGTCAAGGGTTTTCAACGAATCGTGAAGGAGGAACGCGCGAAACAAATTGCGCGAACGGTGCTCGACCGGAGGCGTGCATTTCCCAATGCAATCACATTAGCTTCTGACATCAAAGATCTTCAGCACTCGGCAAACGACGTCATCCTGCCCGAGAAGGTGCGGTTCCTGGTCGTAGATGGTCAGCACCGTCTTTGGGCTCAGACCTTTTCCAAAAAGGATGCTCAGTACGCGTGCATTATTCACATGAACAAGACAGAGAAGGAAATGGCGGAGCTCTTTCTTGAAATCAACGATAACCAGAGGCGCGTGCCGTCTTCGCTTCGCTGGGATCTAGTCAGATTAGTTAAGCCGGAGGGGGACGAAGCAGCAATTATGGCATCGGAACTTGTGTTCGAGCTGGTGGAACGTGCGGACAGTCCCTTCTACATTGCGATTGACCTTACCGGCGAGCAGAAAGACATAAGCGTAAAGCAAGGCTCCCTGGCACCCGAAATTAAGACCCTGATCACCAGAACAAGAAAGGTACCCGACAATGGCTTTGAGGAATACGCGACATTACTGATTCGTTTCTTTTCCGCAGTGCGTTCCTTGGACCCTAAGGGATGGGGAGACACGAGCAGTACTTACTACAAAGCACGAGTGCTTCGAGCTCTTATACGGGTCCTTATCGATCTCGTTGTCGAGGCTAATACGATCTCCGGACTGTCGGCGTCCACGCTGCTTCAAAGGCTTAAGAAGATCGATCCCACAACGCTGTCGGAAGAAAAGATCCGCGCCGCTCAAGGCTCGGCGGGAGTGAGGGACCTTTACGTGGCGATGAAAGAGCAGGTGTTTGCATAATGCAATTGTTCGACTTCACCGAAGCTGAGCATTTCTGCAGACCGCTGACTGCATATGTTCCTGGCGTCGGCCAGTCGCTAGACGCGTTTCACAGAAATCTCTCCGTGAAACGGCTCAGAGAGCCAAATCAGGACTTTGAAATTCACCGCGTGAGTCTCCTGAACGCCATAGAGCGGTGGCTTCTCTTTGGCGCCGCTCACTACAGAAGAGCGCTTGACATGTTCATCCCAAGCAACGCTCCGTGGGCTCACGTGACGCTTTATTACTCATCCTTCTTCGCGGCAAACGCAGTCCTGGGGATGTTCGGCGTGTGGATTCACCTGAAACGGTGGGTTGACGTCGAGGCCGGGCTCCCTAATCACCAGGTTCTAAGAATCAATGGCAAACCGAAAGGCCCGAATGGTTTTGGAGGAAGCCATCAGCGGTTTTGGGACTACTTCTATGAAGGCTGCGGCACGATATCGCCTTGGGTACCCAACGAGCTTCTGTCAGCAATCGCCCCGGTCAACAGCGATCGCATTTGGCAGATAAACTCTCGAAATGAGGTGAATTATGACACATTCATGGCGTTCGATGCAGCTATGTCGCTTCACATCAACTTCAATTCAAATAGGCTGAAATCCTATGGCGGTCCGTTGGGACAACAGCTCGCGATCACGGAAGCAATGCTGCAGCTGGCACTCTATTTCGCCAATACATTCAAAGTCAACAGCTTCCCATATCACGGTTTGGCGACTGGTACGCGGCCGAAGGCCCTCAGAGCGCTCGTCACAAAGTCGACTCCTGGTCTCACCAACCAGTCGATTCTCCAGAACCTTTTCGTTTAGTTCCGGCTTTAGCTCCGACTCGGCGCTTGCTGGACCCCGCCTTCTCCTTCCCCTCACGGCCAGTGGGCGGAGCGGGCTATACCTTGGCAGGTTCAATCAAGGCTTTGAGGAGATCAGGCTTTTGGAGAGCCAGATCAGCACTGGTGATTTCGTCGGTGTCCCGCTGAGTATATCGGGCAAGTCTGTGCTTCTGGCTGATGCTGAAGTCGATGAATTCATCGATCGTTCCTTCCGCAGTGAGCAGAACGATCTCGCATGCTTTTGTCTGCGATAAGCGATGGATCCTGTCCTGAGACTGGAGAAAGTCCACCAGGTTAAATGTTCGATCAAGATAGATCGCGGTTCGCGCCTGCGTGAGCGTCAGGCCCTCTCGAGCAGCTGCGGGATTTGCAATCAGCAGGCGGACAGTGCGATCTTTCTTGAACGCCGCGATAGCTCTTTCACGGGAGAGCCCATCCATCTCGCCGTAGAGAGTGACCGGCTTCAGATCTCTATAGCGCGCCTGCAGCGAAGGAATGTGTCCTACAAAGGAGGTCCACAGGATGATTTTGTCTGAATCATCCTGGAGGTAGGCGGGAATCAGCTCCGACAGCGCCTCGAACTTTGCGGGAGTTTCCCTGTAGTCTGAATCGATGAGCGCAGGGTTCGATGCGAGCTGGGCAAGCCGGATCAGTCGAGTCAGGATGTTCTCCGCTTTTGCGAGGATTTCCTCTCCGGAGAGGTCGCGAATCCACAAGGCTAGTTGATCGCGCATCTCCTCATACATGCTCAATTGCCTACCGTGCAGGGTCACCGGAACGCGGACAATTGTTTTCGATGGAAGTTCGACGGTGCCTAGTTTCTCCCGGCGTAGAGAGAGAGAAGCGATCCGCTCGCGGAGCTCGTCAACGCGGATGTACCCGCCTTCGGTTGTACAGAACCGGGAACGAAAAGCATCGAAGGTGCGGCCCAAGGTAGCACCATCATCGAGAAAGAAGTACTGAGCCCACAGGTCTTCCGGTTTATTCGCTACCGGGGTTCCTGTCATAATGTAACGCCGCACCGCAAGTGCACGGAGAGAATGAACCGCACGCGTGACGTTCGCCTCCGGGGTCTTGATTCGATGGCTCTCGTCAAGGACCAATGCCATTCTCTTGAATCGGAGCAGGGCGCGCAGGGAGGGGAGCTCAGCTGCAACCGCTTCGTAGTTGATGACATAGAACGACGCACGCAGGCTCTGGAAGGTCAGCCTTCTGGCCTTTCTGCCTGCACCGAAGATCGCGTAGCGAAGCGTTGAGTAACGCTGAATTTCCTCTCCCCATGTCGCCTTGATGGTATTGGGGCAAACGATCAGTGCGCCGTCCAGCACGCCCTCTCTGGCATCCTCGTTAATCGCATCGATGAGTTGTTTGCTCTTCCCGAGCCCTTGTTCATCGAAAAGCGCGGCCGCTTCTTTGTTGCGCAAGAAGGCCGTTCCCTCCTGCTGATGCGGAAGCGGCCGGATTTGAGCGTCATGCGTGCTCATTGCGTTCCTCCGCAATAAAGCAGTCCGGGATATGTAAGCGGACCAGATGCCTTGCCCCAAGCAAGCCGACATCCCGGAGCACTCTGTCGAGTGCGGGCGCAGTTGACCGCGGAACTGCGATGTATAGGCGGCACGCCGTTCCCCGGCTGCGGTTAATAAGCCTCCCAAAGACTCGCAGCTGTCTCCGCGTGTGCGGTGTATTGATATCTTTCCAAGTTTTGGCTTCGCCGAAGGCGAGCTCGCCCGTCTTCGGGGCAATGGCGAGCGCATCGGGCCGGCTGTCGGCAAACTCGAACGGTGAAGGCAAACTGTTCCAGGGACCGCCCTCCGGCATCGAACCATCGCATGCAACGACAAGAAATCCGTCGGCAATCATCTTGCGGACTGTCCATAACAGGAGCGTCTGGTGCGAGGTCGATGGCATCGGTGCCTTCAGTCTCCGTTCACCCGTTCTACGGCTTCGAGGACCCGTGATAGTTCATCTTTGAGGTTCGAGAATATGTCCCTGCGTTCCTGGCTCCCGCTCAATTCCATGAGTTCGGTAACGGTCATCGACTCGAGACGAATGCGCGTGCGCTCAACGAGAGCGTAGAGCTCCTGTTCTTCCGGATGTTGCTTGGCGAGATATTCGTCAGCCGCATCGAACCCGATCAGATCGAGCAGGCGTGTCGCCTCTCTGGAGTCGAGGATCTTCGGTAATCGGCGCACGCGAGCGCCCGTATCAATCCGGCCATCCCTGACCCAGCGCGCAAAGCGCTCCTGCAAATCAGGAATGGAGTCGCTGTGCGCCTGGATCCGCCCATTTTTATAGAACTCCAGAAAATAAGAGAATTTGGTTCGATGCTCCGGGTCAGTAGGATTGTCAGTAATAGGAAAATACTGGCTGTCCATGAAATCGATAGCCGCAAGCTGTTGCCGCACGTCGCGCGCCTCCATCCGGTAGCGTTCTGCAATCTCCTCTTCGATGAGTCCACCCTCCACCAGTGCCCGCATCTGCAATGCCTTCTCATACGGGGCCCAGCCTCGAACCGAACCCAAATGCACTTCATTCAAGAGGTCCTGAATGACGTGCTCCGGCGTCCTTTCCGGAATGCGCCATGCAGGCATCTTCGTAAGCTGAGGGTCCTCGGGATGCTCTTCGAGAGCCGCTCTTAGAGCGACGACCCTCCGATTGCCCTCAGCCACGCGGCCGTCTGCGCGCAGATAGATTGGCTCCTGCACGCCGCCCGATGCGATGATCGAGCGGCGCAAAGCTTCTGTGTCCTCCTGGCTTGTCAACAGAAGTGAGCATGCAGCTTCGTTTCTTTCCTCCTCGCCGAGTTGGCGCATGGAAAACCCGATGCGCGGGTTCGCGGGATCGAGCGTGACGTCATTTGGATTGACTTCTATGAGGGTCAACTCGACGGAATAACCTTGGATGTTGCGCGTATAGGTCGCCATTCGATCTCCTAGCCTGCAATGCCACACAGCTCGACAAAGTGTCTCAGGGAATCACTGAGATCATTCACAATTTTCTTCGCTTTTGCGCTCCGGGACTGCCGCACTCTTTGGACATCCTCGAGTTGCGCTTTCCTTAGGGCTTCGGTCATCTCCACCATCCTCCGAAAAAGCTTTGATGTCACTGCCGGATTGTCTTCGGCGAGGACGCGCTGTGCCGCCGCAAACCCTTCCTGGGTGAGGGCATTTAACGCATCGTCGTCCTCGATGATCGAAGGCAGATCGCGTACCTGAACCCCCTGGTCGAGTTTCCCGGTCCCGATCCAATCTACAAAGAGATCTTCCGCGCCGGGCGTCGAAGTCACCCAGTCGCGAAGGGGAGGCTTTTTGAAAAGCTCCTCAAAGTAGCTAAACTTGCGGCTATTTGCGGGACCTGGATATTTGGGCAGATATTTGGACTTCATCATGTCGAAGGCCCGGATCAACTGGTTCACCTTCGATTTCGACATCCTGAGGCGGACCGCGATTTCGTCCTGGGCGAGGGCGAAGTCATTGTGCAAACGATAGACGTGCCCGGCTTTCTCAAAAGGAGTCCAGGTATTCTTTCCGGCGACGTGCATCTCGCCGAGAAGGATTGCCACGTCGCGGTCTCCGATATCCGGCGGGAGCAACCGGGCAGGAATGTTCTTCCAGCGGCGCTCATTGGGCTGCTTTTCGCGAAGCTTCCTGTAAACAACCGTGCGGCAATTGCCTTCAACAACCTTTCCATCCTGCCTGACAATGATCCGCTCTACCAGGCCTTTATTGATCAACACCTGACGATACAGATCACGAACGTCGGCATCCTCCCACAGAAGGGCTTCGAGTCTTCTTTGCAGAGCCACGCCCTCTTCGGAGATCGAAATGGAGACCGTATTGGCGATGCGTGGATTACGAGGATCGAGCGTCACCTGGTCGAGAGGCAGGTCAACACTCTGCACTTGGACTCGCTTGCCGTCGAGAGTGATCTCGTCGACGACCAATGGGACAGATGAAATGGCAGCTCGCGACATATTTGACACCTATTGCGGGAGTTTTACTCCCGCAGCTTTTGCGGCGTTCTTTAATGCTGAAAACAGGTCTTGCAGGATCAGCCGGGAATTCTCGTTGTCTCGCAGCCGTTGCAGTTCCTTGCTCGGCAATTTCTGAAGCAGGCTCGTAGCTTCTTTCAGTTTGCGGAAAGTTCGTGAGTCCGCAGTTGGATCGGCCTTGCCGACCATGGAAATGGCGCTATCGACGCCTTGCTTTGCGAGCACCTTGGATGCGCCGGGGTGTTTCAGAATCTTCGACAGCTTTCGGACGTCGGCGCCGCGCTTTATTTTGTCGTTGACAACCAGGGAAACGAAAGCGTCCACGTTTTCGGGTTTGTTGCGGTACTCTTCGAGGTCCTTCCTCTTGTAGAGCTCCTGCACGAAGCTCCATTTATCAAGGCCGTGCCCACGCTTGATTTTCGGTAGCAGCTTGTGGGTCATGGTCTCGTAGGATTTGAGATCTCTTGCGACCTCGCGTTCCGTCATGCCCAGCGCTTGCGCGATCTCCTTTTCATCCATTTGGAGGATCGTCTTCATCGTGTGCAGATGTCCGGCCTTCTCATAGGCCTGCCACTTATTTTTGCCGGCGACGTGGTAATGCCCTTGGAGGATCGCTACCTGCCGGTCAGAGATGCTTGGCACGAAGACCGCCGGAATTGTCTCCCACTTGCTGTCATTGCCCTTGATGCTGGCGCGCAGCTTCAGATAGCATGCCGCCCGACAATTGCCCTCAATCACTCTTCCGTCGGGACGGACGTGGATCGGTTCGAGAAGTCCGCCGTTATCGCGAATCGACTTGAACAGTTCCGAAACACCCGGCATCTCCATGATGAGTTTTTGCAGATCGCCCTGCTCGACCTCGGCATCCTTGAACTTTTGTCGCACTGCGTGCTGGATTCGCGGATTGCTTGGGTCCAGCCGGACATCCTTGAGCGGCATGAGCCGATGCTCGACCGGAACGACCGCATCTCCGATAATCAGCATCTCGCCCGCAAGAGTTGGCCCCGATGGAAAACTCGACGGTTTCTTCGCGTTCATTTGCCCATCCTTCAGTATCCATTATTACAAAGATACCAATGAATACTAAGAAAACCGTATCGTACCGGATGTCAAATGTCAAGCCTGGTTAGGATTCGCGCTCGTGCCCTCGACATCCGGTGTATCGTCGGGCCATCGGAGCCTGCTCCCTGATCTTGCACGCAGGTTTGCTATATAGATATGACACTAAACATGTTATTGTGAAATAGTCAGCTGGGGATGTGGATTTCTTTTGCTTGACTTGCAGCCGATCTGTGACATAATTGCAGTGAAAGGCTGCAAATTCCCTCGCGTCATTTATATGGATGATCTGATCATCATTCCCTGCCAGCTTGGCACTTCTGCTCATAGAAAGGTCGTTCTGGGCTTCGCACCGGCCAAGCTGCTTTCTGCTTTGAGCTTCGCGGATGTGCTCGACGAGGAAACTGGCCGCGGGTATCAGCGGCGGTTTAACGAAAAACACAGTCTGGATTTTCGCAGGTATATTCAGCAACCGAATAGTTCCACGATTCCCCTGACCTTCAATCTGCGCCCCCACCCGGAGGGCGGCTGGAAACTGCGCGAAGGGGCTCCGGGAAACGCCATTTTGGAGATCTTCCCGGCGGTGGGAAAAGTGATGGTCCGGGTGGATTGTCAGCACCGTCTTGGATACCTCGACGATGTCGATGTGTCCTTGCCCTTCATGTCATTTCTCGGCCTGGACGAGCGGGAGGAGATGGAGATTTTCAGCATCATCAACAGCAAGGCGAAAGGCTTGAGCAATAGTCTGCTCGATTATCATGACGCCTCGCTCGCAGCCGATCTGGGAAAGGACCGGCCCGAACTTTTTATTGCCTTGCAACTGAATTCAAACACCGAGTCTCCTTGGTGCAGACAACTCGACCTTGGAGGCAAATCCACTTCCGGCACTATGAGAAGAGCATCCTTGAGAACGATGCAAAAAGCTGTCAAGAGATTTCTCACCCAGAGCCGTCTTCTCCGGACGCAAACGCCAGAGATCGCGGCAGAAACGGTAATCTCGTTTTGGGCGGCAGTTGCCACGGTTCTCCCTGAAGCTTGGAACTCTCCACGCGCATACTTGATCAACAAAGGCATAGGTGTTTACGCGCTTATGACAATTGCTGCAGATCTCTTTTGCGAAAACCGGAACCGGCCCTGCGACAAGAAATACTACGTGGGTAAACTATCGGAGTTTCTCTCCGACTTGGACTGGAGCAGAACCGGACCGATGAAGGGACTTGGAGGTCAAGGCGGGGTCTCATCGGTTGTGGCCATGGTTCGTCAGGCCCGATCCAAGCGCGCCTTCAAGGTGGTGGCGCGTGGCTAATAATCAGATTCTGCTGATCGAACCCGGCTACAAGAACAAATATCCGCCGCTGGGGCTGATGAAGATTGCTCAATATCACGGTCCGCGCGGAAAGCAGGATCGAGTCGTATTCATCAAAGGTGCGGACAAGAGGGTTCTGGGCCAGGCATGGGATCGAATCTACGTCACAACTCTGTTTTCCTTTGAATATCGCCGAATCGCCGAGACGATCGAGTTTGCCATAGCAGCTTCCGGAAATCGTCGTGACAAAGTATTTGTTGGTGGCATCGCGGCTTCGTTGATGCATGACGACTTCGTCAATGACCCTCGCTGGTGCGGCATCCGGTTCATCAAGGGACTCCTCAGCGAGGCTCCCGCGAATTCGTTGCAGCTTGATGATTTCTCCGATGAACTCTATGCGAACGATCGAAACGGCCCGCCAATTGAGGACCTGATACCCGACTACAGTATCCTCGATCAAATCGACTATAAGTACCCGGTGAGCGACGCGTACTTTACCTACGCATCCCGGGGTTGTATACGTAAGTGCAGCTTCTGCGGCGTGCCGAAGCTCGAGGGCGACCAGCGCGACGCAAACTCGATTTCAACCATCGTTCGCGGAGTAGAAAAACTCTATGGGGCAAAGAAGGATCTCACCCTCATGGACAATAATGTCGTCGCTTCGGCAAATTTCAAGAACATTATCGCCGAGATCAGGGACCTCGGCTTTACGCCAGGCGCAAAGCTTAACCGGGGACGTATCGCCGTGCAGCGTCGAGTGGATTTCAACCAGGGAGTCGATGCGCGCATTCTTTGCCAGGAGAAGATGTACCTGCGCGAATTGTCCACAATTTGCCTGCGCCCGCTGCGAATCGCTTTCGATCACATTGGACTCAAGAAGCCCTACGAACAAGCCATCCGATATGCGACCGAATTCGGTCTCACGGAACTGTCCAACTATATGCTCTACAACTTTCACGATTCCCCGCGCGACCTCTTTGAGCGAATGAGCCTCAATGTGGCCTTGAATCAAGAACTGGGCATTCGCATCTGGTCATTCCCGATGCGCTTCCAACCTACCGACCGCAAGGACAGAACCTATGTCGGTGAAAAGTGGTCCAGATACCAACTGCGCTCGATGCAGTTGATCCTCCAGGCCACACACGGCATCGTGAGCGGACAGCCGGAATTCTTTACCCACGCGTTTGGCCGCTCACACGACGAATTCGAGCGCATCCTTCTGCTTCCGCATCACTTCATTTTCAATCGTGAATGGTATGAGCTCCATGGCGGCAAGTCCGAATTAGAGCAATTCGCCCGACAATTCTCAACACTTCAGCCGGACGACCGGGCGGAGTTGCTATATCTCCTCTCGTCAACGGACCCGAGGGGCTTCACCAGGCTTGCCGCGAGGGCAACGGCGCCGCGTGTGCGCAAGATTCTTGGTTACTACATACCGCTTGGGAAGGCGGACGAAGCGCAGATCTGGAAAGCTCCCCGGGGCGTAGCCGCCGTTCCCGACGACGAGAGGGTGGAGGACGCAGGACTCAATGACGACGTGGCTGAGTTGACGGAATCGGGTACGCCTGACCTTGCGGAGGTCCCGGCATAATGCCCTCAGCCCTTGTGACCATGAAAGTGAAAGAGCCGAACTGGTTGCGGCGTACGGATCCGATTTTCGTCGGTAAGGACGTCCTGGAGCTTTTGAGCAGTTCAATGTACATCGATCCTCTTTCGATGTACCGGGAATACGTCCAGAATGCTGCGGACGCATATGATTTCGTTCGCGAGTGCGAATCGTCGGAAGCGATAGGGAGGGTCGACATCCGCATCGAGCCGGCGGCACGGCGCATCCTCATCACCGACTTTGGTTATGGACTCGATGAACGCATGTTCTACCAGCGCCTCACCGCCATCGGCGGAAGCAGCAAAAGGGGAACTGCGGCTCGAGGGTTTCGAGGCGTTGGGCGCTTGGCAGGACTGGCTTATTGCCAGGAGCTGATCTTTCGCACGCGGCCTTATGGGACGCGGTCGGTTCAGGAAATGCGGTGGGACTCGCGCAAGATTCGCGATCTTCTTCGCTCGCAGGACACGACCCTGGACCTCGCGCGAATTGTCTCTGATTGCGTCGAGACCAGAACCATCGCTGGGGCCGACGCTCCCCAACACTTCTTCGAAGTGGAACTGCGGGGCGTTGTACGTCACGGTAATGACCGGCTGCTCGATGCAGGTGAAGTCGCCCGGTATCTCGGTCAGGTCGCCCCGGTTCCATTCGGACCGGAGTTCTCCTTTGGGCGGCAGATTCTCGATTTCCTCCGTTCGACCGGAGCTGACCGGATTCCCTTGCATATTGAAATAGCGGGCACAGGTCAGGTGTTTCGACCGTACAGTGATCGCCTCGAACTGGGCAACGACAAATTCATCGCCTTCACAAGCTTAGAGACATTCACAACGCTCGATCGAGACGGCACTCCCGCTGCAGCGTCATGGATTCTCCATCACGGCTACAACGGGGCATTGCCCAGGACCTCGCAGGTAAGTGGTTGGCGTTTCCGCTCCGGTGACATTCAGATTGGAGGAAACGATATCATTCAGGATCTTTATCCCGAGCCCAGGTTTAACGCATGGACGGTTGCCGAATCGCATGTTCTCGACCGGAAAATCATTCCCAACGGGAGAAGAGACAACTTCGAGCACAACGCGTTTTTCGCCGATCTCTTGACGCGCCTGACTCCGCATGTCCGCAACATCGCGCAACTCTGCCGCACAAGCTCGATCAACAGAAACCTGCGTCGCCGAATCGCAGATGATCTTGAGAAATGCGAACAGAAGATAGGAATCGCTTGCAAAAAGCGCACTCCTCCCGCAGTTGTCAGAAGCCTCGCCGAGGAGGTACGGCATTGTCTTGATGGGGTGGAAGCGTCTTCGCGCCGCGCATTGATTTCGTCAGAGGACCGATCGGCAATTGAGGGCAGGACAAAGAGCCTCAGATCAAAACTGCTGTCCCTCAAGGAGCATGGAGACAGCAAGGATTCATTGGCTGAGTTCCCGCCAACGCAGCGGCGAGTCTTGAATGGCGTGTTTGAAGTCATCTATGAATCTTCAAGCTCTCTGGGTCTCGCTGACGAATTGATTGGGAAGATCATTGCCAAAATGCGGAGAGGGAGACAGCCAAAGAAGGCCAAGCCGAAGCGAAACCGGAGATAAGCTCCATCTATAACAGTTGGTCGATCTATACCGAACGCTCAGCAGAGCCGATTGATCACAGCGGTCGCGAGAGAGAAGATGTTGAAGACTCACACAACTCTCAGATGCCATCCCCGGCGCACTTCCGCGCCGGGCACCTGCTCCTGGCGGAGCGTTGCCGCCTTGATTGCATCGGTGTCTGGCTTGGCTTCCTGAATCGACAACTCCAAGCTCTTCGCAAGCTCCTCGGGTAGCAAAGCGAGGACCGTTTCCCACAGGACCCCGTCGATCCGAGCGTCAATCTTGCAGTAGGACTTCGGCAACGCTGCCTCGTCGTTGATTCGGACAGAGTCCTGGCTGTTCTTCTGTGCGCGCAGAGTGAATTCGCGTCCCTCAATGGATTTGAGATCGCGGCTCATCAGGTAGTAGAGGACCATGTTCTTGGTTCGCTCTGCCTTGCCGGCCGCGGCGCGGGCTCGGTCGCTGAGCCGGACAGCTTCGCTGCGGCAGAACTGCTCACGCGCTTCCATCCGGCGCAGGAAGCGCCCGATACGGTCCACCTTTTCACCGTGCGCTGAACAGAATTCTTGGAAGCGGGCGATGAGTACCCCGGCGGGTTCGGCGCCCTGTGCAGTTTGCTCCTCGATCTCATCGAGAAGGCTATCCAACTCCGCGTCGATCTCAAAAAGCGAATTCGTTGCCGCAATCGTTGACATGGTTCTTTTCCTAATTGGAGTTGTGGTCTGCCAGCAGCATCAGGCGGCAATTCGCTCCTGAATGGTGGCTGCTCTGGCCGCTTGATATGCAAGCGCATCTGCACGGGATTGGATTGGATGGCTGCTGTGCCCTTTGACCCATAGCCAACGAATCGTTCGATCCACATTCAGCAGAAGCAACTCGCGCCACAATTCCTGGTGGCGCAACTCGAAACCGCGGCAATTGCGCCAGCCAAACCGCTGCCAGCGAAAAACTCGGAAGCGCATTCCGTCGATCAGCAGTTCCGAGTCAGAGCGCAGTTCGATTCGGGCGCCGGTTGGAGTCAGACGCAAGGCCTCGACTGCGGCGCGCAGTTCCATTTCAGAGACGGTAGACCACGAAACCGACCCAGCGATCTCCTGCCGTCTTTTTCCGTGGATCACGACAGCCGCCCAGCCGGCAGGGCCTGGGTTGCCGATGGCCGAGCCATCGGTAAAGATGAAGAATTGCTTGTTCATGAGGATGCTCCGTAGCGCGTGCGTTCCAGAGAGCCGAGCATTGGTTACGCCGCGTGCATGGGAACGACACTGCCAAAAGGCGCATGCCGGCTGCCGGTCGAGGCCCAGAGCACGGGATAGTCGGGGGCGGAATCGGGGAAAGTCCCATAGAGATCGGTCAGAAAGACCATTGTCTGTGGGTGGATTCCGTGCTCATTGAGCCAATCGAAGCAGGGACCGAACTCTGTGCCGCCGCCACCGACTGGATCGAGATGGAGCATCTCGCCGGCCGCGTAGGTATCAACCTTGTGAACCTCGGCGTCGAAATAGAGAACGTGCACCCGCTCGGGCCGTTGGCCTTCGAGGATGCAACGGATCTCGGCCTCGAAGAGCCGAAGTTGCCGTGCATTGACAGAACCGGAGCAATCAACGGCGATTGCGATTTCGCCCGTGCCCTCGCGCACAACGCCGGGGAGATAGAGACCGGACCAGATGTGACGGCGGTTGGGCCGCATCCAACTCGAATCAGCCGGGATAGTGTCGGACCAGAGACGGCGCAACAGTTCCCGCCAATCGACCTGGGCTTCCGCCGCGCCTTCCAGAGTTCGCTTGAGACCGGCAGGGACTTTGCCAGCCTGCTGGGCGACGGTCGCCGCCTGGTTGACGGCGATCTCCCAATCGCGCTCCTGTGCCTCGATGCTTGCCATATCGTCGTCGGTTTCCGGTGCGTCGATCACCTGGCCGATGCCGCCCTGGCTCTCCGGAACAGACGGTGTCCCGCTTTCATTCCCATCACCTGCCGAATCGTTCGAATCGGTGCCTGAATTCTGCTCCGATTTGCTCTGATCATCGGACTGTGGTTGCGCCTCAGCTTCGCGCAGGTTGTAGATCTGCTCGGCGCTCATGCCGCGAAAGCGTGGATCGACGAGCACATCGTCCGGCAGACTGAGGCCGGCATCGAGCAGTAGCGGGTTGATCGCATAATCGCAGGCCTCGTTCCAACGCCTGGGGTCGCGCTTGGCCCGCCGGGTGTGATGCTGGAGCGCGGGGTGCATGACCTCATGGGCCAGCACCCCTGCCAGCGTCGCCGCATTCAGCGTATCGACGAACACAGGGTTGTAGCGGAGTACAACCCCGTTGGTCGCCATAGTAGGAATCGCGCGATCTTCTTCGCTCTTCAACCGGAACAAGAGCGAGCCGAAGAAAGGATGATCTAGCAGAAGCGCCGTGCGCGCCTTCCGGATGCGCTCTGCCGCCGGAGTCTCGTGTTTCATGCCGCCGCGGGCGCCTCCATGTACGCCGACATATGGTCAAGGATGCTCTCAACCGCTGTAAGCTTTTCCTCAGCCTGCTCGGCCTCACGATTGCGAATCGTCTCATCCATGCGGGAGACGATCCCCGCTGCCTCGGTCGCCGTAACCACACGCAGCAACTCATGCTTCTTGAGATCGTGCGCCGTATAGGTGCAGAGCTTCTGGCGGGCCTCTTCGGC
>Ga0187891_1000829_pt1 | contig 29014 bp, 36 predicted proteins | sample June2016WEW_21_4_FD_132990 | JGI IMG/M metagenome (GOLD analysis project Ga0187891, IMG submission 132990) | Peatland microbial communities from SPRUCE experiment site at the Marcell Experimental Forest, Minnesota, USA - June2016WEW_21_40 | ecosystem: Environmental > Terrestrial > Soil >... | reverse complement strand
GAGCAAGGCTCAGAGGGGCGGGCGTGGTAGCGGCTTTGTTCTCCAACTGCTTTCCCAGATCTGCAATTCGTCCCCGAGCAGATGCCTCCACCGTGGCCGGTCGAATTCCGGTGGTTTCGTTCAGGATGGCTTCGCCAGGAGTAGCCCCGTAGGCCTCCGTACCGCCTTTGATGCCGAAGGCACTTTTGGCCAACATCGGGGCAGGTTTGCCAAGCATGATTCCCGCTCCGCGTGCCGCCAGTGGACCAGAGATGGCTCCAGAAACATCGCCGATCAGCCGCGACGTGTCCGGGGATGCTCCGGCCGCATTCGCTATCGCTTGACCACCTCGCTGCGCCCCAAGACCGATCAGCGACGCCAATCCCGCAGCCAATGGATTTCCGAGCATGCCTGGGAGTGCCAGCGGAAGCATTACGGTACCAGCGCCCTCGATCAGATCGGATGCCCTGCGGGCAAGAGGTTCTTCCGAGGACGGCGCGATCAATCCGCGGCCTAAAGCAGTCATGCCGCCAACCATCGGCCCCACTACCGGATTTAAGAGTTTCTCTCCAAGGTCTGGAGTGGGCAATGGACCAGCCTTGTCATAGGCGCTCAGTTGACCAGGGGATACGGCCTTCCATTGGTTTCCGATTGTGATCGGCTTAGCGGCCTCTACGTCCGGAATTGGAGGCGGGGGTACGAACGCCGGCTCGTTGTCGGGTATCGGAGGAGGAGGGACGAATTTTTTGTCAGCCATTACTTCCAACTCCCTTGAACCTTAGGATCACCACCCAGATACTCTTGTCCTTGGTACTTTTGCCCGATAATGTAGCCACCTTGGGCCTGCGGAGCATTGTGTGTCGCAGCGGCAGTCGATTTCTTTCCGCTCATCGCCTCCATGTTTTTCGAAGTCCAATCGTCGATGCGAGAAATCGTTGCCTTCAAGTTAGAAAAGTCTTGTTTTGGATTATTGATCGCGCGGTCGAATTCCTCACGAAGATTTTCCGGTAATCTACCGCGCGCATGCATCAAAGCCACTGCCGAAGAGTACATCAGCAGATCTGCCCTGAGCCCCGCAAAATCTGGATCCGCCGTGCCTACCTTGCCCTGCATAAAATCGTTCCATCTTCCTGCCATGGGTCCGAGTTTGTCTTTCAGCCGGTCAATTTCCGAAAGCATGGCGGGAGTTTGCTCATGTACTAGACTGGCTTGAGCCGACACATTGCGCATCTGGGTGGTTGGGGCATTGGCGTTAGCTGCTCCCGTCTCCGTCATGAATCCTTCAGGAACGGCGGATCCGGGCCGCGCGACTTCGAACTGATGAGTCGTCGGATTTACGATAAGGGCCTGAGGCGGCTGCTGCGGATTCGGAGGCGGTTTGTGCTCTGCGGCGTATGCCTTAACGACAGATTCGTCGTCGGCGACGGGATGGTTCTTTTTGTACGCCGCCTTGAAATCTTCGTATTCGCCGCGCGCCCCAGGTTTGACAGATTCCTCCAACTTGAGCCAGTCATCCACCGGCGCTTTGGGATTGGCTTTGCGCCACTCCTGAAATGGATTCAGGGCTTTCCCTTCGGAAGTCGTCTCTTCCTTCAATTTCAGCCAATCTGCAACTGTCTTTCCTGGATTCTGTTTTGCCCACGCCTCAAATTCGGTACTCGTGGGCCGATGCGATTCTTGGAATTGCGCCCATTCTTCGGGAGTTCCATTCGGATTATGCGCGACCCACAGCGAGAATGCATCTTTCGGTTTCGGATTCCTCAACTCTTCGGCTCGTGCCTCTGCCTCACTGGCCTGTGCCCCCTTGAGCGGAATCGCCGATTCAGCTTCCGAAGCCTGAGCTGCTTCCAATGCGCGCCGTTGATCGTCGCTCAGTTGGGTCTCCTGCTGTTTCTCAGCATTCTCGGCACGGTTCACAACCATCTGATGGTGTAATTCGGTCCCGGGAATATTGGCGGTAATGCCAGGCAGAAATGTGCTGCCGATGCCGCTCAGCACCTTGAGCGGGATGCGCGCCGCGTTCGGCAACTTGTCGATTCCGGCGAGATCCTGACGTTGTGAGCGATTTGTGAATGGTTGTCCCGTGGCAGGATCAACGGTGGGCACAGTGAGGCGGGCAACCTCATTGCGGCTGCCCTGAAGGGCCGGAGACTGGATCGGAATCGGCGTAGCGGATACGGGCGCGGTGCCAACGGGACGTAATGGGATCGGAATAATTCTGCCTGATGATGGAGTCGGTGGCGTAGGGATTGGGATTCCTGCGACCGGAGTACTGCGCGGTGCTGTCAGGGGAACCGGAGCGGCCGGACCTGTTGGTAATGGCGTCTGTGCTTGCAAGTTCGCCGCCGCTTTCGGCACGATGCCGGAGAGTTGGATGGCCTTCTGCGCTTCTGGGCTCAGTTGCGCGTGGGCACGGTCGATTTCGTCCAGAATAGGCAGTGGGCTCGTGAACGTGCTCATGCTACACTCCTATCGCCTTAGTAGCTGCGCTCATGGCCGGGTCGAGAAGATACTTGGCCCAATCCCAACTCTCATTCTGCTGATTAGTGTTTGCGTTCACATTGTTCGCCACCTCCCCAAGAGAATTGACCGAAGTCCCCATATTCTCTCCGTACAAGCCCTCTAGACCCGCAGTCGCAGACCGTTGATTTGCTCCTTTCATTTGGGTATTCTCCAACTGCGCCTGGAGATCTGCTTCGGAAAGCTGTTTCCCTGCTGAGCGCGCCGATTTGGCGATAGCAGCCATCGGCGCGCCTGCATTCCGGGTTCGCGCGGCCATCAGCGCCCCTTGCCCCACCGCGCCGGCCTGTGTTCCTCCGGCCCCTTGCATGTTTGCCGTGGTAATTTTGGCGAGATCCGCAGGGGCGATGCCGGTCGGGTTGGCTATTTCGCTTTCCAATTCAGGGGCAAGCGTGCTAAACAGCGCTCCAGCATTGTTTGCCGCCGTGGATGAGATATTGTTTGCGCTATTTTCTGCCGTCTGAGCCGCCGCCGAGTTTCGCGCCACGCTGGCACCTCTCGCCCTTATTGTACATCCTCTTACAGAGATTTCATCCAGGAAGGCCAATTTGGGCGCCATCCGAAGGTGCGCTCCAGGCGATGGCCGAAACTGGAAGCGATGGCCGGAGGTAGGAACGCGTTTACCTCGCTATATCCAGATTTTCGCAAAACGACTCTCATTGAGTCGTGTAAAATCCTGATGACATGGAGTTTAGAGGCTGGGTGCATCTCGGAATTCCCGATCAGATAAAGTTCCAGTATGCGTTTTGCGGCAACTGCGGCAATCGGCCTGCCAGCATCGTCCAAAGCCACGTATACAGCTTCAATAAGGGGATCGGAGAGGTCTGGGTAGGGGAACCCACTCGATGTAGCCATGGCCTTCAAGATTGGCATGTCGGCCGCAATCATCGGGCGGGTCTTCATCGCACAGGAGCCGTCACAACCCCATTTCCGAACGGTGTCTTGCCATATCCAGATCCGCCCTGATTGCCGCGCGTGGTGGCCGTCCCACTCCCCGACGACGCCTGCATTGGAGGCCCAGATGACTGACCGCCGCCGACCACGACCTTAGGCTGTGCCCCACCATGGTAGACCGGTGCCGATGCTGGCGATGTAGAGTAGCCGCTGTACGCCCTCCAATAAAGCGACTGGTTTCCCAACGCCCCACGCCAGTTCCGCGTCGTCCCGAGGTGTATTACGGTCGGCGCAGAAAAATGCGGCGTCGGCGAATGCTCAAGAAAATATTCAATGCCGCGATAGGACGCCGATGTATCCGTAATTTTGGCGTCGAAGATTCCGTCCGCCGCCGTGACATTGAGTGCCGATATTTTTGGGGGCGCGGAAGGTTGGGAGGCGCGGCTTGAGTTCGTCTGCTGTGCGACGTTCCCGATTTGCTGATCGATGTCCGCAATGGCCTCATAAAGACGCGCCCCCATTTCTTGAATGGTTGCTCCGGCCGGCAAATTCCGGAAGTAGGACAGATTTTTGATACTCATGCGGCCCCCCGCACAGGCAATCTTGCGCACTTGCGCACAAATGCCGTCAGCCTTTGGATATTGAAAGAATTGTCTGTAGCGCTGGTAACGGGAGGGTTCGGCACCGATTCAATCCTGAGCGCTATACGGTTTCCCTGCGCGGAGCATCCGGCAAATTCCATGTCGTAATTCGGAGCCCATGATAATTGGCGCATCGCCGTGATCGGCCATGCATTGCCGAGTTGGTTTACCAAGGGCTGGAATACCATATTGCCAAGCCCAGTAGCATACGAAATCACGTATACCAGGAGCTTTCGATACCCTCCCATTTGCGTGGCTTCTTCTTGATCCTTGGAGGGAAGAAACGCTGTGGTGTAGTAGGCCCGGATCTGGCCATAATCGTCGTCGGTGTATCTGGCTTGGTTCAGCACATAGACATTCCCAAACCCAGCAGAGTTCCCAACCTGCTGCCCATTCCCTCCAAAAAATACGGGCTGGATGCTGCCGGGGGAGCGCACCATGAGTGCCGCGCCATTCGCAGTGATGCGCCAACGGGTCCACTTCCTGCTGTGATCCGTAGCGATCAGGCGACCGCTGAATCCGATCCGGACAGGGCCGGTATTGCCAATGGCGTATGCCGTGTCCAGTTGCCGGTAGCTCACGGCAAAAATAATGCTCGGCGCATCTTTCGCTGGCATGCCAAAGAACAGCATTTTCTTCACGGGATCGTTAAGCGCCCAACTTGTGATCAGCCCAGCAGGATTCGCGCTGTCGAGTTGGGCTTCCCACGTCGGCTCGATTTCCTGCGATATTTTCCACGGCTGGTCACCGCCAAAGATGCGCGCTCCGTAGTAACTCGCCCAGGCGAACCACTCTTCCCCTCCGGCCGAACTTGAGTCATCCGCTTGGGATTTTGTAAGCGCGAATGCGGACAGCAACCCGCAGTTTGCCGCTACCTCCCGAACTTCCCAGTCAACGGGTTGCGCCGCGGCATTGTCGCTGAACTCATGTAGCCTGCCACTCGGATCCTGCGTTAGAAAATAAGCCGTCTGGCGGATGTCCGAAAAATCCATGATTTTGCGCTGGTCCTGAGTCGATCCGATGACTCCGGCTACGCCGTCGAACGCTTCGGGATTGTTCGGATAGCTGGCATTCATCACGGTATCGGTGTAAGGTGTCTGCGCATAAATGATGGATAAATCATCCACCCAGAGATTCACATTGGCACCACCTCCATTTGTGGCATAGATGGTCAGTATTAAATCGGCTGGGATCGCTGCATCTGGAATCGGCAGCGAGAATTGCGCCTCACAGTAGCTCCCAGATTGGTTCATCGCGCTGGCGGGAATTGAAGCCTGGGATGTGAATCCGGTGGAAAAGCTGCTGATAACCGCGAAAAACGTCAGACCGGAAAACCCATTCGATTGCGGCTGCAACCACACGCGCAGGGAGTACGGCGTGTTCGGAGTAGCAATAGGATCTCCGTAGGCGTCCTCAAACATCGATTGGCTCAGTGAGCCCTGTGGAGTTCCACCGGAAATGACGTTGATATCCCAGACGATTCCAAAATGCGCATCGTAGACAATGGCGTTGCCAGTGCCGTTATAGGTCCACCCGGCAGGAGGTCCGGGCGCGGAGGATCCTCCACCGGACGGAACCAGGAAGTAGCCCCCATCGAATCCCATGTTCAAAAGATTTTGGATTCGATTGCGCTGACCCCAAGTGAAAAGACGGCTGGCATAAAGGCCGAATCCGAGCGCACCGTCAATTACGATCTGCGCAGCCAAGTCATTGCCTGGGATATCGATACCGAGTGATTGAAACAACGTCGGATCGCTGAAATCAAGCGTAACTGATGTAGTCGAATTATCGTTTATCTGCGTAGGTGTCCCGACGACCTGTCCATTCTCTTCCGGTGTAGCCGGGATATAGAAAAAACTATCGCCATCTGCTCCAGTGAACGCCAGGATCCGTGCAACCACGTTTCCAGGGCCAATGGGAATATTAGAAATCGAGACGTACTGGCCACCTGGCGCTGTCCACTGCACGGGTGGGCTCGGAGCTGTGACGTACCCATTGCGTGTCAAGAATAGCACTTGGCATTGATGAATCCCAGGGGCAGCTTGCCCGAATGGTGTAGCTGTCCCGACCGTCGAGGAACTCGCATCAGGTCCATAGTGCTGATACTGAAATGTCGTCGGCGTTGGTACCGCCGCCACGTAAAATGTCCCGTCCCATGGATAGGCTACGATTCCGCTAAGCCAGGTTCCATCCGAATACGTTACTGCTACTTGAAAGGATGTCGCAGTGGGGCACGACTGAATCTGGAAATAGCTCGGGTCCTGAGTATCCGGCACTGGCCAGGTAAGCGATACGCTGCCAGTGGATTCGGCGGCGGGTGCTGTAACCGGATTCCAAGCATAGGTGAAGGTGGTTGGCGATGGAGTTCCTGCCACAGCAACAGCGCCGGCGTTGTAGTTTGTCGTTCCGGAAATGCCAACGACTGCTCCTGGTGTCAGCCCGTGAGTTGTACTGGTTGTGACTGTGACGATTCCCCCAGCGAACGATATCGCCGTGATTGCTGTGCCAACGGCGATCGGCTGAACGCCAAGGATATTGACGAAAATTTCTGGTACAAGCCCATGTGGCGTGGCCGTCGTTACGGTCGCAATTCCAGGGTTGTTCTCATTATCGATAACGATGTACGATATCGAAGTTCCAATGACCGCTGCGACTATGTTGGATATCTGCGCCTGATACCCAACTTTGAGACCGTGCGGAGATACACAGTTAGCAGTTACCGTGTTTCCCTTTCGAACCAATGTCCCAGTGAGAACGGTGCCGGTTGCTGGCGCTGTCGAATAGACGGTGCTCGATGGCAAGTAAGCGCCAAGGATCAGCAAACTTGATCCACCTCCGCTCCCCTGCACCGCCTGGAGAACTGGCCATGCACCATTCATTGGAGCGGACGCTCCTGTGTAGCCGGCAACCGTGACAGAATCCCCAACTTTTATGCCAGTGATCGAACTGAGTGTGAAGAGGTTGATGGTCGTGAAGTACCCGCCTGAGGGACTGGCAGGGTCGCACTCACTCAAATGAAGAACGATGGCCCCTGTCGTTTGTAGAGAAACGGAAGGTAAGGCAATACTTGACACGGTAGGAGGAGCTCCTGGGCCATCTTGCGTAACCCTGTCAAGATTCACCCCATCCCACTGGAGAGGAACGTCTGATCCATGCAATCCATCCGAAATGGCGATGTACTCTCGCCCGAACGCCGTAATTGACTTGCAGAATGATCCAGGCGCAAAGGCACCAAGACGAGTAAGAGATCCAGGCGCATTCGTAACGTCTTCCCAGTAAAGAATCCCGTTGGAGTCAAAGTATAGGTTCTCCACATCGCCCAGCGGGGTTATGAAAGTCTTACCGTAGACGATTGTTGGGACGTACCCGTTCGGACCTCCCGCCGGAAATGGAACGGGAAACACCTTCTGCAATGCGGCCCGACTGAAGACTGCACCAGGGACGTAATCCACATCGGCGTTATCTGGACTCACTCCTTCGGGAAGCGATGCCGGAGGGGTTTCGGTGATGAGAGATCCCCAAACCGACAGGGATACCTCCACATCGCCCTTTTGTGGACTGTAGGCCACTTCGGAGGCTCCAGACTACACCAGGGATGGGAAAAACGCCTTGAATCGCAGATTGGAATTGGCAAAGGTCGTGTTGTACGGATTGCCTTCCGTGAACTCGGTACCGATTGCCGTTTGAATCTGCAGAACGCCATTGGCCTGGGTTGTCCCGTGGCAGTAGATGAAGATGTAGCCCGTAGCGAGCACTCCCGCCGCCGGCGCTTCGTAGACCCTCACCTTGACCGGCAATTGGCTCGAAGACACGCCCAGTTTGCTCAAGTCCATCGTGTCGCCATGAGTGGCCGCGCCTCCGTAGTTCCCTGAAAGCGCCAGAGAACCGTCTACGGACATGAGCGTCCCCGTATTGTCGATACCGCCGAAAGGTGTAGTCTGGTCTGGTGTTACGGTTACCATTTCATTCTCCTCTGGCGCCAGCGCGCCATCAACATTATATCCACAAACCACCGCCGTAAGAGCTTCCCTCACCACGTCCGCTGCGAGGGCGCCGCCTAACGTTCGTCCTCTGCTTCATGCTGATGTCACGGTTCACCAAGGTATTCGTCGCCTGCTCAGCCTTAGCCAGGAAATCGCTTCCCTTCAGGTCCTCACGGGCATCCTCGAACTCAGCGCAGATGTAGTAGGAAAGCGCATCCTGACAATCCAGAATCGGAACAGTCTGATTAAACCACTGATCCTGTCCGTAATCCTGGAAGTCGGCGAGACGGCGTTTATAACGGATCCACATGTCCATCACGTTGAGAGATCCGGGCATGTAAAGCCCGTCGGAGCGCCACTCCCAGAAAACATTTGCGGCCATCTTCGGGCGTCTCGGAAGGCCGTCTACCCACGGATCCATCGGGCTGAAGCTCGCTTGTGATCCGGTGAGCCTTTCCCCGCACTTAAGGGGAACAACCAGGTCGGGAGGAAGAACGGGTTGCTGCTGAAGATTCTGTCCGTCGAAATAATTGAACCAATTGAGGTATACCTGGATAGCCGGATCCAAGCTTGTCACGACCGGTATCTGGTAAAGGACTGCCTCTCCTATCAACTGCATGAACCCAAGATCTGCGGCTCGGTTTTGGAACTTACGCCATGCGGAGTTGCAGACTTGCAGCGAAAATGATTGATTGTTCTCAAGTATTCTGCCGGTGATCGGGTACAGCGTCGTGATGCGGTCGTTTAAGCGTGCCTTTGCCGCAAGGATGATGCTGTTCAACGTGTCGTAGACCGATGCCTGCTGCGGAGGGATTATCGGCATTTTATCTCCTCACCATCTGCGACCTTGGGCCGCCCTCCGTGGGAGTATATGGATCACGCATCTTACCGAACTCGGATGACTTGTATATCGATTCCGGCTCCGTAGCGTCTCGTGCCGCTAGTTGTCGAGTGCTGGCCTGTGCCATTGCTTCAATTGCGGCAACGGCGTCCATGTCTCCTCGCGCGTAGAAGATCTCCCGGCAAATGAAATCAGCAAGCGGATCCTGACAGCGCAGAATTGGAACTGGCTGCAAATACCATGGCCCGATCACCTGATTCTGGCCAGGATTTGCCGGCACGTCGGCGAAATCAGCGATATACGCACCGTACAGCATCGCGATGTCGGTAGTTTGCAATGCTCCAGGCAGAAGCAGTGCGTCGTCAAGCCACTGGCATTGACGATTCCACGGTCCCTTGGGAACCTTCGGCAAAGCATCGGTGAGGATATCCACTTCCGTCAATAAAGCTGCACTGCCGGCGATCCTCTCCCAAATCTGATAAGGTCGAATCATGTTGGCGGGTAGGGCCGGAATCGGAGACAAGTTTCCATTATAGCTGTCGGTATATCCATAGAAGCCAAGCGTAACCTGTGTCAACGGGTCCTTACTGAGTGCAGCGGGGAAGGAAGAGAAGGTAGTTTCCTGCTGGAGCCCGGTATACTTAAAATTTGCGAGAGCTTCCTGAAATCTCCTGAAGGAATTGTTGAACACCTGTTGCGAAAACGCCTGATCATTTTTTACAATGCGTCCAGAAATAGGCTGGAGCGTGTTCACAAGCCCATTGAGACGCACTTCGGCAGCGATGCGAACGCTGTTTACGGTATCGTATGGAGCCGTCATTGTCCACGCCCTTGCCCGCCGACTGGCTCAGTTTGATCCGGCATCTTTGCGAGTTCCGCAGGCTTGAAAACCTGCTGCGCGGGCTGATAATCTCGCCCGAACACCAACTCCGCCGCGGCGATAGCCTGCTGGTCGAAATATCCGGCATCCATATCGCCGCGCGGACGGGCGACTTCGGAGCAAATGAACCAGGCGAAGCAGGAGAGCACGCGCATAATTGGAACCGGCTGATTGTTCCATGGGTCGGTGGACGACGACACGAAATCCGGCAAAAATTGCGCAAATCGCAACCGTATGTCCGTTGGCCCTGTCGCTCCTGGCATGTAGATCGACTCGTTACGCCATTCCCACAGGAGATTTAAGACTCCTTTCGCTACCGTTGGGAGCCCGACGAAGCATTGATCCACGGGCGTGAAATTCCCGGTTGTGCCTCCGATGCGCTCCTCTACGGCTATTGGGTATATCATGTTCTGCGGAAATACTGGGGTGTTGTGCGGTGCATTTCCGTCGAAATATTGCGTCCAGTTAAACCACACGAACTGGCCTTGATCTGGACTTGCGCAAGCCGTGACATTTTTGAAAATCGTTTCCTGGATCAGATCTTGAAATCCTCGGCTGGCTAGGTATTCCTGGGTTCTGCGCCACGCGGCGATGATAGCAGTAAGCCCGAATGCGGAATTGTCGGTGAAAATTTCGCCACCGATTGCTACGATGGCATCATTGAGACGGCTCCGCGCCGTGTTGACAACGCTTTCGAGCGTATCCAGCGGAGCGGTAGGCAACGGTCACTCCTGGGAGCGTACCAGCGGCGGACGGCCAGGACCGCGCCGTGGTTCCTCTACGTTTGCGGCCAGCCTGGATTTCATCTCCCTGAATGCGTCCAGGTCAAAAACATATGTGCAGGTCGGGCAAGACACGACTGCATCCTCGGACGCCGTGCCGCAGTTCGGGCAGGATTTCATCTTGCCGCGACTGACGGTCTTCATCCATTTGACATCCCCGCGATTCAACCGGCGAGCGGCTAGGCGATGTCGATCCCCAATCACGCCCTCTTTGTCGCCATTCGCGCTGGCGGTTTCCGCCTCCTCGAAAAGCTCGGAGAATGTCTGGAAGAGAATCGCACTTGCGCGCTCCAGTTCTTCCGGGAGCGGCACTGCATCCGGGCCGCGCTGAGACCCAATAAATGCTCCGATCTTCACTTGCGACTGCGAGTAGGCGGAATTCTTGCCGATGCCGAGAATCTCTCCGGCCACATCCATGCCGTCGATCTGAGTGAGCGTGAAAGAAGATTCGTCCTTGATCTCCGGAACAACGAAGATGCCAGGGATAGGTTCCATTCGGGAATACGGTTCCCCTTCTTTGCATTCCGGGATCATGAACCTGCCCCAATCCCCTAAGAATGACCAGTGGTACCAAGGACCAACGTTGTAGATATGGACCGAAGTCTCCCGGGAAAACTTCTGCATGGTTGGAGCCAAGGTGGGCAATTTCCTGCCGCGCACGTGCTTACGCATGAAGCCTTGGGCACTAGCTTCCGCCTGGTCGGCTGTCAGGATCAAAGGGATCGTGGCCAATTTCGTTCTCCTTGTACGAATCTTATCACGGTCGCGCTGGAAGTGCTGGTTTCATGACCCGGAACTTGTTATTTCCAGTCGGAAGTTTCAATTCGTTAGCGGTGCGAATCAACGGGGCCGTCTTGGTACCTCGCTTGACTCCAGCACCACCGACGAAAGCGTTGTTGAGAAAAGACGACATGCGATTACGGACCATCTCGTCCACCGTCGAGCGCCTGGCCTTAGTGTCGGCATCGTAGTCGGCTCGACACGCATCTAGGTTGTCCTGCATGCTTTTTCGGGCACCAGCGTCGATTACGCTTATCAGCCAGTCTAGATTGGCATCGGCAACCGGAACCATGAAGGTGTGGGCATGTTGGTATTCGCCGCGCGATGGATACGGTCCCAGCAACAACAGCCCGCAGGGTTGGCTATACTTCAGATTCCACGCCTGTTCCGATTGTCCTTGCGTGAAATCCTTGGCCGAAAGCCATTTTTCCAGAACCCATTTTGGGGCGTCGGGGCACGTTCCCGGATCGTGATTTTGGCCGCACAGGCAAAGATCCGTGATGTGGCGGTATGTCGGTCGCCAGCGGTATTCGGTCAAGCCATCGCCCCATGTTCCGCCGACCAAATATTTCCGACTTTCGGCGAAAACAATGCGCCATAGCGGCTCTCCATATGGATTGGTGCCGAATCTGGCCATCGACATCGGATAGACGCGTAGCGTCGTCTGCGGATCGTTGAGTGGTTGAACTACTCCCATCTCCTAAGCATACTCCAATCCAGGATGATGGCTCCAATCAGCAGGCGGTAGAAGCCGTCACCCCGGATTAAATTCTAATTGCCGAAGTACCCGTGGGGGATCGTGATGTTCGTCAGGGATGCGTTGAGACGGGGCTGGGCAGCTCCGGTTTGCAGCCCGACTACCAGGTAGAAGAGCATGCTGGCGGCGAGTCCGCCATCTGCCGCATACGCCGGAAATAGCGTTTGCCCTTGGATGGAGTAGTAGTCCAAGCTCTTAGTTTCCAGCCGGAACCAATGCTTGAGCCCGAGAAAATCGATCAGGCCGGGGAGTGCACGCTCGTTGACCAGAAGCTCGCGACCGGCGATTTCTCCGGGCGCGTTCTTCTTGAGCATGTCGAGCGAAGAATCGCCCTTGATTTCGCCGTACATGACGCGCGTAATCTGGATGCCGACATTCTCCCAGGCTGCGCGCATATCCACATTGCAGTGGGCAACCAGTTCGGCCGCCTCGGCCTTGTCGATCCCGATGGCGAGTTCGATCTGCGCTTGCAGCGCGCGGACAATGGATGGGGTCAGCGAGCCGTTGACGCTGACAACGGGAGTGCTGAATTTCCCAGGGTACGAAGATCGCAGAACTCCCATGTAGGAGCCCGCATTGCCACCGACCAGGTAATTGCGGAGTCCATTCAAGCCGGAGTTCGGGACTCCCGCGCTACCGGAAACCAGCAAGTACGTACCACCGGTTACACCGCCAGGGACGGCGCCGGTCAGCCAGATCGTGTTGTTCGCGATATCGACGGATTCGACGGTTACCGTGGCGATGAAGCCCGGAGCACCGGTAAGCGCCGAATAGCAGTCGATGTCCTGGTTATCCTGAAAGAAGTTCGCATTGTGGACTACCAGTCCGCCCGTGGTGGTTGAAACGACGGTATCGATGGTGTTGCTGCCGTCGCTGGTGACGAACACCGATTCCATGTATCCAGCCATGGTTTCGGCGGCACGTTGCTGGGTCAGGCTGACATAGGCCTTGATGGCCTTATCGTCCGTATCCGTGCTCCAGTCGGCAAGAGCGCTGTACTGGCTGGCTTGCAGGAAGAACGTGCAGGACAAGTTACCGAAGACTTCGGTCGGTCCGCTACCGGTACCGAGGTTGCCTCCATCCGGGTTCCACGAACGGAACTTTCCGCCGCTCAGCGCTTCAAACGGGATACGAGCGGGACGGTTGGAGATTGCCTTGATATCGGTACGCGCCTTGATCCGCGACCAAAGCCGCGAGGACGCGAGGTAGAGAAGTTCCAGGTCGGGGCGGAGAAATTCGTGTTGCGAAGCGATTGCTTGGGATACAGTGGCTCCTGGCATAGACACACCTCAATTTTGATTTTGGTGTCCTACGCGCGCCCTTTACTCCCGTGGGAGCCAGCTATGGGCCGCTGCTGCCGCTTTGCGTGTACGACCGATGTTCGACCGTTAGGCTTATCGGTTTATGGCTTCCCGCTGCCCAGCCCGCTAGTCATTTGTATGTTACAGCAAAACCATGGGAGAAATCAATAGGCTATAGACCGCCTCGCCATTGGACCCGCTTTCCGTCGTCCAGAATCGCTTTACCTTCCCGGATCATTGCCGGAGTCGTCTTGGCGAAGTTGATCTTGTTCTTGTCTGGCATGGACCCAACCCAGGTAAAACCTGTCGCCGGAGCACCGGGCTTGGGAGCGGCATCGGGCAGCGCACCATTGCCGTTGGCCGGTGGTGTCGCCTTCGGGACCGCTTTCCCTGAAATCACCGCGTCCATGCTGGCGCGGAGCACTCTCGGAATTTGTTCACGCCATGCGGACACGGCGTGGCGCAGAAATCCTTCGCGATCATTAGCCGAGAAGAACGCCTGGGCGCGCTCATTGAACTTCGGCAGCGCGCTCATCGCTTTAGCCAGTCTGGATGCGTACAATTCCTTGACGGCATCTGCTTTTTCTGGGGACAGGTTCCGGTCCTTCACCAAGCGCGCCCATTCCGAATTGAAGATTTTCATGCGTTCGGAGTTGCCAGCCGAAATCCATTCGGTGCGGATGACATTCCGCTCGCGCTCCGCGATTTTCTGCTCGCGGTCGTCAGATCCCGGAGCGGTCGGCTTCGAAATCTGCGGCAGATCAACTTTCTTTCCTGCGCGTTCTGAGACGGAGTTGTAATAGCTGACAATAGCGTTCCTCTGTTGGATAAATCGCTCCGCCATTTCCGGCTTGTCTTTTTGCAACTCCGTCAGCAGGTAGTCCATCAGCGTGATCGTCGAGTCAAGCCTCGCGGCATTCATACCGTCCAACTGCTGCCTGGCCACGAACGCGTCGTAGTGGTCCGGAGCGATTTCTTTGTACTTCCCGATGATCTGCGGGATCAGGTTTACGAATCCCTGCTGCCCCGCGGGCTCAGACAGAAGCGTTTCAAGCGCCTGCGGGTCTCCGGCCGAGAACTTAGAATCCCAGTCCTCAAAGAATGCCAGATTCTCTTTGACATCTTTGATCGCCTGCACGCCTCCGAGGTCTTCAAGTTGTGTCCGGAGTTCCTGGATCTCCTTGACTCCTCCCGGGGCGATCTGCCGGAAGTTGTGGGAGTCAAAAAGGGCCGCTTTGATTTCGGCAGCTTGGCGAGGGTTTGTCTTCTTCAGCTCGGAAATCATCTTCCATGCGGAGGGAGAAAGCCGATTACCGATTATGGCAGGCTCATTTGTCGGAGCGGCGGCAGCGGAGGCTGTCGTATCTGCGGCTTGCTCCGATGGAGTTTCCGTCGATCCATCACTGGATGCCGGACCGTCTGGTGTACTTTCTGGCGTTTCAAAATCGGGCGATATCGGCTCCGATTCTACTGCTGGATCCATCGTCAGTGCTACGTCTGCCATAGACTTGCTCCTCTACGCATTCTTACATACTCTGTTCGACCGGTATTGCTGCTGGTGCGGCAGGCGCTCCAGGCGAAGGCACCACCCTAACTGGAGGTCTACGCATTGGTGGCGCTGGAGGCGGCTGTGTTCCAGCCTCGGCATCGGCCAGTTTCTTGTGTGCCATCGCATGCAATGTCACGTTGTCCACGCCACGCTGGTTGCCTTCTGCAATTTGTCGGCGGCAATCGGAAGACGATAACCACTCTTTGCATTCGGCGAATTCCCATGCGTGAAAATCTAGTGGCAGGACCGGAACCGAAGGCTGCATTGTCGCCTGCGCAATCGCTTGCGGATCGAATGGCGGTGGTTCAGGTTGACCGGCATGCCGCGCTGACAGTGTCGCTGCGGCATGCTGGATTTCAGCGATCTTAACGGCATCCGGATCCGGAACTGGAGTGCCTTGAAGGAGTTTCTCAATCTCGAACACCTGCTTATCCCTTGCCTCAGCTTCAGGGATATGCAGTTCTGGAAATCCGTTCAGTTGCGCATAGGTTTTCCAGTTCTCCGGGCTAGACATGATTTGCGCACCAATAGCCGGCGCCTGTTCAGCCTGCGCGAGTATCCCATTGAAAGCTGCACGCTTTTGAGAAGTCGATTCAGGGAAACTGGAATCTTCGTCCGGATAGGCACCAAATTTACCTTTGGTAAGCCGCTCCAGCCTGACCGCATTCGTGCCTCCGCTTCCAGACGGGACAACAATCTCTTCCGAATGGTCCGGATTTTTGCTAGCGCAGAGCGCCGCCTGATAGTACATTCGCGCCATCATGTCTTGGATGGCCGCCCAGGTGAGCCCCTGCTGTCCTAGCGCCTGTGCGCGCGCCTGGGCGTACCCACTGGCTGTTTTATTTGCCGATTCCTGATCACCAAATAGCGCTGGAGGAGTAGCAATCATGAATTGTGGCAATGGACCTTGCAGCAATTCCAAGAACTGGACGAATGTGGCTGGCAATTCCGGATTGGGCTCGCGAAAGAACTGATCCTCCATCTTCGCGGCTCCGGTCGGCAACTTTTTTTGCCGGATTGCGTACGGATCTGCCCGCTGGTCCACTATGGCGTCGTACTCGTCGTCTTCGGCATTGACCCAGGTGGAAGGCCAGCCCATATCCCAGACTTCACGGGCCGAATTCATGTCATCGCTGAATGAATCTTGCACGACAATCATGGGATTCATGAGGCACAGGCGGAACATGCCGTCGCCTTCATATGGGAATCCAATCACGATGGCGTCGTCCATCGACTCGGCCCACGACCCTGCGTACTCTTCTCCAACAAAAACGACGTGGACTCCGAGGGGAAATATCTGCTGAATGGCCGTACGCAACTTGGCTGGAGATCCGTCCGGCTCCGGCTCAGGTTCCCACGAAGCAGACCCGTCATCCATTGGGACGGGCTCATAGATTTCGTCGCACTGTTCGCCTTCGAAGGACGCCGGTCTGAGCCAGCAATGTTCGCGCGTGACCAGGTGCGAGAATGCATCGCCCATTTGAGCGAATGAACTTGTCCCCTGGAGTGCTCCGAGACGGGCCATGCGCTCGTAGGCCGACTCCCCGATTCCCGACTGTGCAGGCTTGATTTTATCGCGGATCTCCGGATATTCAGCCTTTGCCTGCTTTACGTCGATATCGTCGAACAGGATGCAATAGAGGGCATCTTCCTGGGACTTAGCAAGGATCGGGACACGCGATTCAAGCGTGCCATGTACCGTCGCCGTCTCCATTTTCTTCGGCTGTCCGGTAGAGTCGAATCCGAATTTCTGACCGTTGGCCTCGGTTCGCGTCCAGATTACCGTACGACCGGATAGCCCCATCATCCGCACAATTTGTGTCTGGATGGATTTCACCTTGTTCGCGCGGTCGAAGATCTTCCGGTATCCTTCCGCCGTCTGCGCTGCTTCCACGTCCTCAGCTAAATTTGGGTTGATCGATCGAAAATCGATGCCGGGTGGATTCTGGGTGAGGATAGCCTCCAATATCCGCAAATAAGGCTGAAAAATGTTGTAATCGTCGATATAGTTCGGGCACTGGTGCGCGGTACCGCCGATATTCACCGACTGCCCAGCCTGCGCCTGAACGAAAGAACCATTGCGGGAATTTTCGTAGATGTGCTGATAACCAAGTTCGTAGAAGCGATTGCGGCGGTCGCGCATGACCTCGCGGCGGCGAACATATTGCTCCTGCTGCTGGAATTCCCGAACAGCGTTTTTGATTGAGCGGACTATCTGTTCTGGGAGGTTCTCGTTTCGTTCGCCGAAGGGGGATTGTGGCTCCTGCGAGGATGGTAAAGCGTCTGGATGTTCTTGCGTGGCATCGCTTCCTGTGTTTTCGAGCTCGGCATCTGGTGCCATTTTCAGTTCAACCCAGACAGGATCATTTTGCCTGCAATTATGCTGGCCGTCTCCGCGCGAGATTCCGACTCCTGCTTATCCATAATTGCCTCAACGCATTTGATAAGCGTGGAGCAGCACATAGCCTTGCCTTGGAGCGCAATCCCTCCGCAATACGGGCAGGCGACGGCGTTGATTTCCCCGCGTTCCATCAGAACGATCTGCGCTTCGACATTCTTGATCTTCTCTTCGGCGGTCATATAGCGCTCCTGGGCATCGCCTGGACTTCATTAGTAATCCGTCCGATGATAAATTTTACGGAAATCAACTCCAGGAAAATCCTTCTCCATAAAATTGGGGATCTCCAAGGCGCGGTGGTGGTTGTCGTCTTTAAACATAACGTGAGAATCAGCCAACTCCAGTGCTTTTTTTGCGCGTTCCACTATTGGATGGGATGCAGTGTCGAGCGCAGCCAATCGACGCAGATAAGACAGACCTGCGCCTTTCCCACTCATGCTGATTTCGTAGGAAGCCAAGCACGCAAGTTCTGCGATTTGTTGCGTGCTCCGTTGCCTGATGATCTCGAACTGTTCGGCGTCTGTCATATCTTTTTGCGGATGAAACGCAATCCCAGCGCGCCTCTGGCACGGATATTCGGGTTGGACGAGTGCGACTCTTTCTCTGCTTCCTGGAGTTTCGAAACGCCGCGCCGCTTTGCCGCCGCCGTCAGCGCTCCGGGGTGTTTTACCGCTCCGGATATCCATTTACGCTCTGCCATTATTTTTACCTTTCCGCTTCCGGAATGCCGCGCCAATGGCTCCGGAAGCTTTGTCGGTAAGGCTTCCTTTGGGGGTTGATGCGTCCCACTCGGCTACGGCAGCAGGGCCACCCAGCGCTTTCTTGCCGGCCTCTGAATGGCCCCATCTTGCCTGCCGTTTGGACGCCCAGGGCACCTTGTCTGTTCTCCTACTGGACGGTCTCTACGTGCAGATCCATCAATTGAGCCGCAGTGAACGCTTCGGTAGCGGGCTTTACGAATACGGATACTTCGTTCTGCGAGAACAGCCCTACCGATCCAACTGCGGACTGCGAATTGTCGGTCCACGCCACACCAAGTACTCCAGCCGCACCGGCTGTAGCCCACCCGTCAGCCTGGAGGCTTCCAACCGCAGTCGCACCTACCGCATTCGTGGTCAGAGTACAACTGAACGGAATCGCTACGGTAGCGGTGGTGAACGTCGCTCCGGTATTGACGATATCGCATAGCGTCTTCGGCAATCCCGCAGTCGCCCCTCCAGGCCATGAGGTTCCCACGATAATCTCCAGCGTCCCTGTGGTGGTTACTCCACCGACAATCTTGCCTGTTAATCGAACCGTGCGACCGATCTGGTTTAGGTAGCCGGTCGGAAGTTCCACGGTGCCGAGCACAGTCACATCGGTTGCCGTGGCGCTCGCCACCGCGCCGCTGGCGAACGGTCCGTAATTCTGCTGTAACGTCGTCGGAAGCGAGCCGGTAGGCTGGTATGCAAATGTGGTATGGCTCTGCGGTACCGGATTGTTCTGGTTCGTCACTCCCAACGCCAGTGGGCTTAGCGCGGTAGTGGTCACATAGATCAACGGCCATTGGCCATTCGAGCCGATGGCGCATGCCGGCATCACACTTTCCAGCGTGGTCAGCGTGCAGTTCGTAGCCGATATCGGCAGAAGATACGCGAGGGCCGTCGAAGTCACGCCACCGTAAGCTCGCCACCCGACAGCTCCCGTGCTCGTTGCTGGAGACGTGATGTTGAGCGTATAGTTCGCCGTCCCGGGGGTCTGCGTATAGCTCGCAGAGCAAGCGCTTTCCCCTCCAAGCATATCTACATACGTGATGCAGAAATAATACGCTGAAGTCTGCCATGTCCCGGTCGGAGAAGCCGTGAACGTCACGGTCGAATTCGTCAAAGTTGTAGGCGCAGAAATAGTGGTCAGAGTCGTCGGCTGAACGCTCCAACATTGAGAGGGGCCTGAACGGTTGTCCTCGATGACCACTCCCGCCAGAGGAACTGCCGACGAAATTATCGCGTTCGTTCCGCCAATTTGCGTCCACTTCGAACTCACCGCAACCAACCCTCCCATTGAGGCTGCATTGATCGCTTCCTGCAATCCGTACGAGCCGCTAGCTACAATGTCGCCTGTCCCGTGCCCTTTTGAAAACGTCGCAGTAACCTGACACGTGGAATAAATTGCTGGCGTTCCGCAACTTACCCCGGAGGGCGTTACCGTTTCGGCATTCGAGCCGACGCCAACGGTGATCGGCGCATTTACGCTCAGCGGCATGACGGTAGTGCCGTCTCCCAGTGCAATGTTTCCGTATGCCAAAGTGAGCGTTAGCGAAGTTGGCGATGACGGAACGTTGAACCCGACGTTGACGCGCAACGGCCCAACGTTAGGAATCACGCCATAGGCGTAGTCCATCGCATTGTATTCGCCAGCGAAACTAGTACGATTCTGAGCGAGTAACGGAAGCGCCGCCAGTATAGCCACCAGCAAAATTCTTGTTTTCACGTTTGTGTCTTCATTCCCGGCGTTAGGCCGGCTCAAATCCCCATCCCATCATCTTCGGCAGACGATCCGTATCCTTCGCCGCCACCGTAACCGCCGCCCTCGTGCTCTTCCTCGTTGAAGAACTTTCCAAGGTGATCTTTCAGCGCTTCGATATTCGCGTGGTCGTGCGGCCCCTGTACTTGTCCATCATCGCCGACATGATGCGTTTTCAGCCCTTCGGTCGGATGCTGGTGGACATGCATGTGCATTCCGTCAGAGTGCTTGGACGCCATCGACATTAAGGCGTGGCCGATATGCGGGCTTTCGGTACTAGACCCGTCCTCGTGCTCCAGGTGAAAGGTTCCGTCGCCGTGGTCGTGCAGCGTCGTGTGGGACACACTGGCGTCCCCGACAGCTTTGCCGATCGCTGGCGGCTTCGGACGATCCGGCATCGGCATACGATCCGCAGCATGCGCCAGTTGGTGATTTGGGTGGAATTTGCCCTTGGAATCGGTCGGCATTTATCAGGCCTCCTTCGGGGGTTCCACAGGCTCACCCGGACCGGGTTTCGGTTGCGCAACTTCAGGTGGCGCGGGTGATTGGGCTGGCCTGTGCAGATGTCGTTGTTCGCCACAGCGCTCGCAAACGCCGAAAGCGAGGTTTCTCCCAGGGATAAATTCGTTGCAAGCCGTCATCGTTGTTCTCCTTCCGTTCCGGTACTAGCTAATCCGGATTGTACCGCTTCGCGAAACTGTGTGAAAGATCCCTTTCGGCGCACGCGAGGCGCGAGATCCCTACGTTTTAGACTCTCTTTGATCTCGGAAACTTCCTTTTCCAATTCCGCGATCTTGGACCCGCATTCTCCCAGTGCGCCATTGGTCTCGTTCTTCCATTCCGACAACTGGCGCTGCCAATCCAGCCCCAGCGGCTCAAACGACGCCGGATCCGGAAAGATTCCGCTAAATAGCCACCGCGCAAGCCAAAGTCGAAAGCGCTTCACAAAAAGCGTCTCCATTCACACAAATCATACATCCGGAAAGGGAAATTCGCAATCAGTACGATTGGGCACGCCATCTGGCACGCCTCGTGATCACTTTCCTGCGCTTCAATTCCCACTCCTGCATCCGTATCGCCTGAGTGGTGCGGTCGCCGGCGTATTCGTCAAGAATTCTACGAGCCTGCTCCTGCGCCGGAACGCTATTGGTAGCCGAGAGCATGGATTTCAGCCCGTACCGCGCGCTCTCAAAACAGTCCTGCTCAATTCGTGCCGAACTCTTATCCGTCTTCAGCACGTCATCCAGATTCTTTTGGTCTCGCATCATTACCGGAATCGCGGCAAGCAATTGCGGGCATTCTGCCGAAATCAACCAAACGTCTCCACCGCCACTACCGTGCCGTTTGCTCTCCGTCATCAGGTCGTACATCAGGCGCGCGCCGCCGGCCCGGTCTGTGTCCGCGCGCTCAGGCTGCGGCATTTTGGCTTCGCGCAGAACCTTGCCGAGCGATGCCGCGGTTGTAATGCTGGAATCGCGTTCGCCAAACGCGTCGGGCGACAAAAAGTACCGCTTGAGTGCCGAGCGCTCTTTCTCGGGGGTCACCCCCACCAACCGGGCCGCAACATCGGGAGACGCCATCTCGTTTACAACGCACTCGCGGTAGGTAACCACAATGCTCAGCGGCTCCTCAACATCCCAGCCAAGAACATCGCGCACCGCAGCCGGCGAAACGTTCGCCTTTGCGTGCCAGTACGATACGCAAAAGTGCGCCTTCCCCCAATCCGTGCTCATCCAGCGCGTGTCCCAGTAGTTCAGCAGTTTACCGACCTGGTGAGCCGTCACCAGCATTGCGCGCCGGTCGAACACGCGCCCGAAGTAAGCGCCTTCCAGCGATTCCCACGAGCCGAGCAAGTCCCGATTGCGGATGGCGTCGTCTTCCGCGTTGAGCGATTTCCCCCAGTCCGTACGCGCGATAAAATACTGAAACCGCTGCTCGTCGGTCCACTGGTAATAGTAGTCGTGATCACTCAACCCGTCTTCCGCCAGCGAGGCGCGAGCCCATTCCACGTTGTCCCACGGATCCACGTGCAAGAAAGTGAAATCCGCCGGATCCTCGCGCTCACCGTATTCGTGCGAGTGAAACCATTTCTTCAACGACTGGATGCCGGCGCCCCCCATATTGAAGGCGAGCAGCATTTTACACTTGCCGCCGCTGACGCCGGGCCAGCGGCACGCCTTGTTCATCTCGCGCAGTTCATCTTCCAGAAATTGCTCAGCCTGATCGACGAAAATGTCGTAATAGTTGGCTGAGCGGAACCGGCGCTCGATCTCCTGCAGGTTGTCGCCGTAGCTGAAATCAATCTGGCTGGTCTCTTTGCCTTTTCCGCCAGTTGGAAATTTGATGTTGGCATCGCCCTTGTTATAGTACGGGCGAAGCTCCGGCCAATTGCGCAATATCGGCTCAATATGGTACTTGCGCACCTGGTCATAGTTGCGCATCACGATGCAGCCGACCGTGCCAGGAAACTCGCCGCGGCGCTTGAGCATCAGCGCGTCCTCGCCGTAGCTCTTAGCGCAGCCGCGGCCGCCGCCTTCTCCGATCCAGCGCGCCGGCCCGCTCAGGAGGTCGTCAACGTGGCGCTGCTTGGGTTGCAGTAGGAGTTTCATGCACCTGGGTAGTGTATTCGAATCGAACCACGTAAGTGGCTTCCAGGTGGATTGGCTTGCCGGTCGTGTTCAGATACTCGGCTAGCTTCACCTGGAGAATGTTATCGGCGCCTAGGATCAGCCCTACGTCCTCATAATCAAACGGTTCCCGCGTGTTCGGCTGCGCTTGGGTCACCGAGCCTTGGATGTACAACGGCACTCCAGCCGAACAGTAATCGCAGTCCGCACCTGCTACCCAGGTGCTTTGAAAGCCGAGCAGGATTCCCGCCGCGCTCTCCGGCGGTGTCGGCGGATCGCCCGGCAGGCTCTTGATCCAGGCAATGAGATCGCCCCGGAAGCTGAGAATGCGGACCCGGTAGCCGGCCGGCGGATAGAAGCGCTGGTTGAAGATGGAGGAATCTGCATGCCCCCAAATGCAAGGGCCACCCGCTACGATGCAGCCCGCCATCCTGGTATCCACTGGCCCGTATAGGTCCGAAGGGTAGTTGCTGGCGACAGTGCGCGCTGCGCGAGGCTGTTGGGCTGATCCGGCAAGAGCCGAAAGCATAAGCGCACAAATGATACGACTTTGCATAATTAGGGCTCGTTCTGGGCCGCGCCCGCACGAGTGCTCTGGCAATCCTTCGCGCACTCCTTTCTTTTCCTGAATCATAACACTGTCTTCCCCTTTATTTCGACTGGCACAATCTTACCCGTTCGCGCAATGTTTCGAGATCCGCACGTGTTGTGAGCTTAGACTTTCCGCCGGCCTCCAGAATGATCTTTTGCCGCTTGCCGAAGACCGGCGACGTGAGCCGGTAAATCGGCGCCTGATTGCCGCGACGCTGAACGATTATGGCAATATGGCCGGCTGCAGTTAAACGTGCGATGCCACGTTTTATGGTAGTACTACCAGAGCCCAGATTGGCGGCTATCCACCGAGTGGTGACCTGTACGGTATCGGTTTCGAAAGCCTGCGATGTAATGCAAGCGTAAACTCCCCAGTCGAGCGGCTTCAACCGACGATCAGTCAGCACGAACCATACCAGAGCGCTGTATCTTTCGTTTCGGTCGGGGCGCTCCGACAAAAGCCGTTCGCGGGTTTTGGGTTTCTTCCTTATATGCACCCCAGTTTGTGGTCCGCAGCTATGGTCCACAATGTGGTCCGCAGCTGTGGTCCGCAAATCCTCACTCATTTGACGCCTCCTCGCCTCGAAAAATGCGCGTCACTTCGCATTGCCACAGCTTGTTGACGACCGCAAATACATCGTCCTCAAGCTCCAGCGGCCGGCGCAGCGGGAAGCGCCGAACGCGCCGCAGTCGCCCCATGGCGTGGCGCACGGCCCGATCAAAGCACCGCGCGCAGATCCAGTTCGGTTTACAGCTTTTGCGCGCACGCCCCGGCTTATGGCAATCGCGGCACACCGGCCGGCGCCGGCTTCCGCCCCGGTCAATCAGCTCCATCTTTCCCTCGCCTCCCAACATCGTCTACCACCAGCGTCAACGGGTTATCCGCGTCGCCGGCCAACACCTGCTTATCCGTCATCTCGGTGATGTTTTTGGCGACGAAAATAAACGCTGTCGGATCGTACTGCCGCGTGACCCCACGGTCGATAAGTATCTGGTACTGAATGTCTTTCGCGCGCGCGTATGCGTCTGCAAACTCGGGAAAGTTGCCACTTGCTACCCAACCTTTTATCGTTTTGCTTGGGATTCCAACCGAGACAGCGAAACCTTCGATGGTTGGCAATTCCGCGCAGATCCGGCGCACCTCGTGTTTTTGCGACCCCTTTTTGCCTTTTACATCGTATCCGGTCTCAGTGATATCGACTGGCGCCAAGTCCCGCGCTGGTGCAGTGCGCGCGCGCTCGAAGTAGTCTAGGATCAACTCGCAAAACATAGGATCGTAAGTGGTTGGCCTGCCTGGCTTGCGTGTTCCCATGCGCCAATTATCGCGCTTTTGCTGGTTGGTCTCAATGGGATAGGCACTTCAGACTGCTGGAGTTTCCGCGCCCCAGCCCGCCAGTGTCGGACCCGCTGCACGGGGGAGCATCGCGGTTCATAAGACCGCTCCTAGTACCAGCTAGACGCCCGCCTAACCGAGTTTCCGAAACGGAATGATCTTGGCCTGTACGCTCGGCAACGGTCCAAGGAAGTTCTCTGGAAGATTTGCAATCTGTTCGATCTGCGATTTCCCATGCCCGATGCTGCCAGGAATCTGATCACGGTCGTGCCCCTGGTCCACCATGATCTGAAATGCCTGCGGTAGCAGGCTCGGCATTTCGAACGGCAACTGATCGTCTAGCGGCTCGCGAAGCCTCCAGCCGCGACGCACGTAATTGATCCAAAAGCGTTTTTCCTGATCTTCGGTCAGCACCCCGAGATCAGCCAATCGATAGATCATCGCCGCGATGGCGACTTTCCACTTCGACTTGAGCGCCCGCAAGGCGTCGAGAGAAAGTGAGTACAAGTCGGCCAAAAAGGCGCGCTCTGGCAGTAGTAGGGCACCCCCGAACCGAAAGGCCTGTTTCTCGATCTGCTTAAACAAAGCCTTCTTGTTTAGTTCTTCCTGACTTACCTTTCTATGCAGGATCAAATGGCCGAGTTCATGCGCGAGATCCAGGCGCGACCTGACGGCGCTTTCCTTGTCGGCGTTCAAGACAATAAACGGAATGCCTTCAGGCTCCAGCCACTCCGAAAGGGCGTCAAGCGTTTCCGCATCGAGATAATCCCTCACCACCAAAGCCCCGTTATTTTCTGCAACCCTAAGCAGATTCGCGATAGGGGCGTCTCCGAGCCCCCAGAATTTTCTGGTTTCTGTTGCCCACACCTCAACGTCCCGCATGGTCAGCGCTGACGGATCGGCAATTTTCCAGACCGGAAAATTAACGCGCGGAAACTCAACGTAGCGCAGCACGTAGTTGGCTGTCTCCCTCGCCCAGAAATTACGCGCGTCGGCCTTCTGCCTTGCTGCGGAGGTCGTTGAGGCGAGTGAGCGATAGAATCGTGTGCCCCGAAACAGGCTTGAGTTGATAGGCTGCATGAAGAAGTACGCCGGCTGGCAGAGAATACCGCAAAGCCTATCAAAAAGCTCAGGACGTGGAGAATCTAATCCACCTTCCCATCTGGAGACGGCCTGCTTCGTCACCCCCAAAGCCTGCCCTAGAGAGGTAACTGTAAGGCCCATGGCCTCCCGCGCCTGTTTTAGTCGGACTCCTACAAACCCTGGCGTCCCAGAAATCACGCCTGTTCCTCTTTGACAGGAGTGCGCGGTTTGACGGGAGCAGGTTTGGTAAAGTCGTTCTTGACATCAATGAATTGCCCAACAATATCCGCAAACCTCGTCCAGAGGTCCACTCCTTTGCCGATGTAGCCAGAGAATCGTCTGTTCGGGAAGCGTACCTTTGCAAATGCGGGGCGGTTGCGATTCTCTGAAGCGAAGCGCTCCGCTATGCCGCACCAGTCATCCTCAATCTTCGAGTGCCTGTATGGACCGCTCGCATTCCGAGCTATAGGGTGGCGAAAAACCGTATAGCAGTGCTCTGATGCGTCTGAATAATTGCGGAACAGCCCGTGGAGCAGTGCCCGCTGGACCTCGACGGGAACCTCAGAGCAAAACATGTCGGCGTACTTCTCGCCCCATGGCTTGGACTCAAGTCTCATGTTAAGCAGTATGGTCTTTTTGCTCAATCTTGTCAAGCGTGAGCAAACTCTTGGTCGGAGTTCCACATCCGGTCCGCTGGCCGTCGTCTGCTCAAGCTCCGCGATGAGCTGCTCGTACGGCAGATCGCGCCCGATCCCAGCCGCAGCGCGGTCACAAGTATGACTACGTTCTGAGCCTTACGGTTCCAGCGGAACTGAAATTCGCTCAGATATCGATCCGCTCCGGCTGGGCAAAGCGCAGGCGCATCAATCCTCCTCGAATCCCTGATTCTCGAACTTCGAATCGCAGGACCGCACCTGCCATGCTCGTGTAAAGAAGATTGTTCTTCAGCTTTTTCGACGCCCGCTCCGCCAACCACTCCTTCCCCTGAAGCCTGTCCTCCTGCCACTCGACCCCAGGGAATGCCTGTCCTGGCTCCGGGCGCCTCTGCCCCGACTGCAAATCCGGTGAGAAAGTCTCCGCGCTCGGCGTATGCGCCACGCGCAAACCGGGGTTCTACCGCTGTCTTTCCTGTGCGTTCGATTTCACTGTTCGCAGCAAATTTCCGCCGCAAGTTCGGTGGTGAAAAGAGATTTGCGCCCCGGCCCAGCCTTTGCCCATGCCATGCGCCAATTATCGCGCTTTTGCTGGCTGGGCTCAATCGGGAAGCGCTTGACAGCAGCATGGAATACGGCTATGATCAGCATGTGAAATACCGAGAGGACTGGGAGCTTGACACGATACCGGACGCGCGGCTGAAGTCGGAGTGGGGGCGGCGAAGCCAGGCGCGCCGGCGGAGCCATGGCAGCGGGTCGCGGCCGACCTGCGAGTGTGGGATCTGCGGCAAGTGCGTGATGCGGGATTACCAGCGGCGCCGGCGAGCAGCGCGCGCGAAATCCTCGCAAAATGCCCATACTTTACCGATAACGCAAAAATAGTTCACTTTTTGCTTTACAGCAGCATGTGGATGAACTATTATAAAAGCATGGAGGCAGTTCAGATGACGACCTGGATCGAAGACGACAGCAGCGTAATCGATGTTATCGAATCCGCAAAAAGCGCTTGGTTTGAAGCACACCCGGAGTGCAACGCGGAAACAACCGAAACGACCGACGAGGAAATAAACGAAGCGCTCGGCCTTCCGCGCGGCGGTGCTATCCGCCCCCTCGCGGACAACTTCGCGGATTGGTCTGAAACCGAAGTCCGCAACGCCGTGGCGTGCGGGCTGGACGCTTGGTTCAATCGCGCCGAGGTGCGGTACGAGTTGCTCTGAGCGGTTTCCAGACGAGGAAACCGCTCGGATCTACATGGTGCGGCGGAATCGACCTGGACAAATTGCGCGGAGACGTGGAAATCGATGAGTGCTTTGTCGGTGGGTTGGAAGCGAACAAGCACGAGTCGAAGAAACTCCACGCGGGGCGTGGCAAGCCGGGTCGCAACTCTACACCGATGAGCATTCGGCTTAAGACGCAACCTGTGCAGCGGAGCGCGCGCCCGCTGCCGCCAGGATGTCCTCAAATGTCCGTTTTTCGCGCGCTGGAAAAAAGCAAACGGGAGGTGACCTAACCGATGAAGATTCACACAACGTTGCACCGGCTCAAGGAGGGGGGAGCTTGCTCCGCCCGCTACGAGTACCTCAAATCCAACCTCGGGCCTATCGGCCCGAATGACCCCATCGACGCACTCGACGTGCTCAAGCACAACGGCGTCGGGGATACCGAGTGGCTGCTCAATTCCACCGCCTGCATCGAAGACCCGGCCAAGGCGTGGGCGGAATACCGGCGCGTCAGGTCCACGGCGCTGGCGGAACACGAGCGCGTCACGGCCACGGCGCTGGCGGAATATGAGCGCGTCACGGCCAAGGCGCTGGCGGAACACGAGCGCGTCAGGTCCACGGCGCTGGCGGAGGTACTTGGGGAGGTGGGTGGTGCTGCGTAAAGAAGCCGTCCGAATCCTCCGCGCGGCCTACATGGAGAGCACGGCCAGCGACACGCTGTACAACGCTCGCCAATACCTTCAGGATCGCGCTTGGAACGCGCCAAACGCTTCGGGATTAAGGCCGACCCGCGCGGGCACGTCCATAGCTTCCATGGAGTATCTGCATGAGCGAGACGCCGAAGTGCTTGGATGCCATTGTGGACGCCGTTCTCCGCTATAAGCCCGCGCCGAAAACGAAGTCACAGAAGCGCCGCGCGCGGAAAGCGAAGAAAGTAAAGGCCAAGTCTTAGCGTGGGTAATCATGTATATAATTCCCCTTGGAATGAAGGACTGGATTGTGTTGGAAACATTAGAGGATGCGCACAATATGACGGTGGTAGCAGGCATGTGGCCCGGTGGGAGTCTCGCGAGGGGCTCCCACGTTTTGGAAAGGAGCAAATCGTGACCGACATTCCAATCGTCGAAAACCCGCAGGAACCGTCCGACATGGCGGTAGTTGACGCGCAGCTCGCGCTCATGTACCCGGAGTGCGGCGACTCGCCGAGAGCGCGCGCAATTGTCGCGCTAATGGATGGCAATATCGGGCCGGATGAGTTCTTGATGCTGGTGGAGTGGCACCGGATCAGCGGGCAGGAAGGCTAATCCGCCCCCGCCGTTGCCTTTGCGTCCACGAATCGGTCGAGCCTGTCCCGCACGCGACCAAGTTCAGATACCATGATATCCATCTTGCCGGCGACTCCGGCAATTTGCTTCACCAAATCGCTGAACAGATTGGCGTCGTATTCGCGCGTTTTTTCAAGAGAGGAGATGCGGCGCTCGTGCTCATCGATCTTTTTTTCGGCTACCGCGACAACCTTTAGCGCGGCCCACCAGATGCCGATGAGCGTAAATATTTCGGTCAACAGATGCATCCATTCCCGGAGTTCCGTCACGTATCCTCCCAACCGTAAGTTATAGCACACCGGAGTTTTCGGTCTGTAATTGCCGTTGGGCAACCGATCGTTGGGCCGGCGCACTGGCCTTGATGGACCTGGGCGT
>Ga0187891_1000828_pt1 | contig 29019 bp, 26 predicted proteins | sample June2016WEW_21_4_FD_132990 | JGI IMG/M metagenome (GOLD analysis project Ga0187891, IMG submission 132990) | Peatland microbial communities from SPRUCE experiment site at the Marcell Experimental Forest, Minnesota, USA - June2016WEW_21_40 | ecosystem: Environmental > Terrestrial > Soil >... | reverse complement strand
GCATTCGTCCCGAGATGTTGACCCGCGACGCCTCGAGTCAACTCTTTCCTATTCTGCGTGAGACCACGCCGGTCCGCATGGACCTAAGCCATAGTGGTTGGAGCGACATCTTCTTCCTGGGGATGGATTTTCCGGAAGGCGCCCGGGTGCTCAACATTTCGATTGACCTGAGCGTACGCGGCTCCGGCACCCCGAAGCCGCCCGTGGAAGCATGGTTTCGAGTCATCGATCAACCGGTGCTGCGTCTAGTCAGTGCGGACCTCAAGAGCAGCGCTGAAATCAGCACCATCGCTGAAGTTTTCGATTTCGCCCGCGACTATCTCGGCCTGCTCAAGGCTGCGGTGATTGCCTCCGGCATTGTTCCGCCGGGTATGGAGGGCGCCACTCAGCCGCTGGCCGATGTTTTGATCCGTCTCACCGGCAGAGCGGGGTGCGGCATCGAGATCGTGAGCAAAGTGAATGACATCCCCCGAGGATCGCGCCTGGCCGTCTCCACCAGTCTTCTCGCCTCGCTCATTTCCGTGTGCATGCGTGCCACGAACCAGATTCACGCCCTCACCGGGGGCCTGGAAGAGCAGGACCGCCGCCTCGTGGCAGCACGCGCTATCCTGGGCGAATGGCTGGGCGGCTCGGGCGGTGGCTGGCAGGATTCCGGCGGCGTATGGCCCGGAATCAAACTCATCTACGGTGTCCTGGCACGGGAAGGCGATCCGGAGTTCGGCATTAGTCGCGGCTGCCTGCTTCCGGACCATCTCATCTTTCGCCCTGAAGAAGTCCCGCAGGAAACACGCGATAAGCTCCAACGCAGTCTCGTACTTGTGCATGGTGGGATGGCGCAGGACGTAGGTCCGATTCTGGAGATGGTGACGGAGAAGTACCTGCTTCGTTCGGACAGCGAATGGCGCGCGCGGGGCGATGCCATTCACATCCTGGACGACCTCATTGGCCACTTGAAGGACGGCAACATCAAGGCGATTGGCGCCTCAACCGAACACAACTTCGAGGGCCCCATACAGACCGTGATTCCCTGGGCCGGAAATCTCTACACGGACACCCTGATTCGCCGCGTGCGCACGGAGATGGGTGATGACTTCTGGGGTTTTTGGATGCTCGGCGGAATGTCGGGCGGCGGCATGGGATTTCTTTTTAATCCCGACCGGAAGGGATTGGCGCAGGAGCGCCTGCAAACCATTATGAGCGAAACCCGGCGCCGCATGGAGTCATCCGTTCCTTTTGCCATGGAGCCCGTCGTCTACGATTTTGCGATTAACGAACGTGGAACTGAGGCGGCGCTGTTGCGCGGAAACTCCGCACTGATGCCGGCGGCCTACTACCAGCTTATCGTCCCGCCGCTTCTGCGCATCGAGCCCCGCCTGCTTTCACCCGCACGCCGCGCCGAACTGGAGCGGTTTACGGCTGCCTGCCACGAACTCCCGGAGTTCCAGGGCATGGTGCAGCACGTCTTCGAGCACCTGATCCCGCACAGCGCGCAGGAGTCGGAGCGCGCGCAAAGCCTTGAAGCCCTCCTGGAGGCGCACACCTTCGACCGGATGGAACACGAGCAGATCCAGGCGGACCTGCGCAGCGGCAGGGTCGGCTTGGCGCAAAACCGCCTGCCTGCGAGCAGCCGGATTACCGATCTCAGCCCTGATGACCTTTTTGACGCCAGGCGCGAGCTGGCGCCCCGCTACCGTGATATCGGCGGAGACGCGTTGGCGGCCGGAATGGTGGCTGTGGTCTCGTTTGCGGGAGGTGCGGGGAGCCGCTGGACGAAGGGGGCGGGAGTTGTCAAGGCTCTCAATCCCTTCTGCAAGTTGGGTGTCCGCCGCCGCACCTTCGTTGAGGCGCACCTTGCCAAGAGCCGTCAGACGAATCGTCTTTACGGCACGTTGCTGCCCCACATCATCACCACAAGCTACCTGACGCACGATGCCATTGAGTCTCATCTGCGCGCCGAAGTGAACTACGGCTACACGGGCCCGCTACTCCTTTCGCCTGGCCGAGCCATCGGCCTGCGACTGGTGCCCATGGAGCGTGATCTGCGTTTTGCCTGGGAGGAAATGCCGCACCAGTTGCTCGACGAGCAGGCCCAGAAAGTTCGAGAAAGTCTGCACGCTTCGCTGATCGCTTGGGCGCGACAAATGGGCGAGGGCTCGAGCTACACCGACAACGTGCCCCTCCAGTGCTTGCATCCCGTCGGCCATTGGTATGAGGTGCCGAACCTTATCCGCAATGGCACTCTGGTACGACTGCTCGAAGAAAGGCCGCGGCTGAAATACCTGCTGGTTCACAACATCGATACCACGGGAGCCAATGCCGACGCCGGTTTGCTCGGCTACCACATCGAGCAGGAGGCGGCTCTTACCACCGAAGTGATCTCCCGCCACATCGAGGACCGTGGCGGCGGCTTGGCCCATGTCGACGGCCGACTGCGTCTGATCGAGGGTCTTGCCCTCCCCAGTGAAGAAGTTGAATCGCGCTTGTCGTGGTACAACAGCGCTAGCTACTGGATCGACATTGACCAACTCCTCGCCGTATTCGGACTTACCCGCAGCGACTTGACAAACCCGGAGCTTCTCAACACCTCAATCCGCAACTTGGCCGCCCGCATGCCCACTTACATCACCCTTAAAGACGTGAAGAAGCGCTGGGGAAAAGGCCAGGAAGACGTGTTTCCAGTAGCCCAGTTTGAGAAGCTCTGGGGAGATATGACGGCCTTGCCAGAATTGAAATGCCGGTTTGTAGCCGTGCCGCGGACACGCGGGCAGCAACTTAAAGAACCGGCGCAACTCGACGGCTGGCTGCGCGACGGCTCCGCCGCTTACGTCGAATCGTTGTGCGATTTCTGAGTCGATAGTCGAAAGTCGAGAGTTCAGGAGTCGAGAAGTCAAAGGGTCGGAGAGGCGCAGAGACGAAGCGGTGGAAGCCAAAGAGCCGTGCGGTTGAGGAGTCGAGAAGTCGGTGAATCGAACGGTCGAGGAGTTCAGATTAAATGTTCGAAAGGCATTAGCTTCCAGAATCTCAAATCTGGAACCTGAAATTGGGACTCCGCCGCGCCTCTTCCAAAACGGGACTCCGAAGCCCGCTCCCCACCTGCCCACCCGCCTATTTGCCCACCTTTTCGCTGAAAAACTTCGCCATGAGGTCCAGAGCTTCCTTTGTCTCCGGTAAGTGGTAGTCATACCAGAAGGCGTGCGGCAGCGCTTCGAATACCACGAGCTGTGCCTCCACCCCGGCCCGCAGGAAAGCCCTATGCAGGATGGTCGTGCCGCTCAGCAGCAGATCGCGCGTACTGGTCACGAAGAGCGTGGGCGGGAATCCGTGCAGGTCGGCATAGAGAGGCGAGAGCACCGGATCTTTGGGATCGGTGTTTCCCACGTACGCAGAGGCGTGAGGATGCCCCGAGGGTGGATCGAGGTGCCCGGACCATCCCCAAATGGTAAAGAGAGCGTCCGAGTCCGCCGGCTGGCTCAAATCGCCGGTCCCCGAAAAAACCCCCAGCGCCGCGGGGAGGGGCAGGCCGTCTCGCTGCAAGCGGGAGGCAACTTCGGCGGTCAGAATAGCTCCTGCAGAAGTCCCAAACAACCCCACGTGGCTGGGCTTGTGGGTCTTCAACAGCTCTTTGTAGACTGCTTCGGTGTCGTCAACCGCGGCGGGAAACGGGTGCTCCGGAGCAAGCCGGTAGTAGACCGAAACTACGGGAATCTTGGTGAGGTAGGCAATCGGAATGCCCTCGACGAGCGAGCCTGAGTCCGAGTTGAACCCCCCGCCGTGAACATTGATCAGGACGCGGTCCCCAGGGTTCGAGGCTGACAGCTCCGCCGGAGTGATCACGTCACAGCGCACCCCACCCACAGTTTCTTCACGGATATCCACCGGATAAAGCTTGCGAGCTTCCTCTGACCTGGCCTTCCGAAACGCATCGGTTAGCGTTCGCCGCTCGGGCAGCGTCGGCTCCGGGCCCGAAGGGCCGGGCCGCGAGATGAACTTCTGCGCCTCGGGGCTGATCGTCCTGGGCACAGGAATCACCCGCGTTACGTGTGCCGTCCCGTCGGCATCCACAGTGGACGAGTCCGCCCTCAGCGCCGCCGCGCTCTGCTGCGCCCAAAGTTCCGAAGAAGTATGTCGAAAGTCGAGAAGTGACGGCGCCACTAGCCATAGCACGCCCATCATCAGCACCAGCCTGCCCGCCGCACGCCGAAGCCCCTTGATTCGCATGAACCCCCCTTTGTTCCGTTCGGTTGTAGCCCACCATCAGAACACAAACCAGCCTGTCGTCGCAACCAGGCAGGCCGGCGCTGCTCGGGGGGACTCCCGCACTTCGGGAGAGCCATCCCACTCGCCTGCAGGCAGCCACAATTCGTACTCATCCGGCTGCCGCCTCCCGCCGAAGATAGGTTATACGGCCAAGCCGGCTTCCGGGACACGCCCCTGTAAGCCACAGGGCGGAGTTGCACCTGGAAGTACAGGCGTCAAGTATCCGGTCGCAAAAGGAGCAAGGAAATGAGTCTGCTAATTGATGACGTATCGCGAATTATCGCCAGCCCTATCCCGCGCCGCAAGGTGCTACGGATGGCTGGGAGTTTAATGGGTGGGGGCATCTTAGCATACTTGGGTTTAGGCAGGGCTTCTCGTGCTCTCGCGAACTCTTCACGAGAGTGTGGCCCCCACCTGGTCCAGTGCGGCAGGATATGCTGCTTTCCGTCTGAGAAGTGCTGCGGCGAAATGGGAGTTTGCATCCCGCCTAAGCTCGCAGCGTTTGTAAACTGCTGCGGCAGGGGGCTTTGCTGGAAGCCTTCCCAACAGTGCTGCACAGACCACTGCTGCCGGAAGGAGGAGACCTGCTGCGGCGCTCAGTGCTGCGCGCCGGGCCGGGCCTGCTGCCAAGGCCAGTGTTGCGCTCCGGGTCATGACTGCTGCAACGGCCGGTGCGAGCCACGGAGGCCGTCGCAAAGCAGTCCTTGTTCTGTTTAACGAGAGCCCCAGGCGGAATTCCGCATTGCAGAAGCTGGGAAGAGAACGACCCCTTGGATCTCTCAGACCGGAGGAGGGCTGAATTGCAGGCGCTGTTTACTCAACTCGTCCTGATTTGCCTTGCAGGTACCGCATCGGCGCAGGATCCCATATCGCCCCAGGCCGTAGCGCCGGTCGCCAGCGCGGGCGCGGGGGCCTCAAGCGCTTCGACCGCCAACTTGGCCACAAGGCAACGATACGTCGTTGCGAGGGACGATCTTCTGGATATCGATGTGGTGGGCGTGCAAGAGATGTCGCGCGAATATCGGGTGGACGGGGATGGGATGATCACACTACCCATGTTGTCGCGGCCGGTGATGGCGGCGGGCTCCACGCTGGATCAGCTTTCACAACGAATTGGCGAGGACCTCGTGGGCGCCGGACTGCTTCGGGACCCGCAGATTACCGTGAGTGTGAAGTCTTCGCCCTGGAACACCGTCGTGCTTTCGGGCGCGGCAAAGAAGACGGGCGTCTATCCGGTCTACGGGCACACCACGCTACTGGAGCTGCTGACTGAAGCGGAAGGTCTGAGCGACGATGCCGGCAACTACGCGATAGTAACGCGCGCGGAGAAGCCTCTTCCACCGGCGGGGCAGAACTCCGCGGCGCGCCCCGACGAATTGAGCGCGCGAACCCTCAAAGTAGACGTGGGAAGGCTCTGGCGGAACGGCGACGCCGGCTTGGACGTGGAGTTGCATCCGGGCGACCGGGTGACGGTCGAGCGGGCGGGAATTGTCTACGTTCTGGGCGCAGTGAATCGGGCGGGTGGATTCGTCCTCTCGAACGATCAGGAGCAGATGACGGTGCTTCGTGCCATCGCTTTGGCGGGCAATTTCACGCGCGACGCAAAGCCCGCCCATGCTGTCATTATCCGCAAGGCATCGGGCGCTCCGGGCGAAAGGCGGGAAGTCCGGGTGGATCTCAAGAAGGTTTTGTCGAACCATGCTCCGGATCAACCTTTGTTAGCCAGCGACATCCTTTATGTGCCTGAGAGTGGGGCCAGGAGGACACTCGAGGAGGTCGTAAACACTGCGGTGACTACGTCGATTTGGCGGATGCCGATTTAGGGAATAGGGAACAATGGCGGAAAACGACAAACTCGTTCCGGTGAGCGCGGCCTCTCCCGATCGCCTGGGGTATTCCGGTTACCCGGTTACGGACCTCGAGCCAACGGGTCCGGAGGCGTACTCATTCCAGAGCTACTGGGAAGTCCTGAGAAAGCGCCGTAGTACGGTTTTCACCGTCGCCTTCGTCGCCACACTACTCGTGACGGTGGTTGTCTTCCGAATGAAGCCGGTTTACCGGGCCACCGCGCGCATGGAGGTGCAGGCGGAGACGCCCGCCTTGCAGACGCTCAACGAGCTGAATCCCAGCGCGGCGGCGGACGCGGCGTTTCTCCAAACGCAGGTCGATCTTTTGCAGAACAACAACCTGGCCTGGCAAACCATGCAGGAGCTGGGGCTGGCGAATGAGAGCGTGGAACTCGGGGCGGGAGGAGATCTCTGGCCTGGGAGCACCAGCGGCTCGACGGCGTCCACGCCCGCCAGCCTGATCCGGAGTTTCAAAACGCACCTTCACGTCGAACTGCTTAACGAGAGCCGGCTGGTGGAAGTCAGCTTCGAGAGCGTGGATTCGAGCCTGGCAGCACGTGTGGCCAACACGCTGGTCAAGAATTATGTGGAATCTAACTTTCGCTCCAAATACGAAACCACGCGGCAAGCCTCGGCGTGGATGGAGCAGCAACTTGACGAGCTCAAGGCGAAAGTGGAGAAAGCCCAGCAGGCGCTGGTGGACTACGAGCGGAAATACTCGATTGCCAACTTGGGTGACAAAGAGAACGTGGTGCAACAACGGCTGGCGCAGTTGAGCAGCGATCTGACCGCAGCGCAGGTTGACCGCGCCAACAAGCAATCGGTCTATGACTCGGCGCGCAGCAACAGCGCTGAGTCGGCCGCCGTCGCGGAGGACGCGCTGCTAGGGCAATTGGAGTCGAAAAACGCCGAACTCCACACCGAGTATGCCGCGGCCACTTCTCAATATGGCCCGAACTTCTACAAGGTCAAGCAACTCGGCAATCAGATCAGCGAAGTCGAAGCGCTGATTGGCCGGGAGCGGAAGCGGATCACGCAGCGGATTGAGAGCGATTATCACACCGCCGTGCGGCGCGAGCAGCTCCTCTCCCAGGATGTCGCTGAGCAAAGGGCCGAGGTGCAAAAACTGAACCAACTGCTCATCAAGTACACCATCCTCAAGGGAGACTTCGAAACCAATCAGCAGCTTTACGATGAGCTCCTGAAGCGACTTAAAGACGCCACCGTCTCCGTGAGCTTGCGTGCCACCAGCGTTCGCCTGGCCGATGCGGCGCTGGTGCCCACCACGCCCATCCGCCCCGACAAGCGAGTGGACATCGCCGTCGGGCTTCTCGTGGGTTTGATCCTTGGAGTGACCCTGGCCTTTATCCGGGAGGGACTGGATCGCACGGTCAAGACGGCGGAAGACATAGAAAATCAGATTGCGATTCCCACCTTAGCCATAATTCCGCTGGGAACGAAGTCCCGCGGGCGGTATGGCCGGTATTTCGCTCGCGAGTCTCCGAAAGTGCCGGCCAGCGGAAACCTGGGATTGGCCGTTATGAACGCGCCCGGGTCGGAAATGGCGGAATGTTTCCGGGTCTTGCGTACCTCGATTCTGCTTTCCAGTTCCCCACAGCCGCCGCAAGTGCTGCTGGTCACGAGTGCGCATCCCAGTGAAGGGAAGACCTTCGCGTCCGTCAACCTGGCGTTGGCGTTGGCCCAGCGTGGCGGCCGCGTGCTGCTGATTGACGGGGATCTGCGGAAGCCAACCGTGCTGAAAGCCCTCGGGCTGGGAAATGGTGACGGCGAGGGAAGTGGACTGAGCAGCTACCTCACGGGCGGACAGGGGATCGATTCGGCACTGATGTCGTTCACGGCGCTTCCCAATCTGTCCGTGCTGCCTTCTGGGCCGATTCCCGCCAACCCTGCCGAGCTGGTTTCCTCCCCGGCCATGGGGAGGCTGGTGGGTGAGCTACGGCAGCGCTTCGAACACATCGTGCTCGACTCGCCACCGTTGTTGCTGGTGACGGACGGAATCCTTCTTTCCACTCTGGCCGATGGAGTGGTGCTGGTTGTGGAAAGCGGCTCGACGTCGCGAGGTGCATTGCATCGAGTTCGTCAAATCCTGGATAGGGCCGGTGCCAAGACCCTGGGTGCGGTACTCAATAAGCTGGATGACCGGGTTGACGGCTACTATAGTTCTCGCTATCGGTATTACGGCTATTACTATTCCCGAGAGGCCTCCGCGTCAAAAAACTCCGACTTGAATTCGGCCAGCTAGCGGTGAAGGACAGACAGTTCAGAACAGCTCATCCAGACAGGCGGGACAAGGGCGAAACAGAACGCTATGCGGGAGTTCTCTCATCGCTGCTCCAGCCCGACTTATGCTGCCTTGGGCGCGCCACCGGTGGGTCCGTCCAGCGATTAGAGCGTAGCTTGAGAAAGAGCTGAGAAAGCGAGCTGGGCGCGAGGTAACCCGATGCTAATGCGCGATGTAGCAGTGATCGGAGCGGGGCCGGCGGGGTTGTATGCGGCTTATCGACTGGCTTCGGCCGGTTTGGGTGTCGCGGTTCTCGACGCCCAGGAGTCGGTAGGGGATAACGCGGTCTGTTCGGGCGTGATCGGGGAAGAGGCCTTTGGGCGTTTTGGATTGCCGTCCCGGCCGGTGCTGAACAACATTTACTGTCTGCGGGCGGTCTCGCCGGCGGGCAGAAGCCTGGAGTATCGCTCGCCGACTCCGCTGGCCCGTGTGGTCGATAAAGCAGAATTCAACCGCGACTTGGCGAGTCTGGCACGTGCCGCCGGCGCGGAATTGCACTCCGGCCGTTTGGTCGAAGCGGTGGCGCGCGAAGATCATGGGGCGATCGTACGGTTCCGTTCCCGGCTGGGCGCGAGGGAAAAAATCGGAGCGCGAGTCGCGGTGATTGCTTCCGGGGTGGGCGGGAAGCTGAACGGAGCACTGGGACTTGTGAAGCCTCGCGAGTTTTTACGGGCCGTGCAAGCTGACATCCCACTGGGTAAGGACGGCGCGATGAACCCCACGGAAATATATGTGGGGAGGTCCGTGGCACCGGGAGCTTTCGGCTGGAAGATCCCTTTAGGGCACGGCCGTGTGCGCGTGGGATTAATGAGCTGGGAGGAGCCCCGCCCGTATTTCAGCGCGCTTTTGCAAAGGGTGGCGCCCGGATTGAAGAGGGGCGAAGCCAGATTCCAGCAGAAGGCCATCGGGCAGATGCCGATGGGAAACTGCGTTGCGGAACGCGTCGTAGCCATCGGAGAAGCCGCCGTGCACGTGAAGACCTCGACCGGAGGGGGAATCTACTTTGGCCTGCTCTCGGCCGAAATGGCTGCCGAGGTCATCCTGCGCGCTTTTCAGAAGGGCGACTTCAGTGTCCAGACCTTGGGCCGGTTCGAAGGCTACTGGAAGACGGCTTTCGGCACTGAGTTGTGGACGGGGTATCTCGCCCGGAAACTCGCCGGGCGACTCTCCGATAGCCTTGTCGAAAAGGCCTTCGAAAGGGCAAAGGGGATCGCACTCCTGGGCCGGCTGAAAGAGGAATTGAGCTTTGATTGGCATCGCAGAGCCATACTGGCCTCCCTACTTGGTCTGTTCGGTCCCGCTGCAGGCTCTTGAGAACATCATGATCAAACGGGGTTTTGACGTACTGCTTTCAGCTTTTGGGCTCGTCGTATCGTTGCCGTTGTGGGGAATTATCGCGCTGGCCGTAAAGCTTCACGACGGAGGGCCGGTGTTTTATCGGCAGCCGCGGGTAGGGAAAGACGGGCGAGTGTTCATGGGCCTGAAGTTCCGCTCGATGGTGCCTGACTCGGACCGGAAGTGGGGAGCGGCGCCCGCGGTGGCCAACGATCCCAGAATTACAAAGGTTGGAAAAGTATTACGAGCGACGGCGATGGATGAACTTCCGCAACTTTGGAATATCTTGCGGGGCGATATGAGCTTCGTCGGCCCGCGGCCGGAATGGGTGGAACTGGTGAAGAAGTTCCGCGCCGAAATTCCTCGCTTCGATCTGCGTCATCGGGTCCGGCCCGGACTCACCGGACTGGCCCAAGTCTACGGGCATAGCGAGATGTCGCGCCGCAATAAGCTCCGCTACGACTTGCTCTACGCGCGGCGTCAGACCTTGTGGCTCGACGTGCGGCTGGTGCTGTTATCGTTCGCCGTGACGTTCACGGGGCGGTGGGAGCTCCGGGAGTCCAAGGTCTTGCGTCCCCGCCAACGGCGATACGCTAAGGCGGCGCCGGCGAGATCCGCCTGGCCCGCTAAAGGACTGTTGTCGAAAGGTTTTACGCAGTCCCGCCCCTCCCTGTAAGCGAATCGTAGCGCCGGCCCTCAGGTCGGTGTCTTTCCTGTGCTGACCTGAAGGTCAGCGCCGCAGAACATCATGTCTCTACCTGACATTCCCTGCGCGCGCGTGCTGGGAGTCCCCGTGCACGTGCTTGGCGTGCACGATGTAGTCCGGGTGATGCAGGACTGGCTTCAAAATGGGGCAGGCCAGCGATGGATTGCTGTGACCAGCTCGCACGGCATCATGGAGGGATTCAAGCATCAAGAGTTCAGGCAGATCCTCGAGTCGGCGGCTCTTTCGGTTCCGGACGGCAAGTGGACGGCGCGCGCCGCTGCGGCCCGGCTCTCGCTCGAGCCGCAGCAGGTGCGCGGAGCCGACTTGATGTGGGAGTTCTGTGAGCTGGCCAACCAACGCGGCTATAGCAGCTACTTCTTTGGTGATACGCCTGAGGTCCTGAACCGGCTTACTGCCAGACTCCGCGGGCAGTTTCCGAACTTGCCGATTGCAGGGGTGTATTCACCCCCTTTCCGGCCGCTGAGCGAAGCAGAGAACGACGAAATAATCCAGCGGATCAACGACGCCAAGCCCCACGTGCTTTGGGTGTGTCTGGGGCTTCCGAAACAGGAGTGTTGGATCTTCGCCAACCGGCAGAAGCTTCGCGTGCCCATCGTGATCGCCGTAGGAGCCGCGGCCAAATTCCTGAGCGGGAGCGTCGCCCCGGCGCCTGCCTGGATTAGGGAGAATGGATTTGAATGGCTCTGGCGACTGATCCGTGAACCCCGGCGCTGCTGGCGGCGCTCCATGCTTTACGGGCCCCAATTTGCCCTCTTTACGATCCTCGAATTCAGCGGAGTTCGCAGGTACAAGTGAGATGAGGGACTCGAGGATGTTTCGGGTAAGTATGGGGGTTGCGCTGGCCATTTTGCTGGGTGGCGTCGTAACTGCCTGCCTTCTTGCAGGAAAAGGCCCCGAGAAAAGGGTCCTGGGGCTGGACAAAGTAATCGCCTTCACTTACGGCCCTGCGAAAGACTTTGATCCCAAGCAACTGCGCTCGGTGACGTTCTTCGGGCCAAGCAAGCCGGAGGTCTGGCAGTATTGGCAGGCGCGAGGTGTGGTGACGGGTGTCGGCCACACTTGGTTCGACCTGTTGCGGTCGCCACTCGACAAGGCGGTGGACAATCTGGTGGGCCAGAACTACGGCGGAAATCCCAAACCCGTGGTCATGATCGACGAGTTCGGCTTCGACTTTGGCGGGGGCATGGATGAGAAGTCTGCCCAGGTTCTCCGCCAGACAAAACGCCGGAGGCCGGAGCTCGCCCTCGCTGTTTGGGATATGCGCGGGCCCATTCCCCAGGTTCTAGCGGAGGCCTACCGCGACGTGGCTGCTCTGGTCATGATGGAGAGCTACGTCGGCAACAAGAGGCAGTACTGGTTTATTGCCAGCCAGGTCTGGTCAGCGCGCCGGTACGGCATCCTGTCGAAGACTATCGTGGTTCTCGGCGTCGGGAAAGGCGGCAATCCTGGCGAGAACTGGGCGCAAACCAAAGAGGAGCTCGAACAGCAAATCCGCTTTGTGCGTCTGATCGCCCCGGAGTCGCCCGGCGTGGGGTTCTACGGCGGCACTGCCGAACTGTTGGCCCGCGCGGATGCCTTGTGCGCCCGGTTCGCCGACCTTCCGACTGACGGCGCGGGGTTGCCCGCAGACGTCCTGGCGGTGGCCAAGACTTTCTCCAGCCGGCATGAGAAGCCGACATTGGCCGTCTCCCCCGACCTGGTGCAGCCCGACTACGATGAGAATGGCACGGGGCGACTGGTGGAGCCCAAGACGATGCGGGCCTACCTTATAAACCTTGGCGACAAAGACGCGCAGAACGTCAAGGTCCGCTTGCGCAATCCGCCCGACAAGGGCGGCGACGTCTTTGCTGAAGGTGTGGTTCCGCTCATCCCCAAGCGGGGTGAAGCGGTTGGGGTCCTCCCCGTGACCGCCGAGTGGCACGAGTGGGTGGGCGAGTGGGAGGTGGAAGTCGAAGCCCCAGGCTGCGAGGTCCTCGCCTTCAGCTTAAAGCACTGATCCTGCATCGCCGCCGCCCAACATTGGTTTGGTCGCCTTTCTGATGTCAAGATTGTCGAAGAACATTGTCTCTAACGTGCTCGGCCAGGGTCTGTCCCTGATCCTCAGTTTCGTGGCTGTGCGGTGCGTATTCCGCGGACTGGGCGGCGACGCGTTAGGGCTTATCTATTTTAGCCAGTCGGTCAGCTTGGTGCTTCCGGTCGCCATTCTGGCCTTGGCCAGTTATCTGTACTCAACGGTCGCTAACCCGAGCGTCGCCCCGGCCCCTGCCTGGATTAGGGAGAATGGATTTGAATGGCTCTGGCGACTGATCCGTGAACCACGGCGCTTCTGGCGGCGCTCCGTGCTGTACGGCCCCCAGTTTGCTCTTTTTGCAACCCTCGAACTAAGCGGCCTCATGAAGCTTGACTCATGAGCAGCAGCTTCTCCCCCGCTGCGGGCGTCGATCCGACACTCCAGCTGGGGCGGACGCGCAACTTCGAAATGGCAAGCCCGCCGAAACCGCGGCAGTGTTTTGATTTTAGGTGCGACCGGCTCCGGGTCGCCACGTGGCTAGATTACGGGCGATCACGGCGCAAACGCCGCTAGCCCCGGCTGCCCCGTCCCGCCCCTCCCGCCTGAGACGTTGAGCAACATGGGCGATTGCTTTGACCCTGGCCTCCCAAAAACCCCGTTGAAATGAATCCCCGATAATGACCACCGTCGAAATCCCGGCCCCGCCGCTTGCCCGGTCGGCCTTCTACGTGCGCGGCAGAACCATCGCCCGCAACACCGCCTTGAATATCGTCGGCCAGGTGGTGCCGCTCGTGGCAGGCGTCGTCGCCATGCCTTACGTCGTCCATCACCTGGGCCCCGACCGGTTCGGCCTCCTGGCTTTGGTCTGGATTGTGGTGGGCTACTTCGCCCTCTTCGATCTGGGGATCGGCCCCGCCACCACCAAGTTTGTCGCCGAGCTGCTCGGCAAGGGCGAAATCGAACGCGTTCCTGCCGTCGTCTGGACTGCCCTCGCCACTCAATCCGCCATGGGACTGCTGGCTGGCCTTCTGCTCGCAGCCGTTTCGCCCATGCTTGTCCACCGTCTACTGAGAATCCCTGCCGGCCTCCAGCCTGATACCCTCTGGGTATTGCTAACCCTGGCGGTTTGGTTCCCAATCAACTTCGCCGCCGGTTCATTAAGGGGCGTGCTTTCGGCCTTTCAGAGGTTCGACCTGGTGAATGCTATCGCCGTTCCCAGCAGCGTGCTCTGGTACGTCATACCCGTCGGGGCTTTGGTGCTCGGGTTCGGTCTCCCGGGGATTGTGCTGCTCCTGGTTCTCAGCCGGGTCGTGGCGCTTGCGGCCCATTTCGTGCTCTGCCTGCGAATCTGCCCGGAGCTCGGACGCCGCTGCGCGTTCGACCGCTCGCTCATCCGCCGCCTGCTGGGCTTTGGCGGGTGGCTTTCGATCTCCGTCGCCCTCAACCCAATCCTGGTTTATCTCGAGCGATTCCTCATCGGCGCGCTCGTTTCCGTCGCGGCGCTCGGCTACTACACGCCCGCTTACATGATCTCGAGCAGATTAACGATCCTGCCGGGTGGCCTCACAGACACGCTCTTTCCCGCCTTCAGTACTTCCGCTGGAAGGGGAGACGGCGAGTGGATCAGGAATGCCCTCGTCCGTTCCTTGAAATGCCTGATGCTCGTCATGGGACCGGCGGCACTGGTCGTGGCGTTCTTTGCCCGCCCTATCCTCACGCTTTGGGTGGGGCCAAAGTTCGCTGCCGAGGGGACACTCCCACTGCAAATCCTGCTCCTTGCCGTGCCGCTTAACTCTCTGGGCTTCGTGCCCTCCAATCTCTTGCAAGGGATTGGACGGCCTGACCTGACCGCCAAGCTATGCCTCGCCGAGGCCCCCGTCTATGCAGGTCTCGCCTGGTTCCTGGTCAGCCGGTTTGGGCTTGCCGGGGCAGCGCTTGCCTGGGCAATCCGAGTCAGCGCCCACTTCTTTCTTCTTATAGTGTGTGCGTGCTGGCTGACGCACACCCCGGCCCACCTGCTTGCCGGCAGGGATTTGTCCCGCACTGTACTCACGTTGACGAGCTTTGCGGCCGGGTTGGCGGCTCTCCGTGCCTCAAGCCACATGCTGGTCACCCAGGCGTTCTTCACCTTGCTTATGGCGTCGGGTTTCTCGCTCGGGGCCTGGCGCTATCTCTTAGACGGAGAAGAAAAATGCCAAATCAGACTTTGCCTCAGAAGGGGGAGATAGGACGTGCCGGCTGCGCCCTTGGTATCCGTCGTCATTCCTGCGTACAACGCGGAGAAGACAATCCGGAACGCCGTCCACTCGGTGCTTGAGCAAACGATGGCAGACCTCGAGGTGATTGTGGTTGACGACGCCTCGACCGATGGCACGACGCGAGTGGTCGAGGGCATCGGCGATCCTCGCATACGCCTCGTGAAAAGCCCATCGAACCGCAGGTGCTCAGCGGCGCGAAATTTGGGCCTGAAACACGCCCTGGGACCTTGGGTAACTTTTTTGGACGCCGACGACGAATTTGTAGCAGACAGGCTTGAATCGTTACTAGGTGTGGCCCTCAGAGAAGGGGAGTGCTTTGTGGGTGATCGGCTGGCGCCGGCCGTTCCGGGCTATGGCGCGCGCCTTATGCCGTTGGCGTCGCGTGGGTCCGCCGGACAGGACCGAGCAAGGGCTCTGGATTACGGCGAAGCTTCGAGGTGGGGCGCTTGTACGTTTCCCCTAGTCCCGCGGGCGACCCTGGCCCGACATGGCATAGAGTTTCCTGAATGGGGCAGCGGCGGCGACTGGGCGTTCCTGGTTGCCCGGCTCTGCGCCGTCGGGCTCAAGGGGATGTCGGTGTGTCGAGTTGGGTATCTCACGCGCGTCACGGGCAGGCACGATAGCTCGACACTTCGTGCGATTGAGGAGCAGCTCAGTGTGCATGACCGTCTGGCCGATGCACCGGACGTGCCTGAGCCTGTAAAAGAGCGGCTCCGGCGTGGCCGGCCTGGAATCCGGAGGCGTTTGATCGTCGCCTCATTGAGGGAACACAGATGGAAGAAGTTCGCGTACTACGCGCGTCGGAGCCCCGGCGACCTTTTGTGGCTTCCTGCCAGCGTGGTTCGATTTCTTTGGCGGCGCCTTCGCTACCTTTTTTCGAGGTCTTCCTGATTCTCTCGAGGCTACTATGCGAGCGTGGGAAGAGCACATCCGCCAAGCGCAACTTACCCCTTGGCGTGAACCAGACCAGCGCCTCCGTGGGTCGATTGATCGGGCGCTCGTCAGTTCCCGCTTCGCAGATTGAAATGCTTGCGTGAGTCTGGTTCGGGCGTGCGAGCGAGCCGCGATAAGTCCCCCGCTTCCGCCACCCCAGCCATGAATCAGCACAGGAGAGAAAAGGCGTGAATTCATTGCAAAATCTGACCCATAACCCACGGTTGGTAGGGTTCGCGAGACATCTGCACGTCGCCGCCCCCCTGAAATCGCTGGAATACTGGCTGCGAGGACCGTCCGACGGCGTCATTCGTCAAAACGTTGCCGGCGTCGACGTCCTGTTCGCAGCACCGGACGCCACCGAACTTCGGACCCTCGAGTCCTGCTACGCGGACGAGATGGATTTCATTGGCGCCCTGAGAGAGACGCTTCGGTTCGGCGACGTGTTCTACGACGTTGGAAGCAACGCCGGCCAGTTCTTAATAGCCGCAGCCAAGATCGTCGGCGACTCTGGGCGCGCGATCGGATTCGAAGCGCATCCTGGCAATTATGAGCGCTTACTGAAGAACGTGGCGCTGAACCAACTGACCAACGTGCGGGCTTTCCGGGTGGCTCTTTCTGACGCCCGGGGCGAAGTCCAAATGTTCGGAGAAAGGGGAACGGCAACCATCGTGCCGGCAGCGGCTCGCTACCATCAAGATCCGCCGACTTGCGCCGTCCCAGCGGTGAGCGGCGACGACCTGCGCAGGTCAGAAGGCTTGCCGGTTCCTAAAGCTGCGAAGGTCGACGTCGAGGGAGCTGAATTCGCGGTGCTCAGCGGCCTGGCGGAGACGCTATCAAACCCAGCGTGCGAACTTCTCTGCTGTGAGGTTCACCCTCCGCTTCTTCCTGAGGGCACCTCGCCTGCAAGTTGTTTTTCACTGGTTCGGTCCCTTGGGTTCAATCAAATGGAAACTAAGGCCCGCGGAAATGAGATCCATTTGATCGCGCGGAGGGCATTCGGTCAGTCCAGGGTTGAGGTGGGGACAGATGATGATTAACGAAAGCCCGATGCCCGCAGAGGAACCCTGCATAGCTATCGTGTCGGTCAATTGGAACGGCTGGCGTGACACGCTTGACTGCCTGGAATCGATACGGAACCTCGACCACACGAACTACTTGATGATAGTTGTCGACAACAGTTCGGAAGACGGCTCCGTAACGCAAATCAAGACGTGGGCGCAGGCGAAGGCAGAGCGTGGGTATACGCTCGTTGAGTATACGCAAGCGGCAGCCGAGGGCGGGGGAGAGCCTGGGAAAGAGGCTTCCCTCCAGGCGGCATCGCCCCGAAATCGAATAGTGCTCATCGCCAACACAACAAATTCGGGACCCACCGGAGGTGCGAACCTGGGCATCCAATACGCTTTACGAAGAAAACCCTCTGCCGACTACGTCTTCTTGCTGGATAACGATGCCCGGGTCAGCCCGGGCACTCTCACCCGACTTGTCAACGTAAGCCGCAGAGAGGATTGCAGCATCGTGGGGGGACAGATCTTGGACTTGTTCTCTGGATCCCGCCAATACCCAGACCGCACCACCACGACGGGCTCTTTTTTCGCGCCGTTTGTAAACGACAGACTCTGGACTCCGCCGGCGGGCATCACTTCCTGGATAACTTGTAACGCCAATGGGGGGGCTATGCTGCTCCGCCGGGATGCACTTTTGGCTTTGGACGCAGCCAGGGGTTATTTCCTGGACTCCTCATTATTCTCAGACGGATGGGAATTCGAGTTGTGTTCATTTGCCCGGGAGGTCGGTTACGTCACGATGGGAACAAACGAGGCCTTCGTGTGGCACAAGGGAGATCGCGAATACCGTCAGGCGCTCAATCCTCGCAGGTTCTACTACTCGGCGCGAAACCGCCTGCTTCTGTCGCGAGCTTACCTGCCGGCTCCGTTGCGGGTCGTATTTCACTTCATCGACCTCGTGCGCTGCGCGTTGTCTGTGGCACGGTGCGCCGTGCGCCGACGCCCAGATGTAGCACTGGCAGAGATACGGGGCATCATCGACGGATACCGGGGTATCTGCAAGAATAAAGCGTTCCAAAACTAACCCAGAATGAACTCCTCCTCGCCCAAGACGGCCTATGACTCAACCTCCTCATAAGCTGGCCATCGTTATTCCAACCATTGGTCGCCACGCAGAACTTAGACGCATGCTCGCGAGTCTCGCTGCCCAGACGCGTCTGCCGGATGAAATCCTGATTATGGACCAAGACCGCTCAAGCGTCGCCCTTGTCGAGGAGTTTCCGCAATTGAAGATCCAAGTTGTGGCTGTGCCGGGATCGGCAGCGTCGAAGAGAAATGCGGGGTTCAGGGCTATGTCCCCCGATATAGAGCTGGTGGGCGTTATGGACGATGACATCGAGCTCGAACCGCAGGCCATCGACGCCATGCTGAAATTTTGGAAACAGGCGCCGGACGATCTCGGCGGCGCGGGCTGCAACCTGGTAAATCATCCGCCGACGCTCGCGCCTCGACTGAAAGGGCTGCGGCTTACGTCCCGGCTGAGCTTGTATGATTCGACAAAAGGAGCCGTCCTACGTTCTGGCATCCACACAATGATTGGGTGCGTCAACGATCACTGCTACGTCCGGTGGCTTTCGAGCATGGCCGCCGTGTTCCCGAGGCGAGTGCTCGACGAATTCATGTTTGACGAGTGGTTTCAGACTTACAGCTACCTGGAGGACCTTGATTTCACTTACCGCATCGGAAAGAGGTACAGACTGGCTGTGGTGGCCGACGCCCGCTTCTTCCATTACCCGTCCGAGACCGGCCGGCCGGGCCCCTATCTGTTCGGGAAGAAGGAAGTGCTCAACCGCCTGTACTTTGTCTCCAAGCACGCGGAACTCTCCCAGACCCTCTGCGGCTTGGCCCTATCGATCAGAACTTTGATGAGTGTTTTCCTTGGCCTCACCCGTTTCGAATCCGACTATTTCAAACGCGCAGCCGGCAACCTCGCCGCCGCCCTTCTGGCCCTTAAAGAAAAGTGGGAAGCTGCCAGGCCATGGGAAGAGCGCGGCGCAACGAACGGCACAGGCAGCGGTCGATAACCTGCGGAACCTGGACGTGCTGCGAGCTGACGCCGTTTTGGTTGTGGCAGGCTCGCACTTGTGCCGCTTCTGCGGCTTCGCGCCGCGATACGACGTAGGCAGCCATCTCGGATTGTACACTCTGTTGCTGGCGCGAGTCGTGGGCCCAAACGGCGTAGTCGTTGCTCTCGAGCCACACCACGAAACTTATCACCACCTTTTGCAGAACGTAGAGCTGAACGAACTGTCCAATGTCCGCGCCTTTGAAAAGGCTCTTGGAGAGCGAACCGGTTCGGAGAAACTATACCTCGGCGGAGTCGTTGCGAATTTCAGCCTTCTGCCGGGTGGCGTCGAGGGCTTCGCCGAACGACACACTCCCTTTCAATGGGTCGGGGTCGTGCGAGGTGACGAGTTCGTCGAAACCGAAAAGCTGCCCGTGCCAAGAGCCGTGAAGATCGACGTTGAAGGATTCGAGTACAGCGTCATAAAAGGCCTTCAGGGAACGCTCGCGGCACGGGAGTGTGAACTCGTCTGCTGCGAGGTTCACCCCCGCTTTCCGCCACGTTCTATAGAGCCGGCTGCAATTGGCGAGTCACTCGGGTCGTTAGGCTACACCCACATCGAAGGTCAGCCTGGCGATGGACCATACCATATCGTAGCCTACAAGCCCTGATGGAAATTCTCAAGCGGCTCACCTATCACCCGGAAGTCAAAGCGTTAGTCAGGACCCTGGGCCTGAGTAACACATTCCGGAACTGGTACTACCAATGCGCGCGGCCGCCGAACGGCGTAATTCACACGTCAGTTTGTGGAGCCAGTGCGCGCTTCCATGTACGGAACCCAGCCGAGTTGAGAAACCTCGACACGGCGGGTGGGCTCCAAAGAGAACTGAGGATTTTAGAACTTCTGATTTCAAGTGCCCGCCCAGGTGACGTCTTCCTTGATGTGGGAGCTAACGTCGGCCTGTACTCGCTCCTCCTGGCTAGTGCGCTGGGCAGCGCTGGACAGGTAATTGCTTTCGAGCCGGAGAGGGAGAGTTTCGAGCATTTACAGGATAACCTGAAGTTGAACGAAGCAGGGAATGTTCACCCGTTCCAGAAGGCTCTGGGTGACGAGGATGGCCACGCTGAGCTCTTTCTGCGGGGGGGAATTGCAGATTCGACTTTGGTCTGGTCACCCTCCCTGGGAAACGCGGGACAACAATTGGTTGATGTGGTTCAAGGGGATGCGTTTATAGAAAGGCAGAACTTGCCGCTTCCCCGGCTGGTTAAGGTTGATGTCGAGGGCTACGAATGCAAAGTGCTTCGCGGATTGCGGCGCACGCTGGCGAACCCGGGGTGTGAGGTGGTGTGCTGTGAGGTTCATCCTGGATTGCTGCCCAAGCCGGCACAACCGGAAGACATTGCGCAGTTTTTATCCGCAATAGGGTTTGACAGTATGGAGAGTTTTCCCCGGTACGACACTTTCCACGTTGTGGCCCGTAAGCTGAACCCTTCTCGCTGATGCAGAGACGATGGAATTGCGGCTTCTAGTCTGTGCCTTCGCGTGCGCGGCGGACCCGAGCACGAATTTCTTTGGCGGCGGGGATCTGATGGCGTGGAACCTCATCAGGCGATTGGGCCAAAGGCATCGGTTGTGGGTCCTCACCGCCTCCCAGAATGGGGAAGCCATTGGGGCTGCACTCGAGCGGGATCCGCTGCCGGGGGTCCAGTTCGTTTACGTGGACCTGCCAGGCTGGCTCAGTTTCCTGATGCGGCAGCAAGGTGGAATCCAGCTTTATGCCTACTTGTGGCAATGGCGAGCCTATTTTGCTGCCAGGAGGCTGCAGAAGCAGTTCCGCTTCGACGCCTTTCACCATTTGACCTATGAGAACGATTGGATGGCCAGCATCAGTGGGGCGTTGCTGCCGGTCCCTTACCTGCGAGGCCCTGCGGGCGGAGCCCACCGGGTGCCGAAGAACTTCCGCCGGCAATTCCCCGCGAGGTCGCGCGCCTGGGAATATGCTCGCATGGGATTGCAGTGGGTCTTTCGCCACGACCCGTTCTTCCTGATCAGCCAGGAGCGAGCGAAAGTTCTACTGATGGCCAACCGGGAAGCGCTGGAGGCCCTGCCGGCTCGCTGGCGGAAGAAGGCCCAACTGCTCTCCGTCAACGGCATTTCGAGCAACGAACTTACTTCGCCGGAACGCCAACCGCAGGACACCAGGTTCGCCATACTTTCCGCTGGCCGCTTAATTCCACTCAAGGGATTCGACCTGGCCTTGCGGGCCTTCGCGCTTTTCTCCCGAAAACACCCTGCGGCCAAGTTCGTGATCGTTGGGAATGGCCCTGAACTGAACCGGCTCGAGAAACTTGCGCAGGAGTTGGGCATCGAGAACCATGTGCGATTTGAAGGTTGGATGCCGCGCGAGCGGCTGCTGGCAAAGATGCGCGCCTGCGACGTCTTTCTCTTTGCCAGCTTGCGGGACGGAGGCGGCCTCGTCGTAGTGGAGGCGATGGCGGCAGGCAAGCCTGTGGTTTGCTTCGATCTGGGCGGCCCCGGGCTGCACGTCAACCCTGAGTGCGGATTCAAGGTGCCGGCACGCGATCCGGCGCAAGGCGTGTGGGACATGGCCGAGGCGCTTGACCGACTGGCAAGCGATCGGCACTTGTGCGCGCAGATGGGTCTGGCTGCCTTTGAAAGAGCCCGCCAGGTCTACGATTGGGACCGCGTCGCCGACCGCATCATCCTGTGTTACGAATCCGCCTTGGCGCAGCCCTTAGGCGGGCGGCTTGCCGTCCACTGCCAGTCATAGGCTGCGAACGAATGGTCAGTGGATTTGCTCATCTGCCCGTTCGGCAAGACGGCGAGGACAAGCCTTACAACACCCGAATAAAACCTCATGGGCAACGCATCCCAGTGTCTGCGCGCTGCAACCAGGAAATTCACTCCGCCGCATGCTTCTTCCTCGACTCTGCGCCTGAGCAGGGTCACGCCCGGCCGAAGAGGGCGGGAAGCGCGAGGGCTGCTGCTGACCTCAGCGCTTTGCATTTTGGTTTGGTCCGGATACAACACCGCAATTTACGCCTGCCTGGACCCGTTGTTTCCGAGGAGCTTTCTGAACCTCCTCCATGGCGCGCGAGCTTTCTTTCCTATCCTCGCGGGTGTAATCGCGGCCGTCCAACTCGCTCAGCGCCAGTTTCGCCCCGTCTGGCTGGCATCCGGCCCTATGGCCCTTCTGCTGCTGTACGCAGGGATTGGGTTGGCGTCGTCCCTGTTGGTTTCGCCGGAGCCGGTTGGAGCAACATATTGGGCGCTCCAATACATTTCGGTGATCATTGTGGTGATGGCGGTTGCCTCGGGCCCTGAGCCGGAGGCGAACCTGGCGCGCTATATTTCTCTCAACTGGGCTTGCTGCGCTGCCGTTTGCATAGGTTTACTGGCGGGGATCCCGCTGCTCGGCAGGGAAGCGATGAGTCAAACCGCCGGCAGCCCGCTGGGTGTGATTGCTTATGGCAGGCTTCCAGGGGAAGTGATGGGCATGGCAGGAACGAGGAACACGGGATTCGGAAGGTTCGCCGGAATCGTCATTCTGGTGGGGCTCGCGAAACTCCTGCACGACCGCACGGATAAGAAAACGCTGTTCATCTGGACGCCGCTGACGGTGGCCGCGGGACTGGCGTTGCTGTTGTCCCAGGCCCGCACGTCGTGCGTGTCGGTTGTAATCGCTGCCGCAGTACTCGTGGCACGAGCGCCCACGCGGTGGAGAGTCCCGATGATCATGATCGGGTTGCTGGCGCTCCCGCTGGTGTTCCTGTCCGGCTTGGGTAACTCCTTTGCGCTTTACCTGACCCGCGAGCGGGGATTTGATCCGACGCTCACAGGCCGTACAGCGACTTGGTTGGAGGGCTGGCACGTCTTACAACAATCCCCTTGGGCCGGACTTGGCTTTTGGGGAGACCGCCTGTTCGTTCACGGCTCCAACATGCAGAGCACGCTTTTCGACGCCTTGGTCCAGGCGGGTTTCCTGGGGATCGTTCCGTTCGTAATTGCCCTCGTCTGGGTATGGGTCGGCATCCTGCGATTCTACTCCACCAAGCCGGCCGGCGAAGCCAGTTCGCTGCCGGGCGAACTCCTTGCCGTCATGACATTCTTCGCCGTCTACTCCATCACAGAAATAACCTGCAGCTTTTACTCGGTGGGCTGGATGGCTATGGCGCCGCTCATCGCCCACGTCCAATTGCGCGTCTTTCAAAACTCCAGAAAGCGCCAATCCAAACGCGTCCCGCAAGTCGCCCCCTGGCGCCCGCCGTTCGAGGTCCCACGCCGCATTCACACCGTTTGACGGCCCTTCCCGCATTTCCGCCTCCTCCTGCCACCTCATCGTAAGCCCCTGAACTGTCACTCCCACGAAAAATGCACTTGACAACGGCGGACGCGTCCGTGATGCTTGCCCGCTTGCCCCAACCACATTCCGCGGAGTGGGAGGAAACATGCGCTCGAAACCCTTGGTGGTGGCCGCCGTATTGGCGGGCTCGTTGGTCCTGAAGGCTCAAACCAGGCCCAACGATCTGAATCCCATTCTGGAACCGGAGATCCAGCCTGTCTCGGTCGTGGCTTACCAGTTGAGTCAATACCTTACGGCGCGGATTCCCAAGCTGCCGTCTCCTTCGTCGGCTGAGCAGTGGACTTCCGAGGAGAAGCGCTGGCGTGAGCATATCCTCAAGGACATCGCCTTTCACGGTTGGCCGCGCGCATGGGTGGATGCGGCGCCGAAGTTTGAGGACCTGGGGGTGTTCGAAACCGGGCATGGTTATCGTTGGCACAAGCTGCGGTTTGAAATCGTACCGGGGTTCAATTCGACCGCGATCCTCTACGAGCCCGAACACCTGGCGGGACGCGCGCCGGCGATCATTAACGTCAACGGGCACGACCCGCTGGGGAATGCCGCCGAGTACAAGCAGAAGCGCGCCATCAATTTCGCCAAGCGCGGCATTGTGGTCCTCAACCTGGAATGGATGGGTTGCGGCGAACTCCACCAGCCGGAGAATGTGCACGACTTCGGTGTACACCTGGATCTGGTGGGCGCTAACGAATTGGGCTTGTTCTTCCTGGCCATGCGCCGGGGCGTGGACTATCTTGCCACGCTTCCACAAGTGGACCCCGCGCGGCTGGGCGTCACGGGCCTTTCCGGAGGCGGCTGGCAGACCATTGTTCTCAGCGCGCTCGACGAAAGGATCAAGGTCGCGGTCGAGGTAGCTGGTTTCGGTTCTCTCGAATCGAACCTCACACATCCTGTGGACACGGATGAGATCGAGGAAGATCCCACCGATTTTGAGGCGGGTTTCGACTACACCATCCTCACCGCCCTGCGCGCTCCGCGCCCCACTCTCCTCATCCACAATGCGGAGGACAACTGCTGTTTCCGCGCTGACCTGGTCAAGCCGTACATCTACACCAACATCCAACCCTTCTTCAAACTGTACGGAGCCGAGGCGGCCTTCGCCTGGCACGAAAACCGCGACCCGGGAACCCACAACTATCAGATCGATAACCGCGAGGCCGCCTATAAGTTCTTCACCACTCACTTCAGTCTGCCGGTTGCTACAGCGGAGATTCCCAGCGATGCGGAGATCAAGAGCCGTGAGGAAGTGCGGGTGGGTTTGGCCAAAGACAACCTGACGATCCTCGGCTTGGCGCGGAAAATGGCGGCGGGAATCGAGCGAGATCCTGTCCCTGCGGATTCATCGGCAAAAGCGGCCTGGGCGACGAAGGAGCGTACCAGACTCGAGGCGGACGTGCGGTATAGACCGGTCAAGATCGCCAGCGCCTGGAGGATGTGGAACACCAAGAACAAAGGACTCGAGACTATCTCCTATCGCTTTGACTTCGACAATCGGCTAACCGCCACAGGCGTTTGGCTGAAGGCCCTGGCTGTGCCGGCCGACGCTCCCGCTACCCTGGTGCTGAACGACAAGGGGAAAAGGGAATCCGGCGCTGTGGTCTCCGACCGCGTCAATCGCGGGGAACAAGTGCTGGCGCTGGACCCGCTCTTCATGGGCGAAACGATTCCGCAGAAACCCGACCCGACGGATTGGGAGTTGCTGGTCGCGACAACCGGCGACCGGCCGCTGGGCATCGAGGCGGGCCAGGTGATCGCCGCTGCGAAATGGCTACGGCAGATGTCGGGGCAGCAATCCGTGCGCCTTGAGACCAGCGGGATTCGCAGCGAGGTCGTGGGACTCGTCGCCGCGGCGCTCGAACCCGCGCTCTTCTCCGAGCAGGTGAGCCGCCAGGCAATGTCGAGCCTCAGCTTCCTGCTGGATACGCCCGTGATCTTCCGTGCTGCGCCGGAGCTCTTCTGCCTGGATCTGTTCAAGGACTTCGATATCGATCGCCTCACCGCCTTGGCCGGGCCGACCACGGTGGCGCTGCGCGACTACGCCCAACCGACGGCGTTCAAGATGCCGCCGCCAGAGCCCGAGGATTGATGCATGTAAGTCGTTTATTTTAAATACTATACAGGCACTATGTTAATAAGTGCAGTGTTTTCTTAGACATAGAGACACCATAGTGTGATGTCAGCGGGCTCCCCTTTGTTTTCATAGACATTCTCGCTTTGTTCCCCGATTTTTCGTGCTAACAAACCCGGTTTCACGCCAAGGCGCAAAGAACGCCAAGGACGCAAAGTCCCACCACCCTCAACCCCTCCTCATTCGAGGAGGGGGGTTTGAAGTTCCCCTCTCTTGGATAGGGAGGGGCCAGGGGTGGTTGAATTCCGTGCCGATCCTTTGTTTTCATAGACATTCTCGCTTTGTTCTCCCAGTTCTCGGTCATTCTCCTTCGCTTCGTTCGGGCATCGACGACAATTTGTCGTTGAACCGGCCTGCCTCGCTGGGGCGCCCCTTATGGACGCCCTCCTTCGCGACAGAGGGCCGAGTTTGTTCCCACCATTTCGACACCTTCCCCCTCTGCCTCTGCCCAACCATTGGAGAAACCCTTCCCGGCCCGGCCTTGGAGCCGTCCCCATCCCCACGGAAATAGCCTAGCACGGCATGAGGTTTTTGTCAAGCAAAGAATAGTCCAAACCAGTAGTCCCTATCGGGAGGGCAAAGTGTCCTAGTTACCCGCCTGGATGACTTCATAGGCCTTCTCAATCACTTTTTGGAACTCAGGTGAGGTTTCATGCCAGTCGAGCACATCGACGCGAAAAGGGAGATCGGATTCCTCGAAAGCTTCTTTGAGTTGACGGAGGGTCTCGGGGTTTAGTTTGGTGGGTGCGACAACGGCCAGATCAAGGTCGGAGTAGTTCTTCGCGGACCCATTGGTCCGCGAGCCGAAGGCGCGGACTTCGCAGTTGGGGACATGCCGGTCCAGGATGGCTCGGACGGTCTGGAGATGCTGAGGGGAAAGGTCAATCATTGCGCGCTTCCAAGGCCGCCAGCAGGCGCTCGGCATCGCGGGCAAACTCATGGGCGGTGTTGTAGACCCTTTCGGCGATCTCGGGCTGATAGATGTGGGAGGTCAGATTCCGCGCTTCGTGATAGCGCATCCATTGATCGACGTCGTCCAGCAGGCGATTCTCCGCCGCGAGGCGGAAAAGTTCGCGCCGCGTCACGCCATCGGCGACTCCGGCGCTGATGTTTGTTTCCAACCAGCGCTTGATGAATTTCCAGCAAAGTTCGTAAGTGAATTCAAAGTGCTGGACTACACCGGCCTTGATGGCGTTGCGAGCCACGTCATCGAGGTTGTTCATGAACTCGACATCGTCGCTCTTGGCCAGGACGGCGGCCAAGGCGGAAACTGCCTTTTGCAAGCTGTCGAGCACCAACGCCACACCGCCCTCCGAGTTTCCCCAGTTCCCGCGCCGGAGCGCAGGCAGAGGGGGAGTATAACACTTCAGAATCACAGCAGGCACTGCAAATGGATAAGGTGTGACTATGACCCACGAACTTGACAGGATTTTAAAGTCGCGCAACTTATTGACTCTACAACGTCGCCATAGTTCTTGAAGGCCACGGTGACATAGTATACAGTCTGACTGTACAGAGAAACTGTATATATGCTACGATCGAATTATGAGCAGGACGTCACAAACTTCCGGATCGACGCAGCTGACCGCCCTCGCGGGTGAGTTGCGGGTTGTGGTTTCCAAACTAATCCGTCGATGGCGGGAGCAGGCGCAGGCAGGGGATTTCACGAATGCACAGAAATCCGTCATTCTCCGGCTGGAGCGCGACGGCCCCGCAACCGTATCCATGCTTGCACGCGCTGAGGGTGTGCGCCCGCAATCGATGCGAATAACGGTTGCCGCGCTGGAAGCGGCGGGCGTGGTGAGCGGAAAGCCCGATCCCAAGGATGGCCGGCAGACCTTCTTAAGGCTGACTCCTTCTTTTTTGAAGATTCTCAAGACCGGCCGCGCAGCGAAAGAGGATTGGCTTTTCCGCGCGCTCAAGGCGCAACTTGCGCCCCGTGAGCGTGAGCAACTCGCCGGCGCCCTGAAGTTACTAAGCCGGATTGCCGACTTCTGATCGATCGTTCCTTTGCTGGAGACGACGGGCATACACCCTTGAACGGAAAGGAATGGTGAACAATGGCCTGGTTGAATCTCATTTCATATTTTTTCGGCGGCGTGTTTCTTTCTAATGCAATTCCCCACGTCGTCAGTGGGATGACGGGACATCCCTTTCAAAGCCCTTTCGCCAAGCCGCCCGGTCAGGGACTTTCCTCTTCCACCGTCAACGTGGTGTGGGGCTTTTTCAACCTCGCCGTCGCTTACGTCCTGATCTGCCGCGTCGGAGACTTCAGCCTACGCTCCACCGCCCATGCCGCAACTCTGGGGCTGGGTTTTCTACTGATGGGCCTGATGGGGGCGCGCCACTTCGGTCGCTTCCATGGCGGCAACTCCTCGGGAGAAGCGAATGGCGTCAAGCCTTGAAGAGCAGCTTGAAACCGCGCGAACCAGTCCACACCTTTGGAGGATTGGTTCCGTTGCCGTGCTCGGGTCGTTCATCTCCCAAATGGACGCCACGGTCGTCAACGTCTCTCTTTCAAGCCTTACTCTTGAATTGCACACCACTCTTTCGAATATCCAGTGGGTGACAAGTGGCTATCTGCTCGCGCTGGCGCTTACGCTGCCCTTGAGCGGCTGGCTGGTCGACCGCATAGGAGCCAAGGCGCTTTACCTCTGGTGCTTTTCGGCATTCACTCTCACTTCGGCGCTCTGCGGACTCGCGTGGTCCGCGAACTCCCTGATAGGGTTCCGTATTCTGCAAGGCACGAGCGGCGGCCTGCTGGCGCCGATGTCGCAGCTGATCGTGGCGCGCGTCGCCGGAAAGAAGATGGCTCGTGTCCTCGGTTTCGCCGCCATGCCGATTCTGCTTGCGCCCCTTCTGGGACCTGTCATCGCGGGCGCGCTGTTGCGGTTTGCGTCCTGGCGGTGGCTCTTTTGGGTCAACCTTCCTTTCGGCGCGCTCGCACTCACGCTTGCCGCTTTAGTTCTGCCCAACGACCAGCACGAGAGGCGGCCGCGCAATCTCGACTTGTTCGGTCTCGGTTTGCTGTCCCCCGGCGTGGTGCTTTTCCTTTACGGATCGGAGCACACATCTACTCCCACCGGCCTTACGGCTCTGGCGCTTTCCGCGCTCCTGCTGATGGTTTTCTTTCGGTGGGCGATCAAAAAAAAGGAGGACGCCATAATCGACCTCCGGTTGTTCAGAGACGACATTTTTTCTGCCGCCGTCGTCACACAATTCCTGTCACAGGGGGTCTCGTTTGCAGGTCAGATGCTCGTTCCGATGTTCCTGGCCCGCGCCGGCGGACTCTCCCCGAGCGCAGCCGGCTTGCTACTGGCTCCGCTAGGGCTCGGAATGATGCTCAGTTATCCTTTCGTAGGATCGTTTGTGGAACGGTTTGGCAACCGCAACGTCTCGGCCGGAGGCGCGCTGACGGCGCTCGCGGGCACCTTGCCTTTCATTTATCTGGCCAGTCACGGCCTTGCCGGCACTCTCGTCGTCTGCGCCTTGTTCGTTCGAGGAATGGGCTTAAGCTGCATCGGGATTCCGTCGATATCGGCTGCCTACTCGTCGGTCAGGCATCAGGACCTGCCCATGGCTACCACCACGCTGAACATCGTCATGCGCATGGGCGGACCGACCCTCACGACGATATCCGCGACAGTTCTCGGATGGCGTCTGGCCGCGCATACGCCTCCGCTGTTATCGAGCGCCTTTGGCGACGCGTTTGTTCTGCTCTGCGGATTCCATTTCGTTTTGTTCGCCGCCGCCATGCGCCTTCCTCG
>Ga0187891_1000827_pt1 | contig 29025 bp, 28 predicted proteins | sample June2016WEW_21_4_FD_132990 | JGI IMG/M metagenome (GOLD analysis project Ga0187891, IMG submission 132990) | Peatland microbial communities from SPRUCE experiment site at the Marcell Experimental Forest, Minnesota, USA - June2016WEW_21_40 | ecosystem: Environmental > Terrestrial > Soil >... | reverse complement strand
ATTATCGCCAATTTGATTAACATCATTCTTTTGTTTAACGATCGAAATAGCAAGGCGGAACAAAACATTAAGTTGATCAATCCATTCAGTCCTCAGCTGTTGCGTGTCAGGTGCAGCAGTTTGGCGAAGCTGAAAAAGACGCCGTTCAACTTGAACAATAAAGCTTGGATTACGTCGCATCTTAAATCGCCTTATTTTTTATTTTCTGGAAGTGATAACCAGTTGCTTCGGAGATTTTTTACCGCTGAAAACTTCCTTCGCCACGTAAATCCACTAAAACTTCGCCCTTCTCAACATCTGGCACAAGATGAACTTCAACTGGCTCTTTCAACTGTCCCAGCACCTCCAGTCTGGTGCTCCGTGAAATTATTTCGGCCAATTTTTTATCGTGAAAACTATCGTGAAATATAATTTTCTGTATTTTTGCTGTCTGCAATTTCTTAATATTTTTTTTGTGCATTAAATCCCCTATAGGCCACTCTTTAGGCGGCGAGGTGAAACCGAAGGACGCTTTAACAAGCGTGCCTTAAGTTCCATTTCTTTCTATGCTGTTGAAAGTTAAAGGAATTCTGGCACACCCAAAGTACAGTATACGTATCATGCAGTAACGAAGTGCACTATACTTTAATGCACTTTTGAAAGTTATGTGTTGAAAAAGAGACATATTGTCTTATTCTAGAAATAATGATTTTAAGCAATTTTTTTCTCTGTGTCCATTTCAAAGAAAAGAATCAACTTAGCCAGCTCGATTATCAATGTGCTTTCATCTGCTTCTTTGACGAAAATGTCTAAGTCCAGTTGATTCAGGAATAGAGCAACATATGCTCTTGTAGTGGGTTGAAAGAGAGTAACTTGGATGCCTTGTATAGCATGTCTATAGCCTGCTTTTTCTAGGAAACCCTGTTTCTCAAGGGCTTTTACTCTGCGATTGACATTGGTGTACTTTGTATTGGTCAATCCTTTCTGTTTCCTCACTGTCTTTGCTATATCATAGATTGTCTGAGGACTGTTTTTAGTTATGGTAATCAGGATTGCATGATTTAGTTTGGTTTCTCTTCCTTTGAAAACCCTAAGCTCTGCGTATTTGCTCTTCTTGCGAGACGAATTTTTGGTTTTTACTTCTTTTGTGAAAGTTGTGTTTTGTGGGTTTAGGGGATTGGTGTTTGCAGAGCCTTGTGCGGGTTCTGACTTACAGTTGCAGGGACTGGACTGAGAGCTCATTTGGCTACTTTCAAGTGAATTTGCCTCTGCGGTAAGTCCAACCATTCCCTCCCACCCCTCACACGCGTTTACGCTAAGCTGACCGCTTCAGTTTTTGGCTGCTGTAAAAAAAGGATGGTTTTGCCCTGCACTGAGCGTTTGAAAAGGCCAGGATGTTTCTTTTTGAAGAGTTCTAAGGCGTCATGGTTCTCAAACACTGGCCTGGAATACGCTTGCTGATTATCCAAGTGCATCTGACAGAAGGGGACGCCAATTTTGCTTGTTCCATCCGCCATAAAGACGTAGCTTCCGACTCCTGCCGATTGTTTGCCACATACGAGGCAGGGTTTTCGCCGTTTCTTATATGGCGCCTCTTTAACCTCAAGTTGTGTCGCGGGTTCTTCAATAACGCAAGTCATGGGTTTAGCCTCGCTTATCTGAAAAACTCTTCGTCTCGCAGATGCTCGCTAATCTGGATGTAGCGGTGTTTTTTGCAGAAATCAAGAAGACTCAAAAGCTCAGGATCGTCGCCCGCCATGAACTCTTTCTTGTAGCCGATTCGACCTGTTTGGACTCTAATTTCAATGGCTCCATCATTGCCAAGGAGTTGGTAGAAACCAAGCTTTTCCCCAGCATATTCCGCCAGGACATCCCAGTCCTCAATTAAATTTACCAATTTGTTGTCACCTTCCATGTCTTGCAGGCTAAGAATAAAAACCATCTATCGTTGCAAAGACGAGTCGGCTTTGTGATGCCTGCAAAGCCATGTGTCAAAAATCGCACATATTTGCAGAGAAAAAACTTAAAAGAAAAACAATAACTTAAGGAAACTTGGCGAGTGGACGATTCCAAACCAAGGAAGTAATAATCATAATTCAATTTGGAAAAGGTTTGACTTCAAGCCCTTCTTGATTGTAGCTTGCATTGTAATTGTTTGTTTAATAGTGTTCGTTCTTCCTCCGAGTGTTCAAAATATCTTAAAAACAAGGAATGCTGTCTTCAATCCACTGGCTTACGTAACTGCAAGTTTTGTGCACGGGTCTGACTTGCATTTAGCTGGTAACTTGCTTCTCTTCATTCCCTCAATTTTTCTCCTCAATTACATAAGTAAGAAAGCAAACAAACAGCGGTTCTTTCTCTTCTCCCTTCCTTTCATTTTCCTCTTAGTGCCCATTTTGACATATAGTATAATGAATTATTATGGAATATACAGGCAGGTTCCTTACAGTTTTGGGCTTTCATTGGTTGATAGTGCTTTGTTGGGTTTCTTTGTACCTGTTTTCATTTTGTATTTGAGGAAAACATTGGGAAAATTGGGTATTATTGCTTTTTTTCTTTCGACGATATTCTTAACCTTTGCCTTAATTGGAGCAGTCCTTCAGTTGCTGACGGCTACTGTGGTGTCCATAGTTTTAGGGTGCGGATTCGCATTTTTAGTTAGCAAGAAGATTATCTTGCTTCTTAAAGAACTCTTCAGCAACAAAAAGAATTTTTCAGAAGTCTTTGTCTTACTGTTTTCGCCTTTCTTCTATTTCTTTTCGATTTACGGTCTATTTCCAATCGCTGATCAGGTAGTTCAAGGCTCAAGGGTTGGCATAGTTCAGCATTTTATAGGGCTTTTTATTGGCATATTTCTGTTCTCGGCGTATGCCATATCTCTGGTATTTCTTGAGAAGAATCATCTCACTCTGTCGGAAAAATAATCCTTTCTCAAGCATCTACATCGAAAACATCCAAGAATCTTGAGAGCTCGTCTTCTGACGCTAACCTAATAAATTCCTCGATAGCTATCTTGTCTAATCTTATGGCTATTTCTCCTCTAAGTGTTAGTCCGTAAAGGATAGATTGCCCATTTACCTTTCCGGGTCTGATTCCTTTCTGACAAATCCAGCCTTCTTGACCTAACGCATCTATTCGTCTGTAAACGGTCTTGGAATTAACGTGTCTGAAACCTTTGGTATTTCTCGTCTCCAAGAACACGTCATACTTGTTTACCTGTTTTTTCGCCCGAAAGATAAGGAGTATGACGCGGTTTAGGGTTGCCTCTTTGCCACTAAATACCTTAAGCGGCGTACCCTTGCATTTTTTCGGCGCCAAAGTTTACGGCTCCTTCTCCAACTCAGGACAAGAAGGCGTTGGAACTAGGTTATCACGATAGCCAAGGTTTTGGGGAGCGTTTTGTCTGGGGTAAAAATGTGTTGTATACAGGAATGCCTTGGGCAAAATTAGGAAGTGATTTGAGGCTTGCATAATTGTATTTTTTATGTTAAAAGTTCAGAGATGCTGCCGGCTTTAAGACGAATTTTGCCGAGGGTCAAAAGGCTGATTCCTGTATACAGGAACGTTTTCGCGGGTGCAATTTCAGGCTTTTCTGAGCAAACAAAAATGATGCGGGGGAAAAGTTTGACATTTTAAAAAAGACGGAGCTAAAATCATGGGCTTAGTCTTCATCTAACTCTGTTAATGTTATAAGAATTGTTTTATCTTTTCGGGAAACATTGATAGCTAAATGTCTGCCCTTGAAGGGTACGAAAAACTCGTGCGTTTCCTTGGGAAAATGAAGAGACACCTTATCGGACACATAGGTGTTTTTACCATGCAAGTAGTCTCTTTTGCTTGTGCTAAATTGGAGCTTGATCTTTATTTGACGCAAGTCAATTCCACCTGTGGAATCTTTGATGACTGGTACAGTTTCATGCGCTGTTTTGTAGCTTTTTTGCATTCTGACTTGTTTGTTTCAGGCGGTTTTGGCGCGGGCTTTAAGGTAAACGTTAGCACGCCGTTGTCGGTTCTAAGGTCAAAGTCAAAGTCTTGGTTAAACACAGGGCTAAGGATTTTGTTGTATTCCTTGGGAAAAACAAACTCTATATCCTCAAGCTGGCTAAACCACTCTTTCTTCCCTTCTGCAACCGGCTTCCTGACTGTTCGCCTAACAATTAACACAACCATAATTATGCACCACTTTATTGGAGCTCGTGCCTATGCTATAATGCCTTAAAAAGCCATTTGATAAACGTATGTTTGAGGTAGTGGAGGGGTCACTAAAAGTGAGTGTGTTTATCAAAAGTGTAATATGCTTACACTAATAATTTATCCAAAGCGACTGCTATGGCTGACCTGACTGAGTACCAAACGCGCAAAATCAAGATTGATGAGTTACTGAAGAAATCAGGCTGGAACGTTAAAGATCGAACGAATGTCTACGAAGAGGTTGATACTAAACAATCGGATTTTACCTCTGGAAAGTATAAGACCATGGCTCAAACGCTCAAGAATCCAGAGGATAGCGCGTATGCCGATTATCTGCTCCTTGATTCCGTTGGCTTGCCTTTGGCTGTAATCGAAGTTAAGAAGACTTCTAAAGATCCAATTTTGGGGCAGAGGCAGGCTGAGGACTATGTTGAGGATATTAAGAAGCAAACGGACAAGGATACGTTTATCTTTCTTTCGAATGGTAATGAAATTTGGTTTTGGAACAAGCCTTCTGAACATCCCCGGATGATCTATGGGTTCCACGATCGAAAATCGCTTGAACGGATAAGATTCCAAAACTATTCAAGGAAGGGGTTTGATGATATCCCAATTAAAAAAGAAATCATCGACAGGCCATATCAGGTAGAAGCCGTAAAAAGAGTTCAAGAAGGGCTTGATAGAGGAAAAAGGAAATTCCTATTAGTTCAGGCAACCGGAACAGGAAAAACAAGAGTTTCAATGGCAATAATCGATGTTCTGCTCAGAGCGAATAGAGCCCAACGGATTCTCTTCCTTGCGGACAGAAAAGAGCTAAGAGACCAAGCATATGGCGATTTAGGTTTCAAAACCTTCTTCCCCAATGAGTCCAAGACAAAAATATTTTCAGGCGATGTCAAGAAAGAACCCCGATTATACGCTTCTACTATCCAGACCCTTATGGAGTGCTATGAGCAGTTTTCCATAGGCGACTTTGACGTAATCATTTCCGATGAGGCACATCGCTCGATATACAACAAATGGAAAGAAGTCTTCACCTACTTCGATGCAATAGACATAGGTTTGACAGCTACCCCTTCCGATCTGATTGAAAGAGACACGTTCAGATTTTTTGAATGTGAAGACGGAAAACCTACTTTCTTATACACCTACGACCAAGCAGTTGCAGATGGCTACCTTGTAGATTTTCAAGTGTATTCGGCTCAAACCCATTTCCAGATTGAAGGCATCAGACCCGAGGATGTCCCAGATGCAGTCAAGGACAAGGTTACTGCAGAAACAGGGCTTGCCAAAGAAGAGCTTAACTTTGAAGGCACCGATATCGAAAAGAAGGTTGTGGTTGTCGGAACAAACGAGGCGATAGTTAAGGAGTTTATGGATAACTGCGTTATGGATGAAACAGGTACGCTGCCCGCCAAATCCATTATCTTTGCCGTGTCTCAGAAGCATGCTAAACGCTTATGGGAGGCCTTCGAGAGGCTCTATCCGCACTACAAAGGGCGTCTTGCTAGGATTGTTGTATCAGCTGATAGCAGGTCTTCAAAGTTAATTAAGGAATTCAAAACCGAAGACTTTCCACGGATTGCAATCTCGGTTGACATGCTAGACACGGGCGTCGATGTCCCTGAAGTCTGCAATTTAGCCTTTGCAAAACCTGTGTTCTCCAAGATAAAGTTCTGGCAGATGATTGGCCGAGGAACAAGAAGCGACGCCACCTGCAAAGACATTCGCAGGCATTGGCTGCCTAACCGAAAAAAAGAATACTTCTTGATTTTTGATTTCTGGAAAAACTTTGAATGGTTCAAAATGAATCCTGAAGGCAAGGAAGCCAAGCCAGCGGAAGCAGCGCCTACAAAAATATTTCTTATTAGGCTTCAGCAGTTAAACCACTTCTTGGCTGCTAAAGATTCCCGTTCCGAGGCACTTCAGGTTAAACTAATTGAAGCTGTCAAAGCGCTACCTGATTCGGTATCATTAAGGGAGCATATTCGTGAATTAGAAAAAGCCAAGTCGCCAACCTTTTGGAATACTGTCGGGATTAACCCTTCAGAGTATCTGAAAACAAAAATTGCTCCCCTGATGAAGTATACACCGGACGTGAATCCAGACGAAGCTTCTTTCCAGCTTAAGGTAGAACAACTAAGTTTAGCTATCCTGAGAAATAGTCAAGCGGAAATTGAAGTTCTCAAAGAAGGCATTGGAGAATACCTCAACTCTCTGCCAACAACAATTAATGAGGTTAAGTCAAAACAGCAATTGCTAAGCAAAGTTCTGCAACCTGCCTTTTGGGAGCACATAAACTATGAAGAAGCTCAAATGTTGGGTCAAGAGTTTACTCCATTGATGCGCTATAAGCTGCCCGAGCCAAGACCGACCATAATATTGGACATTGATGACGTGGTTCAACAAAGGGAAGTGGTAGAGTTCGGTCCATTACCCAGCCAAGAATACGTTAAGACATATATGGAAAAAGTAGAAGCTACGATTAAACAATTAGCGGAAAAGCACCCAACTATTGTAAAAATCAGGAACAATCAGGTCCTAACTGAGGAAGACCTAAAGAGCTTAGAAGACACGCTAAACAGCCCCGACCTATACATCACAGAAGAAGTCCTTCAAAAAGCACTCAAACAAAGTAACGGCACACTTGTTCAATTCATAAAAAGCGTCTTAGGAATGTACAGCTTTCCTGACCCAAAGAAGAAAATCAATGATGCATTCAAGGCCTTTGTTGTCGAAAAGAATTATCTAAACGCTGACCAAGTAAACTTTTTGAGGACAATTCAGACTGTATTCACAAAGAAACGCCATGTTGATTACGAAGATTTCTACGAACCGCCTTTTACCAACTTTGGGATAACCCTGCCACTTGCCGATGAAGATTTAAGAGAAGTGGTGCAGTTATGTGCAAGATTAGAGAGGGAAGTGCCGCTTGTTAGCTCCTGAACTAAAATCTCAAATAAATAAGCTCCTGGACAGGTTTTGGTCCGGAGGAATCGCTAACCCGTTAACCGCCATAGAGCAAATCTCCTATCTAATCTTTATGAAGCGATTAGAAGATTTGGATACAATTCATGCTCGAAGAGCTTTAGTGAGGAAAGAGGAGTATACCTCTTTCTTTGAGACCCACGAAAATTGTCGTTGGTCACAGTGGAAGCATTACAGCGCTGATGCTATGCTGCTCCACGTTCAAACGGTTGTTTTTCCATTTATAAAAAATCTGAATGATGGGGATGATGTTCTTTATTCCAAATATATGAAGGATGCAGTATTCGTTATCCCTAAGGCATCGCTGCTGCAGGAAGCTGTGTCGATTATCGATGAGATGAAAATAACTGAGCGGAACCAAGACACACAAGGCGACATCTATGAATACTTGCTGAACCAGCTTAAAGCCTCTGGTCTGAATGGCCAATTTAGGACACCACGACACATCATTCGCATGATGGTAGAACTCGTTGACCCAGATATCGGAGAGACAGTTTGCGACCCTGCTTGTGGAACAGCAGGTTTTCTTATAGGCGCGTATGAACATATCCTTAGAAAATATACAAGTGCAGAAATTGTCGAAATAGCTGAGGATGGCTCATCACATAATCTTATTGGCGATAAGATAATTGATAAAAAATTATGGAATCTCTTGAAGCGGGAGACATTTTACGGTTATGACTTTGACACCACAATGATTCGGATAGGTTTAATGAACATGATTCTTCATGGGATTGAGAGACCGAACATTAGATATGCTGATACTTTATCAAAAAAATTCGAACAAAAGCCGATTTATGATATAGTCTTCGCTAACCCACCTTTTGCTGGCTCCATAGACGAGACCGATATTAACGACGAATTCAGAGAGGACACAACCAAAACAGAGCTGTTATTTATTGAGCTCTTTAAAAATCTCTTGCGTACGGGTGGAAAAGCTTCGGTCATAGTTCCTAATGGTGTTTTATTTGGTTCTTCGAATGCGCATATACAAGCAAGAAAAATGCTCTTGGAAGAGTGCCAACTTGAAGCAGTAATATCAATGCCTTCCGGAGTTTTCCAGCCTTATTCTGGCGTAGGAACAGCCGTATTAGTATTTGTGAAAGGCGGAAAAACCGAAAACGTTTGGTTTTTTGAAATGCTAAAGGACGGATACAGTTTGGATCAAAAAAGAGATCTTATTGATGGAAAAGGCGACATCCCTGACATTGTAAGCAAGTTTCCAAAAAGAGAGAATTCAGAGCAAAGCCTCCTGGTAAGTGCTGGAAAAATAAAAGAAAATGATTACTCTCTTTCAATCGCACGATACAAAAGCGAAAAAGAGGATTCAGAAGCAATCGCTCACGAAAACCCCGTTAAGTTAATAGAAAAATTATTGGACCAAGAACGAGAGATTGCTCGAAGGCTAAATGAACTTAAAGAGCTGACGAAAAGTGAATAGGCTCCAAGTTGAATCTAGTGAATGCCAAATAAGAACGCTTCAGGAAATCAGCCTTAGAATAACTGATGGAACCCATATTACACCGAAATATCTTGCCAGCGGAGTACCCTTCTTATCCGTCAAAAATGTCAGGGAAGATGGAATTGATTTTGACAACGTTAAATACATTTCAACTGAGGAACATAATCTTCTAACAAAGAGAAGTAAGCCTGAAAAGGGAGATATTCTACTCACAAAAGTAGGAACAATCGGAATCGCTAGAGCGATTGAAAGTGATAGAGAATTTAGTATTTTCGTAAGTGTTGCGTTAATTAAACCTAAAAGAGATATTGTTGATCCTAAGTTCTTGGAATTTGCGTTGAATTCACCTTCAGTCAGGCAACAGTTCTTCAAACGTCTTAAGGGAATAGCAGTTCCTGATTTGCACCTTGAAGAAATTCGATTGGTTACAGTTCCAGTTCCACCGTTGCAAACTCAGCGCAGGATTGCCGATGTTCTCGCTAAAACAGAGCAATTGAAACAAGAGAGAAAAAAAGCTAACCTAATCTCAGGCCAGATATTGGAATCCTTTTTTTCTAAAATGTTTGAGGCCGAGGGGTTCCCCGTTTATCCCATAGGGAACTATGTGTTTGATACCGAAACGAGAAACCCATATTCAAAACCCAATGATTTCTTTAAATATATCGACATTTCAGGGGTCGATAATGTTTCAGGGCAGATAGCAAAATACAAAGAAATTCTTGGCAAAGACGCTCCAAGCCGAGCGCGCAAAGTGATAAAAACAGATGATGTCATTGTCTCAACAGTCAGACCTAATCTTAATGCGACGGCAATAGTTCCTCTAGAGTTGGATAATCAAATATGTTCAACCGGCTTTTCAGTGTTAAGATGCAAGAAGGAGCTAAATCCCCGATATCTTTATGCATTTACAAGAAACAAAAATTTTATCGGTTATTTGACGGCAAGAATGAAAGGTGCTTCGTATCCTGCCGTAACAAACAGTGACGTTTTGAGTACGCCGATTCCTTTGCCACCTATAGAGCTCCAAAATCGCTTCTCATTTATTGCAGACAAAATAGACCTTGTCAAGCAATGGCAGGGAAACTCTTCGCGGGTGGTTAACTCACTATTTAATTCATTAGTATCGGAGATATTTGGCAAATGTGCAGGCCAATCTTCATTAGGCGAGGGGAGTAGACCGCGCGGTAACAACCATTCTAAATCAACGGAACTCAAATATTCTTACCAGGCGCCTCGCAGAAAAGGCGTTTTCGTAAGCATCAAATCAATCTTGAGTGAACTGGATGAAGAAGGCAGCACAATTGAACAGGTCTTTTTATTATCTGGATTAACGAAACAAGAGTTTTGGGACCAACTGCAAAAAGAGATCCATTCTGGTTCTATTGAAAAAATAGATACTCAAAAAAAGACATTGCTTCGAGTTGTTCACGAATGAGGTTGAAGCGCCTTTTTATAGCAAAATTCAAAAATTTGATTGATTTCACTATTGAATTTAACAACGATTTTACCATAGTTTTTCTTGGGCGCAATGCTTCAGCAAAATCGAATCTAATGGAAGCAATAGTAATAATTTTTAAAGCCCTTGACCTGAAAGAGGCCCCGCCTTTTGATTACGTGCTCGAATACACCTGCAATGGGACTGAAATTAAGATTACTTCACAGTCAAAAACCTTGGCGATTGAAATAAACGGTTCAAAGATAGGAACTCAGGATTTCTATGAAGATTCTCAGCGCCGCTACCTTCCTAAACATGTGTTTGGTTACTATTCTGGAACTAGCCAAAGGCTCGAGAGCCATTTCGAAAGACACCAGAATATCTTTTATCACCAGCAACTTGACAATATCGAGATGCCTCTCCGCCCCTTGTTTTACGCACAAACTATCCATAGTCAATATGTGTTGTTAGCCTTTTTCTCCTTCAAAAAGGATAACTCGGCAGAGTTCTTGAGAAAATACTTAGGCATAACCAAATTCGAGAACGCTGAGTTGATACTTAAAGAGCCCGAATGGTTCAATAAACAGAAGAATAAGGATGATTATTTTTGGGGCGCGCGTGGTCTTGTCAGAAAGTTTTTGGACGAACTGCGAGCTTCAGTAAATGGTCCACTCAAGATTCAAGAAAAAATGATCCTACCATCGGGTGAATCAAAATCAGAATGCCATATCTATCTTCGGATTGACGACCTTGCACAGTTACGAAGTTTCGCCTCAAAATACGGTTCATATGTTGACTTTTTCAAAACTCTTGAAACAACCTACTTATCGAAACTCATTCTTGAATTAAAAATTCGGTTCAGAAAAGAAGGCATTGATTCAATACTTGAGTTCTCGGATCTTAGTGAAGGTGAACAGCAACTTCTAACGGTGCTAGGGCTACTTAAGTTCACCAAGCAGGATGAGTCCTTATTTTTGCTTGATGAACCTGATACACATCTTAACCCTAGGTGGAAGTATGAATACATCGATATACTGAAGGAAGTTGTAGGGGAAAATGAAACAAGCCAAATTATCATAATAACGCATGACCCACTGCTAATCGCTGGCCTTAGGAAAGAGCAGGTAAGAATTTTTTCGATCGTTGGTGCTGATAAAAGGGCGCAGGCCAAACAACCCGAGTTTGACCCTATTGGAATGGGCTTTACTGGGCTCTTAACAAGTGACATGTTCGATTTCAATACAACTTTAGACAAAGAGACACAGCAAAAACTTGATTTGAAGAAAGCTTTAACGGTCAAAGAAAAGCTAACTAATGAAGAGAGAGAGCAATTAGCCAAATTGGATGACGAACTAGAGAATTTAGGATTTATGGCTACTTTTAGAGATCCATTATATACTACATTCCTTAAGGCAATTCAAAAGTATGAACTATTTAACAAAAAAGAGCTATCATCAGAGGAAAGAAAAAGGCTGGATGAACTTGCTCTCAAGATTGTTCAAGAGATAAAGGTTGATGATTGATTGATATTCATTGACACCTCTGGCTTTCAACCTAGTCAAGATTGGAGAGCAAGGGCAAAGACGTTAACTGATGGTATGTTAACAATGACAGACCAACAAAGGCGTGACTTGATTACTAGACATTCCGCTTTATGGGGGGAATTAAAGGGAGATCTTGAAAGACTCTCTCACTGCAAATGTTGGTACTGCGAAAGACTAAAAGTGAGAGATGATTTCGCAGTTGACCACTTTAGACCTAAAAATAACGTTATGAACGAAGATGGCACTAAAGGACAAGGGTACTGGTATCTCGCCTTCGATTATACAAATTATCGTGTCGCTTGTGATTGGTGTAATACCACACATACAGGTGAGGGAGGAATAGCGTTGGGCAAACAGGATCAATTTCCATTAGACGCTCGATGTGCTAGGGCTATCTACCCAAATTGTAGAATAGAAAATGAGGTGCCACTGTTACTAGACCCGACTAGTGTTGATGACCCACCATTGTTATGGTTTATCGACACCGGGGAAGCAGTTGTAAGACCAGGCGAGGGTGCATTGCAAACAAGGAGGGTTGAGGTAACAACTAAGGTACTTCATTTGAACCATATCCGAATTGTGGAGGCACGAAAGGAAATTTGGAGAAAGTGTAAGAGACTCATAAAGCGAGCGGACAAAAAACTTGCCCTCTTTAACGAAACCGGTTCCCCTGAAGCAAGGCAAGAATATCTCGATTTTGTCAATGAAATGAAAGAATATGTCAAACCTACCGCTGAGTTTTCAGCAACCGCCCGAGCTTGCTTTCAAGGAAGTCGATATTACTGGGTTAATCAATCTTAGTCACAAACTTTTTTCGGTTAGACAAGATTCGCATTATTCGAAAAGTTGAAAGGCGAGTTAACTGTAAGAAGTAATTCACGTCAATACGAAGGAGAAATAATCTGGGGGACGACATTTGGTAGACTTCGATAAATTACTAGGCAAAACTGAGATCGTCAAAGATGTTGACCCTCTCGCAATTTTCTCTAACTTAGATAAAGAGAGCGGCAAAGAATACCTGCGTCCGCCCCAGGAATCTGTGCTTAAGGCATGGCACGAAAAACTTCGGGCTCAAAAAGATACAATCATCAAATTGCATACCGGTCAGGGTAAAACGCTAATCGGATTGGCAATCCTGCAATCATATATTAACGAAGGGCTTGGACCAGCCCTATATATTTGCCCGAACAACTATCTTGTTAATCAAACCGTTGAACAGGCACGCTCTTTTGGATTCAAGGTTGTTCAAGTTACTCCCGATTTTAAGCTCCCCCGAGAATTCCGTAACTCAGAAGCGATCTTAATAACCAACTGCAACAAGCTGTTTAATGGAAAATCGGTCTTTGGCGTATCTGGATCTGGCAAGGAATCGATCCAAATAGGCGCAATTGTAATTGACGACGCACATAAGTGCCTACAGATAATCCGGGAAGCTTTTTCTTTTGTAGTTAAGCGAGAGGATAAAGATGGCAAACTAAATCCATTGTATTCCGAGCTCTGGACGCTTTTTGAGGAATCCATCAGAAGGCAAAGAGAAGGAACTTGCTTGGACATTGCCCATGGAAAAGACTGTCTAATGGCGGTTCCTTTCTGGACATGGCACGACAAACGGAAGGAAGCTCTAAAAATCTTAGAAAAGCACAAACAAGAAGAAGAGCTTCTTTACGTTTGGGATTTACTCAAAGATAGGCTCGATCAAACGACTTGTGTTTTCTCAGGAAATCGAATTGAGATCACTCCTCGGCTTATTCCATTAGAATTAATCCCATCTTTTACTCAAGCCCAAAGACGTATTTTCCTTTCTGCAACATTAGCAGAGGATGCGTTCTTAGTTAGAGACTTAGGCATAAGCCCAGAAAGTGTAACAAATCCTCTTTCAGTTGGCGACGTTCCTTACTGTGGTGAACGGCTCATCCTAATGCCCACGCTAGTGGATACCTCTCTGAAAAGAGAAAAGTTAGTTGAATGGGTTTCTGCGCTTGCTTCAAAACATGGAGATTTTGGGGTTGTTGCCATAACTCCATCTTTTGCACATGCGAAGAAATGGGATGAACTAGGCGCAAAGAGCACCAATGTCCAAAATCTGTACAACAGCATAAATGATTTGAAAAACGACGTTAAGAAAAAGACAGCCACTAAAATATTGGTACTAGTCAATGAGTATGATGGGGTTGATTTGCCTGATAGCACTTGCCGAATCTTGTGCTTAGATTCGCTGCCTTCATACAGCGCATTAATCGATAGGTACATGCAAGAAATTAGGCCAGGATCACTGCGTTTGCGTCAACAACTTGCACAACGGGTTGAACAAGGAATGGGACGTGCAATCCGAGGCAGCAGCGACTGGTGCATAGTCGTTCCCATCGGCAATAACTTAACCGATTTTCTCTCGGAAAATTCAAAAAGAGCATTTCTGTCGAAAGAAGCGCAAATGCAAATAAAGATAGGAGAAGAACTTGCCGAAGCAATGAAAAGTGAAGGAACTAAATTAAGTGTAATAGAAACGCTAGTTAATCAATGCCTTAAGCGAGACGACAAGTGGAAAGAATACTACAAACAGCGAATGGCAAAACTAAAACCTGAACAAATAAGCAAGGAACAACTAAATCGTTCACTAATGGAGCGAGAGGCGGAAATACTATACCAACAAGGTCATCATGATAAAGCGGTGGCTACTCTTCAGAAACTGATCGCTGAGTCGGATAAGACAGACTGTGGCTGGTTCTTGCAATTAATGGCAATTTATCTTTACCCTGTTAATCCAACAGCATCCATGGACAAACAGCTAAAGGCACATTCAGAAAACCCTCAACTTTTTCGTCCAGAAACAGGTGTTGCCTACTCAAAATTAGCCTCGACCAAGCTGAATAGGGCTATAAGAATTTTGGATTGGGTTGGCAGTTTTGAATCGCACAGCGCATTAGTTGTAAAAGTCGCAAATATAATGGATAAACTGGCGTTCAATAGTGTTTCAGACGAGTTTGAGGAGGGCATTGATGAATTTGGTAAAGCTCTCGGGTTCCCCACACAAAGACCGGAAAAGCAAACAGGAAGAGGTCCAGATAATTTTTGGCAAATTGACAACAACAGGTACTGGATTATTGAATGCAAGAATATGGTCTCGGCTGAAAGAACAGGAATATCAAAAGGAGAAATTGGTCAACTTAGCAATGATTTAGGGTGGTTCAATGAGTACTATGAAGGCTGTGAAGGCATCCCTGTGATGGTGCATCCCGCTGAAATGCTAAAAAATGATGCATTTCCAACTCAACCATTTTGGGTTTTAAAAGCTATTTCCTTAGAACAGCTGAAGGGAAATGCAACCAGATTCTTTAACGCATTAACTGGAAGTGCGCTCTCAGAAGAGGTAGTACTGCAAAAACTAAAAGAATTCAACTTGGATACCGAGAACCTAATGAAGGCTTACCTGCAGCGAGTAGATAAGCGTGAATCAAAATAGAAGAGGAAAAAGTGATAAACGAAAATGTCCAAGACCTAGCAATTTGAACTTTGCTCTCGCTAGAATGATATCAAAGTGCTAAAAAGAAGAAAAAGAAAAAAGGGAAATGCTTCAAACTTACGAGGGTACACTTGCAGCAGGAGCGGGAGCTTGTCCTCCGAGCACTTCTTTAAACGCAAAGCCAAGCATGCTAGCTGTGTAGGCGACTGTGCTAATGGTACTTTGATGCTTTTTGGTGCGGGCGAGGTTGCTATGTCAGTGTTGACTTCGGGTAGGAATATGAGCTTGCCATATACACCCAAAACTTCCCGTTAGACATAATAAGATGGTAAAAGCTCACCATAAAGGAGACTAACCTATGTCCAAACCAAAAAAGAATTACTTTATAATTGAATATTGTTCCGAAATTGTGGATGCGGACACCAAGGAAGAAGCGATTGCAATAGCGAAACATCGCATCAAAGACCGAGCCGTTGAAGTGGATGAGGAGAATACTTGCCAGGTTGAAGACGAAGACTTGCTAAAAGAAATCGAGGAAGACGAAAGAAAAGAAGATGAAGAAGAAGCCAGAGCTACCGCTAAGCCAAAAAAATAATATTAAAAAAAGAAAAGGAAAAATGGAAAATTAAGTTGCGGTTCTTGCCTCTTGCGTTGCTTGTGGCGCGTTCTGCTTGACTGCGTTAATGCCATTGACTATGCTTGTTACTGCGTCTGTCAGGTTGCTGTCTATGAGTTCTTCGCTGCATTTAACAATAGAGATTACGCCGACAACGGTCAGTCCGATACCTGAGTAGCCTATGCCTGTTGCAATTGAAGCAGTGATCCCTGAGATGGTGACGATGGCGCCTAGAACAGCTATAACCTTATTTGTAGTTTTCATTCTCAATTTCAGTGAAGAACGCAGATGAGGATGAATGGCGATTGATTATGTGTGTTATGTTGGTTCAAGGGTTACTTCCATAGCGTATCCTTCGAGACTTGACTCCTTCTGTTTCAACAAAGCTAGAACTAGCTTAGGTACTGTTATGCGTCCGTCTTTCCTCATTTTAGTCAAATAACTTTCCGTGTTTGAGAATAAACCAACTACGTTTACGGTTACTTTTAGGGCTTGGTCTTTCTCCATTTTGAATTCCCATCTAACTACATTTGGAATCTGCAGAAGATTCCTACTTTTTAACGTGGTTTTAAAATTAACTTTTCTGGTTAATGGCATCCCAAATCCCTATCCTTCACCTACGAGTCCACACACAATTCCACACAAAACGGCACAAATTGGCACAAATCGGCACAAATATACACACTGCCTGCAAACGATTTAAGCTTTGCTTCAAAAAAGCAACCCAAAACAACCAGAACAAAAAAACACAAAAAACAAACGATTTACTTACTCACAACTATTAAGAAAACGAAGGTGGCAGTTGAAAATTTGTGGGGCAGCTTTAGCAGTGTCACATTACGCCGTTGCATTTATTTTCTGGTTATTGTAGCTCTTGTTGTTCCATCTTTGTCGTTTCGTTAAATTTTTGCCGTTTACGAAGAACGTCATCCCATAAAATCATCTGTAATCTTAATCAACTGAGTCGCCGCTGGCTTGATTTCAGTTGAAAGGGGGCGGTTTTTCGTTTTTTTGACGTATTTTTCTGTGCAAAAAAAGAAATAGTGAAATACCACCGCTAACAACAGTTACCTAGACCTTTATGTGGGGTTTTTAAATGGTGGGAAAACTATCGAAGGCTGATGTTGCATTCATGCAGCAGCTGCCCGTATGCAGATTAGCGACAGCGACCGAAGAATGCGAGCCCGTTGTGAGGCCTGTGTGGCCTGTTTTTGACGGCGTAAACATCTATATAGCATCTGACCCTGATACCCCCAAGCTGGAGCATATCGAGGCGAACCCCCAGGTATCCTTGGTCTTTGACGATTACGACAGAAACAACTGGACCAACATCAAAGGCATCCGCGTCCAGGGAGAAGCAACCATCATGTGGAAAGGCAAAGAATACCGCTACGCACATGACCTCCTCAAAGAAAAATACCCTGAATACAAAAGTGAAGAAGGCAGCTGGAAAGAAGGCGACATACCCATAATCAAGGTACTGACAATATCCTTCACAAAATGGACCCAAGGCGAATGGAAAAAATAAGTCCTCACACAAAAATATTTTCCCTCTATATGAGAGACTCTTTGAGTCCTCATCTGCTGGTGCGTTAACCAGTCGAAAACCGAATCAGCAATCTTTTTTCCAAACCAGAATATTCGCTCTAAATGCTAGAAAGCGTATAACAAGCTTTGTCAAGAAATCTGTACTGAAAAATAGGTGCTCAGTCAAGAAACATGTACAAGAAAGCTTTTATCGCCTTAACAACCAAATAGCAAATTGGAAAACAAATGAAAAAACCTCGGAGCATAGGTAGCCCGAAGGGTTTGACTGGTGAGGTGAACAAATGAAGCATGGGGCATCAAGCGTGTTGAAAGTTGGTTGCATCCTTCTCGTTGCCCTCTTCTTTTTCGGTGCTTTAGCATTATTGCCTCTGCCAGTTCGGGCGCAGACGGTGACAGCGACGGTACCCATTTATAAGGAGCCCGCTTGCGTGGCTGTAACGCCTAACGGAGCCTATGCCTATGTTACAACTTCGGTCGGTAACTTCTACACTAAGCAAGCTAACGGTTTTGTTTCGGTGATAGACATGGCTTCAAATACGGTGACGGCGACGATACCTGTTGGAGGCTATCCTTTGGGTGTAGCCATAACGCCAAACGGCGCATTTGCTTAAGTTGTAAACGGTATCGGTAATGATTCGGTATCGGTGATAAATACCTCTACGAACACGGTCACTTCGATAGTATCCGTTGGAAGCGATCCTTGGAATGTGGCCATAACGCCAAACGGCGCATACGCCTACGTAACAAATGAAGTTGACGATACAGTCTCGGTGATAAGTACGACTACAAATACAGTGACTACGACGATACCCTTACCCCTTGATAGCGATCCTGAGGGCGTAGCCATAACGCCTAACGGCGGATACGCCTACGTAACAAATGCTGGCCTCGATTCAGTTTCTGTGATAAGTACTGCTACGAACGAGGTGACGGCAACGGTACCTCTTGGAGGCCAGCCTTGGAGCAGTCCTGAGAGTGTGGCTGTGACACCCAACGGTGACTACGCTTACGTTGCAAATTGGGCTGTTGGCTCGGTTTCTGTAATAAATGTTGATACAAACACGGTTACGGCAACGGTGCCTGTTGAAAGTTTGCCTGGTAGTGTGGCTATTACGCCTAACAGCGAATATGTCTATGTTACCGATTACCAGAGCAATGCGGTGTCGGTTATAAGCACGGCTACGAATGAAGTGACGGAGACGGTAAATGGTTTCACCCGTCCCATAGATGTGGCTATATCACCCAACGGCGAATACGCCTACGTTGCAAATCAAGACAGCAATACGCTCTCGGTGATAAGCACGGCGTTAACAACTGTTCTCGCGACTCCAACTAGGGCTCAACAGTGGACCTTGTAATCAGCGGAAACATAACCAGCAGCCAGATGTCCAACGTCACAATCGGAACAAACCAGTCCGCCAACACGACAACGCTGTCTTTCGCCGTAACAGGCGCAAGCGGCACCACGGGATTTGACAACATAACCATCCCCAAAAGTGCAGTACCCTACGGGACAGCTCCACTCGTATACATAAACGGCACACTGGCTCAAAACCAAGGCTACACCCAAGACAGCAACAACTACTACGTATGGTACACAACACATTTCAGCACACACCAAATATCAATCGTGTTCACGTCACCCTCTTCTTCTCCGAGCCCTATACCGCAGTCAAGTTTGCTTAAAGGAGTGATCTTTGGAGTAGCCGCTGGCGTAGTCATCGTGGCAACTGTTTCAGTTGGACTGTACTTTTATTTAGGAAAAGCAAGAAAACCAAAAACTGAGGTACGTTTGGAAGGATTAGATGCTGCTGCTTTGTTGGGGTTCCTTCAAGGAACGCCGACGCTGAAAACAAGCTTATTTCCCCCGAGACAAACAAAATAAAAATTTTTGCAATTACTTAGTAAGCTTAAAAAAAATGTGTTGTATTTGGCAGGCCAAAAACTTGAAGATGCTTTCCACTGTTTTAGGAGACTACTCGCAGTCTTCTCTGGGTGACTATTACAAGTTTGTTTTTGGTGTCTTTAAGGTTGATTTTCAGTTGAGCCTTGTTAAGTGCTTGAATAACGCTTTGGGCCGTTCCCTCTTTGGTGTTAACGAGTATAACCGTGAGTTCACGTCTGTAAAGCGTATGATACAATTTGGCGAAATCCACATCTTGAGTCAGGATTGCCATGTTGTTTTGCATAGCAAATTCTGCAATCTTCTTGTCCGGCGCCCCTCGGAGGTTAACATCTGCTAGAATAACTATTTCGAAGCCTTTCTGTTTCATCCAGTCCCTGACGCGTTTAGGTATGTTCTGATCGAGCAGAATCGGCGCCAAGGATGTTCCTCAGCTTCTATACTGGAATTATCTCTTCATGATCGAGACATTCCGATGCGTAGAGCAGTGCGGCTTTGATGTCTTTTTTCTTTAGGTCTGGATAGTCCTCTAAGATTTCAGCTTCCGTCTCGCCATTTGCTAAGAGTTGAACAATTAGTTGGACTGTGATACGGGTACCTTTGATGACTGGTTTGCCAACCATTATTTGCGGGTCCACTATTATCCTGTCCATCAGCTCTTCCATTCAAATCCCTTAAGCTTCGTGAATTCAAACTAATATTTAGCCGCTCGCAGTATAAGAGCATATGCGCGCAGGCGGCGAATTAAATAATTAAGGAGAGCCTGCCCTCGCCATATTGAGTGAAAAATGAAGAGTTCAGGTTCTCTAATGCTTCTATTCGATGACCCGGCAAACAATATTCAATCCATGAAAGGCACCTCTTCGCGTCACTTTAAAAGAATTGACTTAGTAAATGAGTGTTTGAAGGAAAGATTTAGTTTCTAACAAAGCCAAGATAGAGAAAGCATGCCCTCCCTTGTAACAATCTATTAATTAATCTCCCGACTTCAATTAGAAGCAGGTTTTTTCTATGGTGTCTGAAAAAATAATGCATTTTACAGGAAAAAACAAGGACCTAAACCAGCTGTCACAACAGATTATTCAGCAACTATCATCCGAAGGCTATAAAACACAGACAAAAACTGCACCCTTAGGAATAATCATCCAAGCACAGAAAGCCGGGATTCTTCGGGACATCATCACCGCCGACAGAGCATTCAGCATCCTCATAGCTGGGCAGCCGAATGATTTCACCATTCACGTAGGCATAGGCAAGTTCATCCAAAACATAGCAGTAACAGCAGTCGAAACAATTCTCGTAACTTGGCTGTTTCTCGCCGTTGATGTGCCAGAAATGCTTTGGACCCGTGAAGTAGAAAAAGGAATCATCAAAGAAATAACACAAATAGTTGGTTAAACCAAACAGCCCCCTTCTCTATTTTTTTCTTTTTTTTTCCGAAAGTTAAAGCGCTTTTTTTAATTTAAAAAAATCTTTTAAACCCAAAGTATGTTAACGGTTTAGATGCAAAACATCGACCCCGTCTTTATCCTTCAACCAGTCATCGTGATCATCCTCTGCGTCGTGCTCTTAGCTATTTGGTACGCAGTGAAGCATGTACGAGGCGGCTCTGGAGACAAAACGGAGTTAGCTAAAAGTTAACGTTTTCTTGCTTCCAAAAAGCTTATCCCTAACTCGCTACAACATAGCAGTCGAGGCGTTAAAGTGTCGCTTGAACCGGGCAGAAAATTAGGTTTAACAGCAAGCTTAATTATCGTAATCGTGCCGGTCATCACATTTATTTTGTATGGTCTCTTTTTTTTGTCCTTATTTGGATTAGTTTCATCTGGGTTAACCGGGGGAAGCCCGGTGTTCGGCTCTCTGTTCCCCATCGGGATACTAATTGCGTTAAGTGTCGTGGGGATTATCGGTTTCGTTGGATTTATCCTGTTTATAATATCTATGCACAGTTTGAGCCAATACTATAATGAACCAGGAATATTCAGGAACGTAATTTACAGTTTCCTTGTAACTATTATAGGGTATGTTGCCTTGTTTGTAACCGGGCTTGCGGTTGCATTTACGGCAATAACCTCTTTAAAATCCAGCTCCACCTCGGGTTTATCTGGGGCATGGTTTATCGGGTTGATTTTAGGAATAGTTGCAGCTGCTTTAGTTATTGAAATCGTCAGCGCTTTACTTTTAATGCGCGCTTTCAACAAACTCGGGGAAAAATCAGGGGTCCAAAACTTTAACACTGCAGGAACATTATACTTAGTCGGCACAGTTCTCACAATTGTGTTTATCGGTAGCTTAATCGTTTGGATTGCCTGGATTTTTGCTGCAATGGGATTTAACTCACTTAAACCAAAAACTAACGAAACCACAACTTTCCCCTACGCCAACCCACAAACCCCACCGACAAACTTGACGCAAAAAAGGTTCTGTCCCTACTGCGGAATAGAAAACACCCCCGACTCCATTTACTGCGTCAACTGCGGAAAGAAACTACAACAATCATAAATCACCAAATCACTCTCCAAAATCAGCCAATAGGAGCATTTGGTCCAATATTTTTTTCCCCGAATTTTTAACATAAAAAATCTTATATCTGAGTGATTGTTCCTTTGTGAGTAGAAGTTGTGATATTTATGGCTGTTAAAACAACCCCAGACTATATTGATTTACTAAACAAAGCGGTTGAACGCGAAATCCAAGTTTCACTCCAGTACATGCTGCAGCATGCAAAGATGGAGAAGCTCGTGCGCAGAGTCATCCCAGAAAACATCCTCCTGAACCAAACCACTTACGACGCCGTTGGAAAGTTTCTGCGAGAAATCGCCATTCAAGAAATGAAACATGCCGCAAGCATAATTGAACGCATTTATTATCTTGGAGGAAAAGCATCAACGAAATCAGCAAAAGTTACCGTTGGCGACAGCTTAAGCGAATTTGCCAAGTTAGGTGTCAAAGCTGAAGGAGAAGCCTTAACTCTTTACCGTCAAATCATCGAGACTTCGGAAAAAATGGGCGATTGGGAAACACGCGAGCTCTTCGAGAAAATCTACGGTGAAGAAGAAGGGCACTTATTCAAATTCCAAGAATACACAAAGTTCCAGGACGAAAAAGACGAGCCGAGCAAAATGCCGATGGATGAATGGCGCAAAATATACACCGACGATTACTTTAAACTCTTAAACAAAGCTGTCGCAGGAGAAATCACCGGAATCATACAATACACTAATCAGCATGAAAAAATGGCGTTTCTGGAACTTCGAATGAAAAATACGCCGCTGGAAACTGTCGCTGAAACCAACTACGCCGCGGTCGCAAGCAAGATACTGAAGGGAGTCTTTATGCAGGAGATGGATCATCTGGAAAAAATCAGTGAACGCATTTACTTGCTTGAAGGCGAAGCAGTATACAACCCAGATCCACTACCAGTTGTCGGCGACACACCTTTGGATTTCATGAAACTGGATCACACTTTGGAAGCCATCACGATATCGCTGTACCGACAAATCATCGCCGAAGCACTCAAACGCTCCGACACAACAACAAGGCGGCTGTTCGAGGACATAATAGTCCAAGAAGAAGACCACTACTGGACATTCGACGACTACGTAAAATAAAATTTCTCTCTTTTTTTGTATCTAAAAATTTAGAAAAAAGGGTAATAGAAACCTTAATTCCTAAGCTCATGCACAATAAATATGGCAGAGGCGAAGCAATGTCAGAAAAAAATAAGCCTCGTTGCATGAACTGCGGAAATTTTATCGATGACTGCAATTGCGTATGCCCATACTGCGGAGAAACTGTAAAGTGCACTTGCTGTATAGGCACTGATAAAGCATCAGGCGGCGGCTAAACCGTCCGCTAAGTAAAAGATTGTTAATGGTGAAGCAAAATGGTAATTGAAAGTATAAACTGGATGGCGGGCGGGCCACAAGGAAGCGGCGTTGACACAGCATCCACCATATTTGGCAGAGCCTGCGGATACGGCGGATTATGGGTTTTCGGCAGAAGAGAATACCACTCAAACATCAAAACCATGCATAGCTACTTCCACCAACGCGTCTCCAAACAGCCGACATTAGCCAATATCAGCGACGTGAATTTGCTGGCAGCTTTCGACGCTGAAACCGTCGTAAGACATGTCGACGAAGTCATGAATGAAGGCGGCATAATAGTTGATTCCCGCGACCTAAACATCAACGCTCTAACTGAAATATCAACGTTCTCAGAGGAATATAAGGATCAAATTCGAGCTTTCATGAAACAAAACGGTGTTGGCGAAACAGTCAACGATTTTTTAAATTACGCTAAAAAGAAAAACATTCAGATCTACCCTGTTCCATACATGGACTTGCTTGAGCAAATCGGCAAAGCAGTCAAAATAGAAAAAGTCAGCGCGCTCTCAAAAATGATAAATGTTCTCACAATAGGAATATCGTTTGCGCTTCTAAAATACGACAAAAAACTTGTTGAAGACGCAATCAAAGCCACCTTCCACGAAAAAATCGTCGCCATGAACATCACAGCCGTAGACTACGCTTTCGACTACGCAGAAAAAAACCTAAACGTAAACAGCTTCAAGTACAAACTTGAAAAAGTGGATAACAGTGAATCAAGAATTTTCCTGACCGGAAACCAAGCTGTCGCCATGGGCAAAGTACTGGGCGGCTGCAGAGTACAAACCTACTACCCCATCACGCCCGCAGCTGACGAAAGCGAATATTTAGAGTCCCATCAAATCCTTAAAACCAAAAAAGGCGAAGAAGCAATAGTTGTGATTCAAACTGAAGACGAAATTGCAGCTGTAAATTCCGCGTCAGGCGCATGCTTAGCAGGTGCAAGAGCAGCAACAAGCACGTCTGGACCAGGATTTTGCCTTATGGCTGAAGGCGTAGGCTGGGCAGGAAACAACGAAGTCCCCCTGGTGATCACGTATTACCAGCGCGGTGGCCCCTCAACGGGTCAGCCAACTCGGCATTGCCAACAAGATTTGCGTTTTGCTATCCATGCGGCGCACGGGGAATTTGCCAGAATAGTTTTTGCATCGGGTGACATTAAGGAATGTTTCTTTGATGCTGCGGAAGTGTTTAATTTAGCCGAGAAGTACCAGGTGCCCGTTATTCATCTGCTTGATAAAGCCATGGCTAACTGCTCACAAACATACCCGGTTTTCGATTATGCCAACGTCAAGATTAACCGCGGCGAAATAGTCGGCGAAAAAGAGCTTGAAGGCAAAGAATACAAACGCTTCAAATTTACAGAAACAGGAGTTTCCCCCAGAGCTTTTCTAGGAACCAAAAACGCCGTTCAATGGTACACCGGCGACGAGCATAACGAAATGGGCAACATAAACGAGGAACCCATTATCCGAAGAAAAATGATGGAGAAAAGAGTAGGAAAACTAGATTTGATTGATAAGGAAGTGCCGTTGGAAATGAAAGTTAACTTTTTCGGCGATAAAGACTCAGAGAACATTGTGGTCAGTTGGGGTTCACCAAAAGGCGCCATAATCGAATCGTTAAACCAGCTAAAAGAAGAAGGCTTAAGCTTAGGCTACATCCAAGTGAAAATGATTCATCCGCTTCCCTCTGCCTACCTAAAACAAATGCTCACGGGCAAAAAACGCATAATCGACGTAGAAGACAACATGACGGCTCAACTCGGCGGAATCATAACTCAGTACACAAGACTCAAACCTAACTTTTACATCCTCAAATACACGGGCAGACCAATGATGACAACCGAAGTATACCAAGCAATCAAAACAATATTAACAGATAAAGCAGCGCCCGAAAGGCAGGTGTTAATGCTTGGCAGCTAAAGCTTCAGACTACAGAACCAACGTCTACGTTGACTGGTGCCCAGGCTGCGGAGACTTCGGCATTTTGAGTGCGTTGCAGATGGCGCTGGCTGAGCTTGGACTTGAGTCTCACAAAGTGGTGGTTGTTTCAGGCATAGGCAACTCTGGAAAAACTCCGCATTTCATTAAAGCTAACGGTGTCCACACGCTGCACGGCAGGCTGTTGCCGTTTGCCATGGGAATAAAGGTTGCGAACCCGGACTTAGAGGTAATCGGTGTGGGCGGAGACGGGGATGGTCTAGGTATAGGCGCGGGGCATTTCGTCAACGCGGGGCGAAGAAACATCGACATGACCTACTTGCTGTATAACAATGGAGTTTACGGGTTAACTAAGGGGCAGGCTTCTCCGACTCTTCAGCTGGGGTTGCAAACGAAGTCTCTTCCTAAACCCAACATTAACCAAGCAATTAACCCAGTGGCTTTGGCAATTACTTCGGGCTACACGTTCGTGGCGCGGTCATACACTTTTGATGTCATGCATATGAAGAACATCATAAAACAGGGAATTCAGCATAAAGGCTTAGCACTGATCGATTGCCTGCAGCCTTGCCCCACTTACAACGACATAAACACCAAAGAATGGTACAGCGGAGAAGACAGAAAAGACTCAGCAGGCAAACCGCAACCCAGATTGTATAAGCTGGAGGAGGCAGGTTTTGACCCTGTTGTGCATGAATGCAGCGAGGAATTCAAGAAGAAAGCCGCCGGCATGGAAAAAGCGGAGGAGTGGGGTGACAAAATCCCAATCGGCGTCTTCTACAAAAACGAGTTAGAGCCAACCTTCCAAGACCGCCTAACCGAGCGAATACCGTTTTACATGCAAAACCCACCTGCAAAGCAACAACTCAAAGACGAAAAAAGCGTAGCCACGGTTGATTTGAGCGAGTTTCTAAGTGACTTGAAAACCAGCTAAAAATAGATGCCTAATAAAAGAGGCGTAAAAAGCCGCCCCTTTCTCCTCGATCCTTCTCAAACAAAGATTAGTCAAAACCGCTTATAAACCGCTATTGCCACAATCGACATATGTCTAAAAGTGCGTTATTGCGGATTTCTTTTCTGTCTTGGCGGAACAGCAGCTTTTGGCACCCATATTTGCGCCCTGTTTTTTTGGTGTTAGCCAGCTGGATTAGAAATAAACAGGTGAGCCTCTATTTATTTATATTTTTGCACAAGCCTTAACTGAACTATTATTTACGCTAAAATGGGCTTTTTAGGTGAAAAAAGGCTTTTCTGGATTGTTTTATTTTACCTTTTTTGTTTATTTTTTATGGGAACTATTGTTGTCTCTATAGGCTATATTTGCAGTTTAATGTGGAAACAACTTATATATGCGCTAAATGTAGTGTGTAGATAAGTCTGTTAACACTATGGGTGCAACAGAACACGAGCATGTTAACCAATGAGATGCCCCTACTGCAACTCTGAAAACTCCAAAACCTTGGAAACGCGCGATTCACCAGAGAACACAACCCGCAGGCGCAGAGAATGCATCAGCTGCGGAAAACGCTTCACCACCTACGAGTACGTGGAAACTGTAGAGCTTATGGTTAGGAAAAAAGACGGCAGGCTTGAACGCTTCGACGTTAACAAGATAATCCGTGGCTTGCAGAAGGCATGCGAGAAAAGGCCTGTGACTATGGATCAAATCAACGAGTTGGCGGGGCAAGTAAGGCAGGATCTTATGCTTAAAGATGCTGAGGAAGTCTCATCCCAGGAAATCGGGGATTTAATCATGAAGCACCTGAAAAACGTTGACCGCGTCGCGTACATTCGGTTTGCTTCAGTTTACAAGAAGTTTGAGGAGCCTGAAGATTTCAGGCGGTTACTCCTTGAGGTGAAAAAACAATGAAGTTTGTATTGAAACGTGATAGTAAATTAGAACCATTCGAGCAAGAACGTATAACAACCGCAATTTGGAAAGCCGCAAAAGCATGCGGCGGAACCGATAAGGCGATGGCAAAACGCGTAAGCGACGAAGTAGTGGCTGAACTGCAAAAAACCTACGGCGACGACGGAGTCCCCACGGTTGAGGAAATCCAAGATGTTGTTGAAAAACGCTTAATTGAAAATGGGCACGCGCAAACAGCGAAAGCCTACATTCTCTACAGAAAACAACACAGCGACATGCGTGAGTTAGCGGCGTTGCTGAGCTCCTCAGACATGGTGGATCAGTACCTTGAGGTTGAGGATTGGCGGGTTAAAGAAAACAGCAACATGAGCTATTCCCTGCAGGGATTAAACAATTATCTGTCATCTACCGTGATTGCTAAGTACTGGATATCGAGGATTTACCCCCAAAATATTGCTGATGCACACTTTTCAGGCGACCTACACATTCATGACTTGGGCGTTTTAGGCGCTTACTGCGTCGGCTGGGACATAAGTGAACTATTGCTGGCAGGCTTCGGAGGCGTTTCAGGGAAAATAGAGAGCAAACCCGCCAAACACTTCCGAACGGCACTAGGTCAAGTTGTAAACTTCTTCTATACACTGCAGGGCGAAGCAGCTGGAGCGCAAGCTTTCAGCAACTTTGACACATACCTTGCCCCGTTCATAAAATATGACCGCCTTAATCAACAAGAAGTGGTCCAGGCGCTTCAGGAATTCTTCTTCAACATGAATGTGCCAACCCGTGTCGGCTTTCAGACACCGTTCACCAATTTAACGTTAGATTTAACTGTGCCCGATTTCATGAAAAACGAGGCTGTGCTCTTCAATGGAAAAGTAACACAGGACACTTACGGCGATATGACTAAGGAAATGGACATGTTCAATTTAGCGTTCGCTGAAGTCATGCGGCAGGGCGACTCAAAAGGCAGAGTTTTCACTTTCCCAATCCCCACATACAATATAACGAAGGATTTCAATTGGGATTCCCCGGTAGCTCAAGCCATCTTTGAAGTCACAGCCAAGTATGGGGTGCCGTACTTCTCAAACTTTGTTAACAGCGACATGAAACCTGAAGATGTACGCAGCATGTGCTGCCGCCTAAGAATAGACAACCGCGAGTTACGTAAACGAGGCGGCGGATTCTTCGGCGCCAACCCCTTGACAGGCAGCATAGGCGTGGTTACCTTGAACATTCCTCGAATCGGCTACTTATCCAAAGATGAGGACGAATTCTTTGAGCGTTTAGAAAGCCTGATGGAGGTTGCAAAATCAAGTTTGGAAATTAAGCGTAAAGTGCTTGAAGCGTTTACAGATAACGGTTTATACCCGTATTCAAGGCGTTACTTGCGTCACGTGAAAGAAAGCTACGGCAAATACTGGAAGAACCATTTTTGCACCATAGGCATAGTGGGCGTGAATGAAGCCATCATAAATTTGCTGGGGCAAAATATTGCGACGCGTGACGGACAAGCCTTCGCCGTTAAAATGCTGGATTTCATGCGGAACCGTTTAGCAGATTATCAAGAGGAAACAGGCAGCATCTACAATCTTGAAGCAACCCCTGCTGAAGGCACATCGTACAGGCTTGCCCGCATCGACAAACGCCGCTACAAAGACATCATATTCGCCAACCAAAAACAAGTAATCGCAGACCACGCAGAACCATTCTACACCAATTCCTCCCAGTTGCCCGTGGACTTTGCTGGCGACCTCTTCGAAGCGCTGGAGCATCAGGAAACCTTGCAGACCCTCTATACCGGAGGCACCGTGTTTCATATTTTCCTTGGTGAGAGGCTGAATTCTTGGAAAGCTGCTGCTGACTTAATTAAAAAAGTGGCTTGGAACTCAAAGCTGCCCTACTTCACGTTAACGCCGACTTTCAGTATTTGCCCAACCCACGGCTACACAAACGGCGAACACAAGCAATGCCCAACCTGCGGAGCAAACTGCGAAGTTTACTCGCGAGTAGTGGGGTATCTGCGGCCGGTTGACCAATGGAACGATGGGAAACAAGCAGAATTCAATATACGCAAAACCTTCGACCGATCAACCATAGTGACTTCAGCCCCGTTAACAAGTTAGAGGAAGGTAAAATGAAGTTTAGCGGATTACAAAAAACAAGTCTTCTGGACTACCCCGATAAAGTAGCCAGCGT
>Ga0187891_1000816_pt1 | contig 29408 bp, 27 predicted proteins | sample June2016WEW_21_4_FD_132990 | JGI IMG/M metagenome (GOLD analysis project Ga0187891, IMG submission 132990) | Peatland microbial communities from SPRUCE experiment site at the Marcell Experimental Forest, Minnesota, USA - June2016WEW_21_40 | ecosystem: Environmental > Terrestrial > Soil >... | reverse complement strand
GGGTGGCCGGGCTTCGGACTTATCGCCGTGCGTGCGGCCACCCAATGGTTTGAGTAGAAACTACGTTGATGTGAGCCCGCTGTATGGCGGACAATATCAGGTCGATTCGTTCCTTACTCTCTGCTATCCGGCGGGCGGCAATAATAGCTATCCGTTTACCGCCGGCGGTTATGGATTCCAGAATCCAACGTCTTCCGTCGGGAGTCCAGCCCAAGGGGGACCCCGCATGCCGTTCACGGGCGCCGGAAGTTCAGTACCAACTGAGTGCAACGCTTGTTGGCCAACAAGTAAGGACTAGCAGCGGAGCTTAGCGCTACAGTCCCAATTACAGTATGCCGGGTATGTCAAGAATTTGAGGGGCGGGTGTGGGGCTAAGTGATTGAGTTAGTGGGAGAGTGGAGTGGTGATTGGGGTTGTCACCGGCACGAGGGAGGCGCGGGCCGGGCATGCCCGGCCCCTACGGAACATGGCGGGGCGGGCTTCGCCCGGGCATGGGCAGGATGAATCCTGCCCCACCACCAAAAGAACCGGCGGCAAGACAGTCGGCGCTACAGGGCTTTCGGGAGAATGTAGAAACGCCAACAGTCGACACTCATGTCGACGAGGTGCCGGCAAGCGGGCGTTGGCAAGCCGAAGACGTTGCTGAAGAAAGCCAAAACATGAATAGCCGCTGATGAACGCCGACGAACGCGGATTGAAATGAATTAGATTATCAGCGTTAATCAGCGGCTGAAGACACCTTCTCCGGACTTCTTCAGCATCCTCTGAAGCATGCCCCACTGCGATTCAGTCGAGCGCGCGCAGCACGTGGCCGAGGATCGCGGGCATGCGGGCTGCGAGCGCCGGCGAAAGACCGGCCTGCACGTTAGCGCAAGGTATGGAGATGCCCAGCAGGGTGATGGGAACCGGAACGGTCAGGCGAAGCAGTTGGATCGCCTGGACGGCGGAAAGGCAATGAGCGTTGTCCTGACGATTCTGGAGTTCGGGAAGGGGTTGGCAGGCGGAAGCGCCTGCCCCACTTGGCCCGCCTGGCCCACTGGGTTCTTCCCACCTCGATACGCTGCCGGGTTCGGCATCGTCCTGAAGGGCATCGACCACGATCACGCGGCGCCGTTGGTCCATTTGATCCGCATAGCGCAGCAGGTCGGTTCCGCCGCAAACCACTTCGGCATCCGCCGGCAGTCTCGGGTCGGCAGCCAGGCGGTCCGCCACGTGCCAGCCCACTCCTTCATCGCCCATCAGGGGATTGCCGAGCCCAATGACCAGCAGCGGCTTCATTGCCTGCGCAGCAGGTGCACCGAACAGGAGATGCACGGATCGTAGGCGCGGGCGATCATTTGCAACTTTCTGGAAAGGGCGGCCTCCTCGCGCTCCACGCTTTGCTCCACGGCCTTGCGAAAGTGCATTTCCATGCTGGCGGCATTCAGGGCGGTCGGCGTGATGACATCGGCAGCGGTGATCCGGCCCTCGGTGTCATACGTGTAGCTGTGGATCAGCAGGCCGCGCGGGGCTTCCGTGATGGCCGTGCCGGTGGCAGCGCGCGGCTGGACCGGCACGGGAGGCTCATCTTTGACGCCCGCCCGCAGGAGCTGTTCGATGATTTCCAGCGCCCGCTCCACGTCATTGATCAACTCGAGCGCTTGCGCCTTGTTGTTGTCCATCGGATTGTCCGCCGGCAACTGTAGCTTGAGCCGCTTCTTGGCTACCGCCAGCTTGCCGGTGAGGCGCCGCGGATTCACCGTCAGCCTGGCAAGCGATCCGACCATGAAGGGTTTCTCCCGGAAGGCGCTGTGCTTGGCGTGGGAGTGCGGCACGGCGCGCTCGTTGGTGAGCGTCTTGTAATCAGCGGCGTGCACGATCGCCCGGCTTCCATCGGATACGGCCATCACTTCGTCGCCAGTGTAGTAACTATCCAGGCCCGGCGAGCGAAGAGCGGCGTAAACGGTATCGCAATGGCAGAAATCCGCCGCTGGAAGCGATGCCATCAGATCCATGGCGGCGTCCGAATCGGTCACGCCTTGCATCAGCGCGCTGCGCAGTTCGATCAACTGTTCGATCGCCGGCGCCTTGCCAAAACCTCCGGGCACGGCGTTGACCGGATGGATGGCGCGCCCGCCGATAGTCTCCTGGATCAGGTTGCCGAGCTTCTTGAGGCGCAAGCCGAGCAGGACGACGGCCGGCTTGTCGGAGGCGAGCGCAATCGCGCTCGGATAATTCAGGTAATCGGGCGCCGCCAGCAGGAAGAGGTGCAGCGCATGGCTTTCAATGCTCTCCCCGCGGAACATCAACTCGCGCAACAGGTCGGTCTGGGGACTGACGCGCACCGCAAACGCGTTCTCGGTGGCCTTCAGTGAAGTCAAGGTGTGCGCCACGGAGCAGATGGAGCAGATCCGCGAGAGGACCGGCGCCACTTCGTCGAAGCGCTTGCCGCGAACCAGGGGTTCGAGGAGCCGCGCGCCCTCAAACACGTCGAAACGGACGTCGCTGACCTTGTCTCCTTCCATCTCCACGGTGATGCCGCCGTGGCCTTCCACGCGCGCCAGATGCTCGATGACGATTTTGCTCATTGCGCCGCTCCTTCGGGTGCGAAGGTCCGCAGGCGGGCGGCGATCAACTGCCGGTCGAAGCCCTTCTCAGCCAACATCGCGGTCAGCGACGCGGGATTGGCGTCGCTCACCGGCCCGCGGCAACCCACGCATGGCACCCGCAGGTCCGGGCAGCGCGCCTTGCAGCCGGCGGCGGTAATCGGCCCGCAACAAAGTTGGCCGCGCTCCATCAACAGGCAGTTGTTCTCTTGCATGCGGCACTCGGTACAAACCGGATAGCTGGGGTATACGGGGACGTCGCCGTTCAGAAGGTTGGCGATGGCCGCCAGGAAATGCTCCTTTTCAATGGGGCAGCCGGTGATATTGAGATCCACCTTCACCACTTCGTGCAGAGCTTGGGCGGGTTGCGAATCGTAGCTCAGCCCGGCCTCGCCGTATACTTCTTCGAGAAGCTTCCGGCGGTCGGCGCCGCGGTCCATGGCCGCCACTCCTCCCCACACGGCGCAGGTTCCCAGCGCCACCAGCGTCTTGGCGCGCTGGCGGACGGCGCGCAGGCGGTCGGCGTCCCGCCGGCTCACTACGGCGCCCTCCACCAGGGCAACGTCCAGCGCGCAAGCGGTATCGTTTTCGGAAGACGCCATGAGAAACTCGCGGACGTCGATCAAGGCGGCCAGATCCAGCAGGCGGTCTTCGCAGTTCAGGATCACCAGTTGGTCTCCGGCGCAACCGGTGAGCCCGAATATCCCGACAGTAGGCTTGTTCATCAGATCATCTCCGGCAGGTTGATTGCGTCCCAGTAGGTGAAAATGGGGCCTTGCAGGCAGGTGTACTTGTAGCCGATGCTGCAGTGGCCGCACTTGCCGATGCCGCACTTCATGCGGCGTTCGAGCGACATCAGAATCCGGTTCTTGGGAAAGCCGAGCTCGAGCAGGCGCTGCAGAATGAACTTATAGACCACCGGCGGGCCGCACACGCTGGCATAAGTATGGAGCGGCTCGATCTTCGCGTAGTCGAAGAGGGTGGGCAGCAGGCCTATGTGGTTCTTCCAGCCGCCCGAGGAATCCGCATCCACGGTGAGCAGGCAGTTCATATCGGTTCGATCCACCAGGGCCAGCAGTTCCTCGCGGAACAACATGTCTTCCGGCCGCTTGGTCCCGTACATCAGGATGATGTTGTTGAACTTGTCGCGGTGGTCGAGGGCGTACCACAGCAGCGACCGCAGGGGCGCCATGCCCAGACCGCCGGCCGCCAGCAGCAGGTCGTTGCCCTGCATTTCCGGGATGGGGTAACCGTTGCCATAAGGGCCGCGCACGCCTACCACATCGTTGGTATGCAACCGGTAGAGGGCGTTGGTGACGCGCCCCACGCGCCGCACGCAAAGTTCCAGCACCTCCGGCCGCGAGGGAGAAGAGGAAATCGAGATAGGGATTTCGCCGGCGCCGGGAACACTCAGCATGATGAACTGGCCCGGCTGATGCCGGAAGGTATGTGCCAGGTCGTCTTCCAGGAAGCGCAGCGTGAAGAGGTGGTTGTTCTCGACCATCTTGTAAATGCGCACGATGCGCGCCATGTGCGGCTGGTACGGATTGCCGCTCACGATGGGATGGTAGGTTGCGACGTCATCGGCTAGCAACATCTTGCACCCTCCGCAGGCGGTCGATTACCTGCACCACGTCGATGCCGACGGGGCAGGCGGTGGCACAGCGCCCGCAACCGACGCAACTGGGCCGCCCGTACTCGGCCACGAAGCCGCGCTGCTTATGGTAGAAACGGAACTTGATGCGGCTGGCGCGCGGGCCGCGGAAATTTTCGCCGCTGGCCACCAGCGCATGGTCCGAGAAAAGGCAGGAGTCCCAGGAGCGCGTTCGTTTCCCGGCGCGCGAGCCCAGTTCCACATCGTCGCTGACGTCGTAGCAGTAGCAGGTGGGGCATACCATGCTGCAACTGCCGCAAGACAGGCACTTGGCGCCCAGTTCTTCCCAAATCTCGCTCTGGTATTCCATCTCGAAGATCTCGGGAAGGTCGCGGATCTCGACATCGAGCTGAAACGCGCGCCGCTTGTTCCAGGAACGCCGCTTATATTCGTCGATGTCGGCCGCATCTACCGGCTCAAACAGGTTGCCGGTGGCCAGCACCATATCGTCGCCTAAGGCCGTGCCCACCAGCGCCTGGTAATAGTCGCCTGTGTCGTAGAAGAAGAGATCGAAGCCGTGATCGACGAAATCGGCCCGCATGGAACGGCAAAAACACTGCTTGTCCGGCGTGCAGTCGATGCCGATGATGGCGATGTTTCGCCGCCGCGCCTGGTAGTACGGATCGTTATATTTCCCGGCGAAAACGCGATCCAGGATATTGAGGGAATAGACGTCGCAGGCATGAAGGCCGAAAAGAATAATCCGTTGATTCAGGCCGTCCGTGCAAGGCAGAAAACCCTCGCCAGGCCGGTACCGGAACAGCGTTTCCCGCGGCGGAAGAAAGTATTTCTTGGGAGGCAAAATGGTGCGGTCATAGTCCAGGCGTGCCTCCGCCCACCTGGTTAGTCGCTTGAAAACGTATCTGCCGTCCTGTTCGACAGGCGCATGAAGCTCGCCGAACTGTTGGACGACCGATGCGAAGAGATCGAGCTTCTCTTTGCGAAGCCTGAGAATCTTCACGGCAGCCCTCCTTGGCTTCCGGGGTTTTCCTATTCAAGAGTATAGGATACGAATGTCTTGAATGGAAGCGTGCCAACGGTGTGCGACAGGGCAACGGAACGCTCTTCGGTGTTCGCAGGACCTGGCGAAGCGCCGGAGGCGCTCCTTCCGCCCCGTTTCGGGGCTCTTTACGCGGACCGTTTTCCCAAGGCTCACGCCTTGGGCTACTTTCTTTCGCCCTAACGGGCTGAAGTTGGTCTCGGCCCGCGCCTTCGGCGTCCGCATCCACTTTCGTGTCGCTCACCCGCGTGCCAGCGCTTAGCGCCTTTCGCGCAGCAGGCTGCTGGCGATCGCGGCCTGGCCCAGGGAAAGGCCGCCATCGTTGGGTGGGACCGTGGCGTGCAGGAACACCTGAAAACCGCCCGCGCGCAACAGTTGCGCGGTCCGGGCCAGCAAATAGGCGTTCTGAAATGTGCCGCCGGAAAGGCACACGTTGGTCAGCCCGTCTTGCGCGCGCAAGCGCCGGCAAGTCTCGGCGATGGCCGCGCTCACCGTGTTATGAAAGCGCGCCGAGCAAACCTCCTGCGCACTCGGGTCGCGCACAATGGCACGAATGGTTTCGCGGAAGTCGATGGTGTCGGCGTCAATCAAGTACGGGTATGCCTCGGCTATGCCCGGGGCGGCCACTGCCTCCAGCTCGATGGCTGCCTGGCCCTCGTAAGTGGTGTCCATCCGTATCCCCAGAATCGCCGAAACCGCGTCGAACAACCGGCCGCAAGACGAGGTGTCCACAGTGTTGATGCGGCCCGCGAGCATGGCTTCCACCACGCTCCGCTGTGAAGCGGGAACCGCCTCCAGTGCCGGCGCGCCGGCAAGGCCCGCATCCCTGAGGTAACTCAACGCCGAGCGCCACGGCTGCCGGATGGCGGTGTCGCCGCCGGGCAGCGGAACGTAGCGGAAGTGAAACCGCCGCTCGAACGAGAGGTAGTCACAGATCAGAAATTCGCCGCCCCAGATGCGCCCGTCAGTTCCGTAACCGGTGCCATCGAGCGCGACGCCGATCACTTTCTCGCGTAATCCATTTTCGGCCATGCAGGCCGCGATATGGGCGTGGTGGTGCTGCACGCCGATCTTCTCGAGGCCGGGCATCGCCAAAGCCATGCGTGTGGTCATGTATTGCGGGTGCAGATCGTAGGCGACGGCGCACGGCTCCACGCGAAAAAAGCGCTTCATGTGCGCCAGGGTTTCCTCGAAGAATTCCAGCGTCTCCAGGTTCTCCAGGTCGCCGGTGTGCTGGCTGAGAATGGCGTGGTGCTCCTTGGTCAGGCAGAAGGTGTTCTTGAGTTCTCCGCCGCAGGCGAGGACTTCCTGCGCCGCAAACCCAAGCTCGATGGGACGCGGCGCGTAACCGCGCGAGCGCCGCAACAGGCGCTCCCGGCCTTCGAAGACGCGCACCACGGAATCGTCCACGCGCGTTTGGATGGCGCGGTTGTGGAGCAGAAAATAATCGGCCAGCGGGTGCAGACGCGCGGCCACTTCCTCGTTGCGAAACGCGATCGGCTCCTCGCTGACGTTGGCGGAAGTCATCACCAGCGCATCGAACTCGCCGCCCTCGAAGAGCAGGTGATGCAGCGGCGTATAGGGCAGCATCACGCCCAGCGTGCGGACTCCTGGCGCCACCTCGGTCGAAATGCTGCTCCCCGGCCGGCGCGCCAGCAGCACGATGGGCCGGCGGGTTCCACTCAACGCGGCGCTCTCTTCCGGCAGCAGCTCGCAGAATTCCGCAATCTTCTCCAGGTTGGCGGCCATCAGCGCAAACGGCTTCCCGGAACGAAGCTTGCGCTGGCGCAACCGCCCCAGCGCGGCGTCATTGGAGGCGTCACAAGCCAGGTGAAAACCGCCCAGGCCTTTGATGGCCAGGATGGCGCCGCCTTTCAGCAGCTTCCGTGTCTGGTCGATGGCTTCACTGCGCCGCGACAGCAACCGCTCCCGGTCCCACAATTCCACCCAGGGGCCGCACGCGGGACAGGCGTTCGGCTGCGCGTGGAATCGCCGGTTGCCCGGATCGTGGTATTCGCGCTCGCAGGCCGGGCACTGACGGAACTCGGCCATGGTGGTGTGGGGCCGGTCGTACGGAATCTCCTGGATGATGGTGTAGCGCGGTCCACAGTTGGTGCAATTGGTGAAGGGGTAGCGATAGCGGCGGTTGGCGGGATCGCGCAGATCGGCCAGGCAGTCCGGGCAAGTGGCAATGTCCGGCGGCACGAGCACGAATTGGCCCTCGAGATCCTGCGAGTCACGGATCGTAAATTCTTGATAGCCAATCGTTTCGAGCTGCTCGACGCGGATTTGGTCAAGCTGGGCTAAGGGCGGAGCCCCGGTACGCAGCTCAGCCTCAAAGCGCGCCAGGGCTTCCTGGGTGCCTTCCACTTCGATGGTGACGCCGAGTGTGGAGTTGAAAACGTAGCCGTAAAGGCGATACCGCTGCGCGAGTTGGTACACCCAGGGCCGGAAGCCCACGCCCTGCACAATGCCGCTGATCTGAAACTTACGCCGCAAGACAAGAACAATACGGCAATCGGGTGGGTGAGAGCAAGCCGCAGGCGCAAAATACCGCAGAAGACTTGTGAAATAAAGCCGGGTCGCGCCCAACCTCAAAGCTGAGGCCCACAGAGCGACTGGACCGCGATATGCTTTGACTAACGGCTGTGCTCTTGGGGGAAACGCCTCGGAGGTGCAGGCTGGGAGCATCGGACAGTTCCGATTCCGCGGAGAATGCGGTATGTGTCTGGCGATTCCGGGACAGATCGTCGAAACGCAGCAGACTGGCGGCCTGCGCATCGGCACCGTCCGGTTCGGCGGCGTGACGCGGCAGGCCTGTCTCGATTTCGTGCCGGAAGCGCAGTGCGGCGATTACGTCATCGTGCACGTTGGGTTCGCCATCAGCCGCGTGGATGCCGAAGAAGCCGAACGCACCTACCGCCTGTTGGAAGAGATGGGTGTGCTCGAGGAAGAGCTGGGCAGGGAGGGTGGATGAAGTACCTGGATGAGTATCGCGATCCGGCCTTGGCACGGCGCCTGGTGGCGGAAATCCGCCGCAGCGTGACGCGGCCGTGGGTGCTGATGGAAATTTGCGGCGGCCAGACGCATACGCTGGTCAAGTATGGAATCGAGGAACTGCTGGGCTCGGGGGTCGAACTGGTTCACGGTCCTGGATGCCCGGTGTGCGTGACGCCGCTTGAAATTGTCGATAAGGCGATCGCCATCGCATCGATTCCGGAGGTCATCTTCGTCTCTTACGGCGACATGTTGCGCGTCCCCGGCTCGCACACCGACCTGTTCCGGGTGAAGGCCTCCGGCGGCGATGTCCGCATCGCTTACTCGCCGATGGACGCGCTGCGGCTGGCGCGCCAGAATCCGCAGCGGCCGGTGGTGTTCTTCGCGGTCGGGTTCGAGACCACGGCTCCGGCCAATGCCATGGCCGTGTGGCAGGCCAAGCGGGAAGGGCTGAGCAACTTCTCCATTCTGGTTTCGCACGTGCTGGTGCCGCCCGCCATCCGCCTGCTGCTCGAATCCCGCGCCAACCGCGTGCAGGGATTCATTGCCCCCGGGCATGTCTGCACGGTGATGGGCTACGAAGAATACGAGGAGCTGGCAGCGCAGTACAAGGTGCCGTTTGTGGTGGGCGGGTTCGAACCGCTCGACTTGCTGGAGGCCATCCTGCTGCTGGTGCGGCAATTGGAAGAGGGCCGCGCGCAGGTGGAGAACCAGTATGTGCGCAGCGTGACCCGCAGTGGCAACCAGGCGGCGCGCCGGCGCATGCTGGAGGTGTTCGAGGTGGCGGATCGCAACTGGCGCGGGATCGGCATGATCGCCCAGTCCGGCTACTGCCTGCGCCCCGAGTACGCCGCGTTCGATGCCGGGAAGGTCTTCGGCGTGGAGGCAATCTCCGCGCCCGAGCCGCCGGAGTGCATCAGCGCCCTGGTGCTGCAAGGGTTGAAGAAGCCAGTCGACTGCCCGGTATTCGGCACCGGCTGCACGCCGGCCACGCCGATGGGTGCGCCGATGGTTTCGAGCGAAGGCGCCTGCGCCGCTTATTATTTATACCGGCGCCACACCGCGCCGGTGGGAGCGAAAGATTGAGCGGACCCGTTCAGTTCACTTGTCCCTTGCCGCTGGCGGTGAAGGACCGCATCGTGCTCGGTCATGGCTCGGGCGGAAAGCTCAGCGCCGAGCTGCTGCACGACGTTTTTCTGCCCTTCTTTCACAGCCCGATCCTCAACCGGCTGGACGATCAGGCGGTGTTGGAGATCCAAGGCGCGCGTCTTGCCTTCACCACCGATTCCTTCGTGGTGAAGCCGCTGTTCTTCCGCGGCGGCGACATCGGGTCGCTGGCGGTGCACGGCACGGTGAACGACCTGGCCATGGGCGGCGCCACGCCACTCTACTTGAGCGCCGGTTTCATTCTCGAGGAGGGCCTGGAGATAGAAATCCTGCGCCGGGCGGCGGAATCGATGGGCCGGGCGGCGGACGCCATCCCGGTCGAAATCGTCACCGGCGATACCAAGGTGGTCGAAAAGGGCAGCGGCGACGGGTTGTTCATCAATACCACCGGCATCGGGCTGGTGCCGGAAGGCGTGCGGCTCTCGCCGTCCCTGGTGCGTCCGGGCGACCGCGTGCTGCTTTCCGGCGCGATCGGCGACCACGGGATCGCCATCCTGGCGGAGAGGGAAGGAATTCAGTTCTCGACGGACCTGGCCAGCGATTCCGCTCCGTTGCATGGCCTGGTGGCCGCCATGCTGGCCGCGTCGCTCGATATTCGCGCCATGCGCGACCCCACGCGCGGCGGACTTTCCAGCGCGTTGAATGAGATTGCTTCCCGCGCCGGCGTGGGCATCGCGATCGAGGAGAGCGCCATTCCGGTGCGCGAAGAGGTGCGCGGCGCCTGCGAGATGCTGGGTCTCGATCCGCTCTACGTCGCCAACGAGGGAAAACTGGTGGCCTTCGTCGCCCCGCATGCCGCCGAGCCCGTACTGGCGGCAATGCGGCGGAATCCCTTGGGGCGTGACGCCGTGCTCATCGGCGCCGTCACCGACACGCATCCCGGCTTGGTGCTGCTGCGGACTCCTTTCGGAACCACGCGGATTGTCGACATGCTGCCCGGCGATCAGCTTCCCAGGATCTGCTGATGCACGAAATGGGAATTGCCGGCTCGGTGATCGATGCCGTGCGCGTCGAAGTCACGCGCCGTCCCGGTGCGCGCGCCACCAAGGTGGGATTGCGCATTGGCGAATGGTGCGGCGTGGATGTGGAGTCGCTGCGATTTTGCCTGGAGGTTCTGGTCAAGGACACGGAGCTGGAGCCGCTCGCTGTTGACATCGACTTTCGCGCGCAAGCGTCAGACCTGGATATCGCCTACCTGGAACTGGAGGAATGAAGTGGAACGAGTTGCCATCGAGAAAAAGGTGCTGAGCGAGAACGACCGGATCGCGCAGGCGCTGCGCCAGCAGTTCGCCGAGTGCGGCACACTAGTGCTGAACTGCATCAGTTCTCCCGGTTCCGGCAAGACCTCTCTGCTCGAGCGGACTCTGGAAGGCTTCCCTCCGGACACACGCGTGGCGGTGGTCACCGGCGATATTCAGACCGATAACGACGCGCGCCGCCTGGCCCGATTCGGCTTCCCCGTCCGCCAGATCACCACCGCCGGCGCTTGCCATCTGGACGCGCGCATGGTCGAAAAGTCGCTCCAGGGCTGGGACCTGGGCCGGTTGGACCTGCTGCTGATCGAGAATGTCGGCAACCTGGTTTGCCCCACCAGCTACGACCTGGGTGAGGAATCGAAAATCGTCATTCTGAGCGTGACCGAAGGTGACGATAAGCCGCTGAAATATCCCGGAGCGTTTGCCAAGTCGCGGCTGATGGTTCTGAACAAGATCGATCTGCTTCCCTACGTGCCGTTCGACATGGAAGCCGCGCGCCGCAACGCCCGCAGCATTCACCCCGATATGGAAATCATCGAAACTTCCTGCACGTCGGGCAGCGGGCTGGATACGTGGCGCCAGTGGATTGGCGAACGGATGCGCTCACGCGCCCTAAAGCCGTCCTGAGCCACAGATGAACACAGATAAACACAGATAAAAGCTATCTCTTTGCGGATGGCGTGGACTTCTCGATTCCGAGTTTTGGTCGGTAGAGCTTTTCCTTCCTTATCTGTGTTGATCTGTGTTCAATCGAAACTTCTTGCACGTCGGGCAGCGGGCTGGACACGTGGCGCCAGTGGATTGGCGAACGGATGCGCTCACGCGCCCTAAAGCCGTCCTGAGCCACAGATGAACACAGATAAAAGCTATCTCTTTGCGGATGGCGTGGACTTCTCGATTCCGAGTTTTGGTCGGTAGAGCTTTTCCTTCCTTATCTGTGTTGATCTGTGTTCATCTGTGGCTATTCATGTTCATTCCTTCGGGATCTGAAATCCATTGATGATTCGCTTCCATTCGACTTTGGGCTTTTGGAAATTGACCAGAAGGCACAGGCCGAGGCCCGAGGCTCGCAGATAGTTGAGGCATTGTGCCATTTGCTCGTTGGCGAGACGGTCCACGCATTTCAGCTCGATCACCAATACGCCTTCGACGAGAATGTCGGCAAAGTACTCGCCGACAGGTTGGCTCTTGTAGGTGACGGCTAATGAGGCTTGGGAGATAGCCCGGATGCCGCGAAGGGCGAGTTCTTGAAGCAGAGCGCGCTGGTAGACCTTTTCGAGGAAGCCGGCACCGAGGGTATTGGAAACCTCGAACACTGCGGCGAGTACACGCTCAGTCAGCGATTCGAGGTGTCCGTGTTCATCTGCGTTCATCTGTGGCTAATCTTGGTGTGGCGCTGTAGATCGGCATTTCTCAAAAAAAAGCTGGCTGCATCAACACAGAGAGACACGGATAAGAGCGGCCTGGGGGGACTGCCCAGTTATCTCCCGGGCACTACGCCCGCGGCCAGTGTCCGACCTCGGCCCAGCCCTCTATTCGTTATGCAGCGCCACGGCGGGATCGATCTTGGCGGCCCGCTGCGCGGGGACATAAGTGGCCAGCAGCGTAGCGAAACCGAGCAGCAGAGTGAATGCGGCAAAGGCGAGAAAGTCCACCGCGATCACGTTGTACAGCAGGCTGGATGCGACCCGCGTTAGAACGTAAGCCAAAGCCAGCCCAATCGCCAATCCGACTCCGGCCACGCGGAAGGACTGGCCGATGACCATTTTCAGGACGTTCGCCTGACGCGCACCCAAGGCCATGCGGACCCCGATTTCGTGCGTCCGTTGCGCCACCGTATAGGACGTCACCGCGTAGATTCCCGTGATCGCCAGCAGCAGGGCGACCACGGCATAGATCTCCATGCTCAACGCACAGCCCCCCACGCCCGACGATTGCCAGGCAAGGTTCTGCTCCATGGTCTGGACGTCATAGATTGGTGGATTGCGGTCCACGCCGCGAACCAGCACGCGCGCGCCGCTTGCCAACGCCAGCGGATCGCCGCTGGTCCGCAGCAGCACCGTCATCACGGGCGTAGGAGCCTGCGCACAAGGAAGGTAAACCACGGACGATGGCAGGCCGGTAAACCAATTCTTAACGTCTCCGGAGACGCCGATGACGGTCAGCCAGGGAGACTGCGAATTGCCCACCTTGATGCGGCGGCCGATGGGGTCTGGGGTATGTGGATAGTCGGGCCAGTAATGGCGCGCCATGGTTTCGCTGAGGACAACAACTCGAGGCGAATCGGGCCCATCCTGGGGCGAGATGGCGCGCCCTTGGCGAATGGGGGATTCCATGGTCTCAAAATAGTGGCCGCTGACCGCCAGCACGTCCGGCCGCGCCTCATCCGGGCGCGGATCGGGCCGGCCTTCGACATAGAATCTGCCGGCGGTGCCGAGGTCCGCGGAAGCGCCGGTCGCCCTCACGCCAGAGAGGCCATCGAGCGCCGCTAGCACGCGGTCGTAATACGCTGAGATCCGTGCAGGCGCATGGTACGAATTCTCCGGCAGAGCGATCTGCATGGTCAGCAGGTTCTTGGGATTGTATCCAGGATTGGCAGCCAGCAGGTGGTTGAAGGTTTCCACCATGACTCCGGCGCCCACCAGCAAAACCAGCGCCATGGCCACCTCGGCTGTCACCAAGGCGCTCCGCATCCGGCTGCGGGCAGCGCCCGAACTCGAACTGCGCCCCCCTTCCTTCAAGGTTTCACTCAGATCCCCGGCGGCGTTTCTTCGCAGCGTTAACAGAACTGCCGGCGCCGAGCACAGGATTGCCACCATCAGCGAAACCAGCAGCGTGAATGCGGCCACCCGGCCGTCGATGTGTATGGTTTTCATGCCGGCGACGAAGCGCAGCACCTCGGAGGGGACCTGCGATTTGGCGAACTCGAGATCCCAGGACGCCAGCCATATTCCCACGCCGCCGCCCAACAAGGCCACTAAGGTGCTTTCAGCCATGACCCTCAAGGCGATGCGGAGGCGGCCGGCGCCCAGCGCGGCTTCCACGGCGAACTGCCTCTGGCGGGTGGTGGCGCGCGCCAGTTGCAGGTTGGCGATGTTGGCGCAGGCCAGCAGCAGCACGAAAGTCGAGGTGCCCCACAACAACAGAACGAACCTGTCCGTCACCTCGTTGGTGAGCTCGCGCAGCGGCACCACACTGATGGATCGCCCTTTGTTGGTTTGCGGATACTGTGTCTCCAGGCGGCGGGCGATGATCTGCATCGCCGCGCGAGCCTCGGCCACGGAAACCCCCGGCTGCAGGCGGCCCAGCACCAGCACGGTATGAGCGTCGCGCTGATTCTTCTCTTGCGGACTGAGCGCCAGCGGAGCCCACAGGTCGGTAGCCAGCGGGTAATCGAAATCGGCCGGCATCACGCCGGCAATCGTATAGCTGCGGTTATCGAGAGAGATCGACTGGCCCACGGCGTTCGGGTTCGAGGCCAGGCGCCGCTGCCAGAAGCCGTGGCTCACGATCACCGCCGGGTTCGCGGCCGCCTCTTCTTCCTGTTTCGAAAAGACCCGGCCGAGCGTCGGCTTCATCCCCAGCAGCGCGAAGAAGTTGGCGGTGACCAGGCAGGCCTGTATGCGCTCCGGCTCGTGCGCCCCGGTGAGATTCGCATCCCATGGCTGGTAGAGGGAAAGCTGTTCAAAGGCGTGGTTCTGTTCTCTCCAATCCAGAGCGTTCGCTGGCGCCACCATCAGGTCCCGCTGCGCGCTCAACTTCGGGACGCTTTCCGCCAGGGCCATGATCCGCTCGAGGTTCGGATAGGGGAGGGGGTGGAGCACCAAGGCGTTGACCCAGATAAAGCACGAAGTGTTGACGCCGATGCCCAGTGCCAGAGCCAGCACCGCCACCGCAGTGGCCCCCGGCGATTTGCGCAAGGCGCGCGACGCATAGCGGAGATCGAGCAAAAGACTGTTCATGGCGTTTCCTCACGGAGAAGGGCAATTTCAATGCCATCCCTTCTAAGTGATGAACATGGGAGCGCGGGCTATCCCATCACAATCCGGTGTCCGATTCCGGGATGCGGGTGTCCGAAATTGCCGCGTTCTCTGTCTGGTTCGGCAGAATCGAGCGGGCTGGAAACGGAAGGCCTTTCATGGCGGATGCTAAACTGAAGGTTTAGTCCGCCATGCTTTCGATCGTCATCCCGATCCACGACGAGGAGCCGTCCATCCTGCCGCTTTATGACCGGCTGATCGTGGTGCTCGAGCGGTTGCAGCGGCCGTATGAAGTTCTATTCGTCGATGACGCATCGAGCGACCGCAGCTTCGAACTGCTCGCCAATTTAGTGGAGATCGACGGCCATCTCACCGTGATCCGGCTGCGCCGCAATTTCGGGCAGACCGCGGCGCTTTCCGCCGGCTTTCACGAAGCTCAAGGTGAAATCGTCATCGCCATGGATGGCGACCTGCAGCACGCGCCCGAAGACATCCCGGCGCTGCTCGAAAAAATCGACCAAGGGTACGATATCGCCAGCGGCTGGCGGCAGAACCGCGTCGACAATGCCCTGTTTCGTAAGTTGCCCTCGCGCATCGCCAATTGGCTGATGGCTAAGGCTTCCGGCGTGAATCTTCGCGATTTCGGCACCACCTTCAAGGCCTACCGTGCCGAGGTGCTGAAAGACGTCCAGCTCTATGGCGAGCTGCATCGCTTCATTCCCGCGCTGGCCAGCTTCTATGGCGCGCGGATCGCCGAAGTGCCCATCCGCAACTCGCTGCGCACCGCCGGCGATTCCCACTATGGCCTGGGGCGCACCTTCCGCGTGCTATTCGATATCGTCACCATCCGCTTCCTGCTCAAGTATTTCACCCGGCCCATGCATTTCTTCGGCACGCTGGGACTGGCCGGGACGACGCTCGGCGGCGGCATCATGCTCTATCTCGGCGTGAACAAGATTCTCGGCCAGGACATCATCGCCGAGCACGGCCCGCTGATGGTGCTCGGCGGCCTGCTCCTGCTCGCCGGACTGATCATGTTCAACACCGGGTTCATCGGCGAGATGCTGATGCGCACTTACTTCGAAAGCCAGGACCGCCGCATCTACGCGATTCGCGAAATCCGCACTCACAAGCAGCGCGGCGTGGCAGGCACCCGGTAAACATCATTTGGCCAAATATTATGCCGTTTGTTGCGCGGGCACACGGGCGAGGCATGCCTCGCCCCTACACTGAAGGGAGCGCCTGGAGGCCCAAGCCGCGCGGCTCAAGCCTCGTCTCGCCCCCGGTATAATGAGGCTATGTTCTTTCGCCGAGCGCGTGTGGAGATCCCCACTTTCGACCAGCGCATCGACAAACTGCGCGACGCCGGCTTTTCGGTAGCGCCTTTGGACGGAGCGCTCCGGGCGACCCGCGGCGGGTGCGCGATCGATTTGAAGGAACAGGACGGCGCGGCCGTCGCCGTCTGCCAGGCGGGTATTCTCATGGGGACCGAAATCGGCGCGCTGGTGGACGGCGGCTACCAGAAGTTCTTCCGCACGCCTTCCGGAAAACAAAAACCGGCGTTGGCCGATGAGCTCAAAGCCCTGCACGAGTTCGAAGAAGACTTGTGGCAGGCGCTGGGCCAGCAGAGCTATTACAACCAGTCTCTGGGCACCGTCTCTACCTTGTATCTGTACGATCGCGTCAAGGACCGCGACCGCGGCGTCCCGCGGCGCGTCTGGGAAGCATAGACGACCCCATTGGGCTCCGCTCCCTCACGGTCGCGGCTCCGAAGGCGCTTGAAGACACGTAACAGCGTTTATGAGCGGCCCGCGTCGCCCGCTGCCTCCGTGCTATCCTAAAATTCTTCACGGTAGAGGTGCGGCGGCCACCAGTACGGCGGGTCGGGGTTCCGGTTGCACTCCGGAGATCCATTGGAAAGGGGCCGGCAAGAGTTTTCGCCGAAACCGCGCTGGGAGAGTGCAGTTCCCGGCGGTTGGGGAGTCTGGCTAATACCGGCTCACTGTCACCCGTGTCATGCGTGTCATGGCGGGTGGAGCGCTATCGGGATCGAAGACGTGCCGCAGTTCGGGCGTTCTTTCCTTCTCCCTGCCTCCCCCGTTGGTTAATTTGATGGACGTATTTGCACTAACGCGGGCGCTGGTCGATATCGAATCGATCACCAACAACGAAGAGCGCATAGCCTTGTACATTCGCGACTGGCTGCGCGCGCTGACCACCCGCTATGGCGGGCACGTCGAAACCATGGAAGTGGAACCGCGCCGCTATAACCTGTTCGCACAGTTCGGCGAGCGGCTCGACGTCACGCTTTCCACGCACCTCGATACGGTGCCGCCGTTCACCGCCTCGCGCGAGGACGAATCGTTCATCTGGGGGCGCGGCTCGTGCGACGCCAAGGGCATCATCGCGTCCATGATTCACGCCGCCCAGGCGCTGCTCGAATCGGGCGAACGCAATTTCGGAATCCTCCTGCTAGTGGGCGAAGAGCGCAACAGCGCCGGCGCCTTCCAGGCGGCGCGCACGCCGCGCGGTTCGCGCTACGTCATCAACGGCGAGCCCACCGAAAACAAGCTGGCGCTCGGCTCCAAGGGCGCCTTGCGTTATGAAGTCGTGGCAGCCGGCAGGATGGCCCACTCGGCGTATCCCGAGCTGGGCGATTCGGCCATCCACAAGCTGGTGGATGCGCTGGCCCTGATGCGCGCCATTGCGCTGCCGGTCGATCCGCTGCTCGGATCGAGCACCCTGAACATCGGCACCATCCACGGCGGCCGCGCGCCGAACGTGATCGCCGACGAAGCCAAAGCCGAGATCCTCATCCGCCTGGTGGGCGATTCCAGCCAGACCAAGCAGGCTTTGGCCGCCGCCGCCGAAGGCCGCGCCGAACTCCGCGAGGTGATCGAAATTCCCGCGCTCCGCCTCAACCCGCTGGATGGCATTCCCACCACCGTGGTGGCGTTCACCACCGATATTCCGGCATTGAACGGCCAGTGGGGCGAACCTTTTTTGATTGGCCCCGGCTCCATCCACGCTGCGCACACGCCGGAGGAGCGTGTGGCTAAGGCGCAGCTCAGCGAAGCCGTCGAAATCTACACCCGCATGGTAAAGGAATTATGCAAACGCGCATCGAAGTAGGCATCCTAGGCGCCACCGGAATGGTGGGCCAGCATTTCGTCAAATTCTTGCAGGGCCACCCCTGGTTCGAATTGAAGTGGCTCGGCGCGAGCGATCGCTCCGCGGGCAAGAAGTACAAGGACGCCATGACCTGGCATCTGCCCGGCGGCATACCCGCCACCGTGGCGGATTTGACCGTCGAAGATTGCCAGCCGGGGAACGCGCCGCGCCTGCTGTTCTCCGCCATGGACGCCTCGGTCGCCACCGAAATCGAGCGCGCCTTCGCACAGGCCGGCCACGTCGTAGTGTCGAACTCGAAGAACCACCGCATGGAGCGCGACGTGCCGCTGCTGGTGCCTGAGATCAACCCGGACCACCTCAAGCTGGTGCCGGTGCAGCAGCGCGCCCGCGGCTGGAAGGGGCAGATCGTTACCAACCCGAATTGCTCGACGGTCGGGCTGACTATGGGCCTGGGGCCGCTCAAGCCGTTCGGCATCACCAAGGTGATCGTCACCACCATGCAGGCGATTTCCGGCGCCGGCTATCCCGGCGTGGCGTCGATGGATATTATGGGCAACGTGATTCCCTTCATCGGCGGCGAAGAAGAAAAGATGCAGGCGGAAACACAGAAGATCCTGGGCGCGCTTCGCGGCGACCATATCGAACCGCTGGCTGCCAAGGTGAGCGCCCAGTGCAACCGCGTGGCCGTGGTCGATGGGCACACCGAAACCGTTTCCGTCGAGCTTTCCTCGAAACCATCCGAACAGGGCCTGCGCCGCGCTTTCGCCGAGTTTTCCGGCGTGCCGCAAGAGCGCAAGCTGCCCAGCGCGCCGCCCGCGCCGGTCATCTATTTGGAAGAGAGCAACCGGCCCCAGCCGCGCAAGGACGCCGAACGCGAGCGCGGCATGGCGGCCTTCGTAGGCCGGCTGCGTCCTTGCCCGGTGCTCGATTGGAAGTTCGTCGTCCTCAGCCATAACACTATTCGCGGCGCGGCCGGCGCAGCCGTACTGAACGCCGAGCTGATGCATTCGGAAGGGATGCTCGACTGATGATCGTGATGAAGTTCGGCGGCACCAGCGTGGAATCGGCCGCCGCCATTGCCCGCGTCGCCGCCATCGTCAAAGCGCGCGAAGATCGCCGCCCGGTGGTGGTGGTCTCCGCCATGGGCAAGACCACCAACAAGCTGCTCGCCATCGCCGCCGCTGCGATTAAAGGCCCTCGCGAGGAATACCTGCGACAGATCCACGACCTGCGCGATTTCCATTCCCGCGAGGCGCGCCAGGTGGTGCCGCTGGCCGAGCGCGCCGCGCTCGACCGTTTTCTCGACGAGCATTTTCAGGAGCTCACCGAGCTCGCCAAGGGCCTCGCCGTGCTCGGGGAGCTTACGCCGCGCTCCATCGACGCCATTTCCAGCTACGGCGAGCGGCTTTCCAGCTACATCGTCACCCAGGCCTTCCGCCACTCCGGAATGGAAACCGAGCACCTGGACTCGCGCGACCTCATCGTCACCGACAAGCGCCACACCCAGGCCGCGCCGCTGTTCCCGCAGACTTACGCCCGGCTGACCGCCACCGTGCCACCGCTGGCCGCCAAGAGTGTGATCGTGATGGGCGGCTTCATCGGCGCCACCGAGGATGGCGTCACCACCACGCTGGGCCGCGGCGGCTCCGATTTCACGGCTTCGATCGTCGGTGCCGGCATCGGCGCGGAGGAGATCCAGATCTGGACCGATGTCGATGGCATGCTCACCGCCGATCCCACCATCCTTCCGGGCGGCCATCGCGTCAAAACCATCTCCTTCGCCGAAGCCGCCGAGCTGGCCTATTTCGGCGCCAAAGTTCTCCATCCGGCCACCGTGCTGCCGGCCATTGAAAAAAGCATTCCGGTGCTGATTCTGAATTCTCGCCGGCCGGACGTTCCCGGAACGCGCATCGTCGCCGGGCGCGTGCACTGCGAAAACGCCGTCAAATCCATCGCCTGCAAGCGCAAAATCACCGTCGTCAACATCCATTCCACGCGCATGCTGATGGCGCACGGTTTTCTGCGCCGCATCTTCGAAGTGTTCGACCGCTTCGAAACGGCCGTCGACATGGTAGCCACCTCCGAGGTCAGCGTCTCGCTCACCATCGACAATCCGGCGCGCCTCGAGGAAGTGCTGGCTGAGCTGCGCCAGTTCGCCGAAGCCGAAACCGAGCGCGATCAGGTGATCGTCTGCCTGGTGGGCGAAAACATCCGCTACACGCCGGGCGTGGCCCGCCGCGTCTTCAATGCGCTCGAGGGCATCAACGTGCGCATGATTTCGCAGGGTGGGTCGCTGCTCAACATCAGCTTCGTGGTGGCGGAAAAAGATCTGCGCGCCGCCATCGAATCGCTCCACGGCGAATTCTTCGGCGAGCTGGACCCGGCCGTGTTTGAGCGCAATGAGGCCGTGCATGCCTGAGGCGCGCGGTCTGGCCATTGTCGGCTACGGCAAGATGGGCAAGCTCATCGAGCAGCTTGCGCCGGAATTCGGTTTTCGCGTGGCGCTCAAGCTGGATGAATTCAACAACGCGAATTTCGAAGGGCTGACGGCGGAGAACTTTCGCGGCGTGGATGTCGCGGTGGATTTTTCGATTCCCTCCGCCGTCCGCCGCAACGCGGAGGGCATTGCCGGGCTGGGCGTGAACCTGGTGATTGGCGCTACCGGCTGGCTGGATCAACTGGACGCCGTTAAGGCGGCGGTAGAGCGAAACGGCACCGGCGCCGTGTGGAGTCCGAACTTTTCGATTGGCGTGAACGCCTTTTTCCGGCTTGTGGCGGAAGCCGCGCGCCTGCTGGCCGGCCAGCCCGAGTTTGGCGCCTGGGCGTGGGAGATTCATCACTCCACCAAAAAGGACGCGCCTTCGGGTACACTACTGAAGCTGGTGGAGGAGATGAAGAAGGCCGGCTATGGGCGCGCCATCAACGTGGCTTCCAACCGCGCCGGCGCGCATCCGGGCACGCACGAGATCGGGTTCGATTCCGCCGCCGATACCATCACCCTGCGCCACACCGCGCGCAGCCGCGAAGGCTTTGCCCGCGGCGCGCTCCACGCCGCGCAATGGATCGCCGGCAAAAAAGGATTTTACGAATTCAGCGAAGTGGTGTTTCGATAGAGTCCGAAAACAACTCTGGGGCACGAATGAACACGGATGAACACGGATAAGCCAACTAAGCCAATTCTTTTTGATCTGTGTTCATCCGTGTTTATCTGTGGCCTGTCATGGTCCTAGCTTGGGGAGGTGGCACATGTTTACAGGATGCGGCACGGCGCTGGTTACGCCGTTCAAAAAGGATCTCTCGCTTGATGAGAGCACGTTGCGCAAGCTGGTCCGCCGGCAAATCGAAGCCGGCATCGATTTTCTGGTGCCGTGCGGCACCACGGGCGAAAGTCCCACGCTCACGCGCGCCGAGCACCTGCGCGTGATCGAAATCGTAGTGGAAGAGGCAAAGGGCAAAACGCCGGTGCTCGGCGGCGCCGGCGGCTACAACACGCACGAGGTCATCGAGCTCGCCCGCGAGCTCGAGCGCCGGGGCGTCGATGGCATTCTCTCCGTCACGCCGTACTACAACAAGCCCACGCAGGAAGGCCTCTTCCAGCACTACCGCGCCATCGCCGGCTCCATCCGCCTGCCGATCATCGTTTACAGCGTGCAGGGCCGCACCGGCGTCAATGTGGAACCGGCCACGCTGGCGCGCCTGGCGCAAATCGAAAACATCGCCGGCGTCAAGGAAGCCTCCGGTAGCATTTCTCAAATCGTGAACGTGCTGCACGAAGTGCCGCCGGAATTCACGGTTCTGTCGGGCGACGACGCGATTACCATTCCGCTGATGGCGCTCGGCGGACGCGGCATCATTTCCGTGGTGTCGAACCAGATTCCGGGTCCGATGGCGCGGCTGGCCCAAGCGTGTCTCGGCGGCGATTTCGCCGCCGCCCGGCAGATCCAGGCCCGCTATTTGCCGCTGATGAATATCAATTTCGTGGAGGCGAACCCGATTCCGGTGAAGGCGGGGATGGCGTTGATGGGCCTGCTCGAACCCGTCTGGCGCCTGCCGATGTGCGCGCCCAGCGCCGCCAATCTGGCCCGGATCGAAAAGGTGATCGAGAGCCTGGGCCTGCTCGGGAGCGTGTCGGTTGCAGGCTGAAATCGAACGGCTCTACGACGAAAAGCCCGCCGCATATACCGAGGCCCACTTCCGCCTCTTCGCCGAATTCAAAATTGCGCTGAACGAGGGCCGAGCGCGCGCCGCTGAGCCGGATGCCGGCTCGCCCACCGGCTGGCGTGTCAACCAGTGGGTGAAGAAGGGCATCCTGCTCGGCTTCCGCATGGGCGGCGTCATCGACATGTCGATCGATTCCAGCCGCCAGCCCTATTTCGATAAATCCACTTACCCGGTCAAGTATTTGACCGCATCCAGCGGCGTGCGCATCGTGCCCGGCGGCTCTAGCATCCGCGACGGCTGCTACATCGGCAAAGGCGTCACCTGCATGCCGCCCATGTTCATCAACGCCGGCAGTTACGTGGACGACGGCACCATGATCGATTCGCACGCCCTGGTCGGCAGTTGCGCGCAGGTCGGCCGCAACTGCCACATTTCGGCCGCCAGCCAGATCGGCGGCGTGCTGGAGCCCGTGGGAGCGATGCCGGTGATCGTCGAAGACGAAGTGCTGGTGGGCGGCAACTGCGGCATCTATGAAGGCGTCATCGTCAAGCGCCGCGCCGTGCTGGGCACCGGCACCATTCTGAACGCCTCCACGCCGGTCTACGATCTGGTACGCAAGACCGTGCATCGCGCCACCGCGGAACAGCCGCTGGTGATTCCGGAAGCGGCGGTGATCGTGGCCGGCGCCCGCGCCGTCACCAACTCTCCCGGCAAGGAGTGGGGCATCTCCGTCTACACCCCGGTGATCGTCAAATACCGCGACGCCCGCACCGACTTGAGGATCCAACTCGAGGATTTGTTGCGGTAATCCGGAGGCCGCCGGCGTTCGCCCGGGCGATGTCGGGTTGCGCACGGGTGCGGATTTCGCCATAATACGGCCAGATCCACTTTACATCCATGTCCGGTCACCAAGAGGAGATTTGCCTTGCGAAGCACTCTGGTTTCGGCCCTGGCAGCATGTGCTGATCCATCGCGTCGTTTCGGCGCCCGCCGCTTTCTGGCAGGACTTTCGACCGACGAAATGCGTTTCATCGCCGAGTTTCTGGGGGCTGCTGTCCTCGAGGCCGGCCCTCAATGCGGTTGCTCGCGGGCGGAACTGGGAGAACGGATCGCCGAATTCCAGATCTCGCGCACTCATGCACGGCGTTCGGGCCCCGACATGGAACACAAGATGATCGTTCTTCTCGAATTCCTCTGCCGCTCTCACATCCGCCGGGCTCCTATCGCCATGCGGGCCGGCCAGGCGCAGATGTCGTGAGCCGATGCGGCTCGCGCGCTGCGCTCATCCCTGCGCGGCGGCGGCTCGCTTGGCCCGGCGCTTCCCGGCCAGGAAGTGCGCCGCGCCGGCGGTGACGAGCAGCAGCGATATCCACTGCGACGCGTCGAGCGGCGTGCCCCACAGGTTGCCTTGCTCGTGGTAGCGGAAGAACTCCACCACAAAACGGGCTGCGCCATACAGCATCAGGTACAGGCTGATGATGTCGCCGCGCCCGTGCGGCCGGCCGAAGCGCCAGTAAAGAATGCCGCAGATGATGAATTCCGCCGCCGATTCGTAAAGCTGCGTCGGATGCAGCGGCACGTCCAGCGGCACCCCCACAAGCTGGTTGGCCGCCGGGTTGGTGAAGGTGACCGCCCACGGCAGGTGGCACTCGATGCCCCAGCAGCAGCCCGCGGAAAAGCAGCCGAGCCGGCCGATGGCGTGGCCCAGCGCGATCCCCGGCGCGAACGCGTCCGCCGCCGGCAGGGCCGGCAGCCCTGTCTTGCGCAGGTACCACGCCGCTACCGCCAGCGCGCCCAGCAATCCGCCGTAAAAAACGCCGCCCGCCTGCAATGTTTCGAGCGAAAAGACGCGGTCGGGATGCGCCCAGTAATAGCCGGCATCCACCACCAGCATCATCACCTTCGCCCCCGCCAGCGCCGCCAGCGCGCAGTACAGGCCCAGGTTGGTGATGTGCTCCACGTTCAGCCCGGCGCGCACGCCCATCCGTCCGGCCAGCCACAATCCGGCCAGGAAGCCGAGAGCCACCAGCACCCCATAGGTGTGCAGAAAGGAGATGTGAAACAGTTCAGGGTACATTTGCCGCCTGTCGCTTCGACCGAAGCAGGTCCACCAGCAGCAGTCCACAGCCGATCACGATTGCCGAATCCGCCACGTTGAAGGTGGGCCAGTGGTACTCGCCGATATAGAATTCCAGGAAATCGGTAACGCGTCCCGACACAATCCGGTCGAAGGCGTTGCCCGCCGCGCCGCCCAGAATCAGCGCCAGCCCCCACAGCGTCGCGGCGTCGATGTGCCGGGCGTGCCACAAGAATGCGGTAACAAAAATCACCGCCGCCACGGCCACCACGATCAGCGCCAGGGATCGCCACTCGGTGGCGGAATCGTTGAATATGCCGAACGCCACGCCGCGGTTTTCCGAATGCACGATGTCGAAAAAGCCCGGAATGATGCGGTAGCTGGCGCTCTCGGAAACCCGCTGCTCAATGAGGACCTTGGTCAAACGGTCGAGCCCGAATACCGCCGCCGCCGCCGCGTAAGCTTTGAGCCGAAACTCAGCCATGCCGCATCTCGTCGACCGCTTGCGCGCACCGCCCGCACACCGTCGGGTAGCGGCCGTCGGAGCCTATGTCGGTGGTGTAGCGCCAGCAGCGCTCGCATTTCCGCCCCGCTGCGCGGTCTACCGTCACTTCCAGTTCGCCTTCCGCCACGCGCTTCACTTCCACTTGGGACACGATGAACAGCGCCGGCAGTTCCGCCGCGTATCGCTCCAGCAGATTCGCCTGGCCGTGACTCGCGATCAGAGCTACACGCGCTTCGAGCGGCGCGCCGATCCGCTTCTCGTTGCGCGCCGCCTCCAGGCACTTCATCACGTGGTTGCGTGCATCCATCAGCCCGCCCCGAAAGAGGAACGTTTCGCGCGCCTCTTCGCCGAGGCCGGCCCTTAGATCGCCCGGCTCCGGGAACAGCGCCATGTGAACGCTCGCCGGCCTGCCCATGTGCGTCCACACTTCTTCGGTGGTGAAACTCATGATCGGCGCCAGCAGCCGCACCAGCGCATCCAAGAGTCGATAAAGTGTGGTCTGCGCGCTTCGCCGCACAGCCCAGTTCGCCGCCGAACAGTACAGCCGATCCTTCAATACGTCGAAATACACCGAGCTCAAATCCACCGTGGCGAAAGCGTACACCGCGTGGTACACCTTATGAAATTCGTAGTTGTCATACCAGGCCCGGCAGCGCGCCGTCAGGTCCGCGGCCCGGAAAAGGATCCATTGATCGATCTCCTGCAACTGGTCCGCCGGCAGTCGATCCTTCTGCGGATCGAAATCGTGCAGGTTGCCGAGCAGGTAGCGAAACGTGTTGCGCAGCTTGCGGTACGCATCCACCAGCCGCGTCAAAATCGTCTCCGACAGGCGTACGTCTTCGCTGAATTCGACCGAGGCCGACCACAGCCGCAGAATTTCCGCTCCGTGGTGCTTGATCACCTCTTCCGGTTCGATCGCGTTGCCCAGCGATTTGTGCATCGCGCGGCCTTCGCCATCGAGCACCCATCCGCTCAGCGCCGATGCCCGAAACGGCGCCCCGCCCTTCAGCCCCGTCCCCACCAGCAGCGAGCTTTGGAACCATCCGCGGTATTGGTCGCCGCCTTCAATGTACATGTCGGCCGGCCATTCCAAGCCGAAGCGCCCATTCAACACCGCCAAGTGGCTCGAGCCGGAATCGAACCACACGTCCAGAACGTCGCTCTCTTTGCTGAACTCCGTCCCGCCGCACTTGGGGCATTTGGTGCCCGCTGGCAGCAGCTCAGCGGCCGTGCGCTCATACCAGATGTCGGCCGTATGCTCGCGAAACAGTTGCACGATTCCGTCCAGGATTCTGCGGTCGGTCAGCGGCTCGCGGCAGCCTTCGCAATAAAATACGATGATCGGCACGCCCCACGCCTTCTGCCGCGAGATGCACCAATCGGGCCGCGAGGCAATCATGTTCGAGATTCGTTCCTGGCCCCACTCCGGAATCCAGCGCGAGCGCCGCACCGCCTCCAGCGCGTGCTGGCGGAAATCGTTGCGATCCATGCCGATGAACCACTGCTCGGTGGCGCGGAAGATCACCGGCCTGTGGCATCGCCAGCAGTGCGGATAGGAGTGCGCCAGCTTCTCCATCGCCAGCAGCGCGCCGTGCGCCTTGAGAATCTCGATCACCAGCGGGTTGGCATCCCACACCGTCTTGCCGATCAGTTCCTCCGGCAGTCGCCCGGCCGCCCCGGTGGCGTGAAAGAACCGTCCCGCCGCATCCACCGGGCAGTAGACTTCCAGGCCGTACTGCCGCGCGCTCACATAGTCCTCCTGGCCGTGTCCCGGCGCCGTGTGGACCGCGCCGGTGCCTTGTTCCAGCGTCACGTGATCGGCCAGCAGGCCCAGCGAATCGCGCTCCAGAAACGGATGGCGGAAAATCGCGCGGTCAAGCTTCGTGCCGGGGAACGTCGCCAGCACGCGCGGCTCCGTCCAACCGCATTTCTCCGCGGTGACTTTCAATAACTCCGCGGCTACGATGTAAACCGCGTCGCCCACTTCAGCAGCGACGTATTCGAACTTGGGGTTGAAAGCGATCGCCACGTTGGCCGGCATGGTCCACGGCGTGGTGGTCCAGATCAGCCCGTAGACCGCGCGCCCGGCGAGCGCCGGGTCAATCGCCGCCGCGTCCGATACCAGCCGGAAACGCACCCAGATCGACGGGCTCAAGTCGTTCTCGTATTCCACCTCGGCTTCGGCCAGCGCGGTGCGATCCTTGATGCACCAGTGAACCGGTTTGAGTCCCTTGTAGACGTAGCCCTTCTCCAGAAAATCCACGAACGCGCCCGCGATCACCGATTGATAGTGCGCGCTCATCGTCAGGTACGGGTCTTCCCACTGCCCCAGCACGCCCAGCCGCTTGAAATCGGTGCGCTGCAAATCGACGAACTTTTCCGCGTAGCGGCGGCACGCCCGGCGAATTTCCAGCGGCGACACCTGCGCTTTCTTGGCGCCCAGCTCGTTATCCACATTGATCTCGATGGGCAGCCCGTGGCAGTCCCAGCCTGGCACGTACGGCGCGTCGAAGCCCGCCATGGTCTTCGATTTCACGATGAAGTCTTTGAGGATTTTGTTGAACGCGGTGCCCAGGTGAATGCGCCCGTTGGCATACGGCGGCCCGTCATGCAGAATGTAGCGCGGCCGGCCGGCCGAAACGCCGCGAATCTGGTGATACAGCCGCTCCTTCTCCCACCGCGCCAGCGTCTTCGGCTCGGTCTGCGGCAGGTTGGCCTTCATCGAGAAGGCCGTCTTCGGCAAATTGACGGTTTGCTTGAGGTCTACGCTCTCGGGATCATCCATTGTCGGGGGTAATTCTATGTTAGCAACCGCGAACCAGTCGCTGCCGGACCGCGCTACGGGTAGGACAGACCATCGCCATTTGTGGTCTGTCATGCCTCGCTAAACTCTGTCATGCCTCGCTAAACTGAGACAGTTGACAGACGACAAAAACCGATCGTCTGTCCTACCTCCCACCTCCACGTGCCAGCAGCTACACTCTGCTTGAGGAGTGTTTATGGCGGATCAAGATCAAGAACACGGCCATGTGCGCCCGCGCACCGCGGTGTTGACCAGGGGCTTCGACCCCAGCCTTTCATTAGGATCGGCGCGGCCTGCGGTGTTTCGCAGCTCCACCTACGTATTCGCGAGCCCCGAGGCCGCCGAGCGCGCCTTCGACGTCACCGCCGGAAGAATCAAGCCGGCCGATGGCGAGCGCGCCGACCTCATCTATTCCCGTTTCTCCCATCCCAATGCCGAGATTTTCGAGGACCAGATCGTCCCGCTCGAAGCCGGCGCCCGCGATGCGGCGGTCTTCAATTCCGGTATGGCGGCCATCATGACCGCTTTCTTCGCTTACGCCCGCCCCAACGCCACCATTGTCTACACCACGCCGCTTTACGGCGGCACCACCGGCCTTATCCACACCTTCCTCGAACCGTTCGGCGTGCGCGGCATTCCCGTGCGTTCGGGCGATACCGAGGGCATCGATGCCGCCATCCGCGCCGCGCGCAACTGCTGCATCGTTTACCTGGAAACGCCGGCGAATCCAACCATGACGATGACGGACCTGGAGCGCGCCTCGGCCGCCGCCGCGGCCCATCCCGACCACCCCGTGGTGATGGTCGATAACACCTTCCTCGGGCCCACCTTCCAGCACCCTATGCTGTGGGGCGCCGATATCGTGCTCTATTCCGCCACCAAGTATCTATCCGGCTTCAGCGACATGGTGGCCGGCGTGGCCCTCACCAAGAGCGCCGAGGCGATTCAGAAATTGCGCAGCCGGCGCGGCATGTTCGGCAACATCCTGCAGCCAGACGAGTGCTGGATGCTGGATGGCCGGCTGCCCACCGTCTCCCTTCGCATGAACCGCCAGAGCAAAAACGCGCAGCGCCTGGCTGAAGCCCTGCACGGCCACTCGAAACTCACCCGCGTCATGTACCCCACGCTGTTCACCGACCCCGAGCAGAAGCGCATCTACGCCAAACAATGCGAGTATCCCGGCGGCATCCTCTCACTCGAGTTCGCCGGCGGCAAGCCCGCCGCGTTCGAATTCCTGCGCCATGTGCGCATCGCCAGAAACGCCGTGTCGCTGGGCGGCGTCGAGACACTCACCTGCCATCCCAAGTCCACCACCCACTCCGGCATGAGTCCGCAGGAGCTCGCCGAATCCGGCGTCACCGATGGCCTGGTGCGTATCTCCGCCGGCATCGAAGACTGGCGCGACCTGCTCGCAGATTTCGAGCAAGCGCTCTCCGCCGTGGCCTGAAGCGGCGGCCGCGTACTGCTGAATTCGCCAAGCCAGCCTCGCCTAATACCGGCCAAATGTGACGGAGTTAAGTTTTGCGGAACTGTTTGGCGGGGTGAGATAATGTCGATGACTCCGATGAACCTGACTGCCGTGTTTATGAAGGTCCCTGAGGGCTACGTGGCATTCGTCGAAGAACTGCCTGGCGCCAACACCCAGGGGAGCACTCTGGAGGAGGCCAGGAGCAACCTTCGCGAAGCGGTCACGCTGGTTCTCGATGCGAATCGCACCATGTCCGAGCAGTCCCTGGAGGGTGCTGTCGTGATCCGCGAAACCTTCGTGCTCCCAGCGGCATGAAGCGTGTCGATCTGATCCGCCACTTGGAACGCTGCGGTTGCGAATTTCTCCGAGAAGGCGATAACCACACCATTTACGTGAATCGGTCTGCTCGTAAGTCTTCGTCGATTCCGCGCCACCGCGAAGTGAACGACTTCTTAGCCCGAAAGATCTGCTCCGATCTTCAGATTCCGCGACCTTAGGGGTGTACGTGATCAAGACATCTGCGACAAACGTTATCAGGACATCTGCGACATCGGTTTGGGCTTCCCAACGATTGGCTCGTTCGTTAAGATGAAGCCGAGCCGGGCGGAGGATAGGGCTCTGCT
>Ga0187891_1000815_pt1 | contig 29415 bp, 22 predicted proteins | sample June2016WEW_21_4_FD_132990 | JGI IMG/M metagenome (GOLD analysis project Ga0187891, IMG submission 132990) | Peatland microbial communities from SPRUCE experiment site at the Marcell Experimental Forest, Minnesota, USA - June2016WEW_21_40 | ecosystem: Environmental > Terrestrial > Soil >... | reverse complement strand
TGCCGGCCGAGCCGGACGACATTGTGCTGGTCCACGACGCCGTGCGGCCGCTGATCGACGCGGCCACCATCGAGCGCACAATCGATGCGGTGATCGAGTATGGCGCGGCCATCGTGGGGATGCCTGCGGTGGACACCATCAAGCAGGTGGAGCGGACCGCGCACGGAGCGCTGGTGATCGCGACCATCCCGCGCGAATTTGTGGTACAGGCGCAAACGCCGCAGGGCTTTCGCTTTGGGCTGCTCAAGCGCGCCTTTGCCGAGGCCACTGCCGACGGCTTTGTGGGCACTGACGAGGCTTCGCTGGCTGAGCGCGCGGGAATTCCGGTAGCCGTGGTGCACGGTTCTCAGGTTAATCTGAAGATTACGCAGCCGGGCGACCTGGAACTGGCCGAGTTCTATCTGCGGCAGCGCGGCAAGTGACGGGGGATCACCGCAGTCGAGTCTTCGATCCGAGTTGCAAGGGTAGGATCCGAGTGAGAGAGATCGTTTGGGTTGCATGTTCTTTGCTTTGCTTTGCCTCCCCCGCATTGGCTCAGATCCGGGTCGATACAAGGTGGTCCTGTCAGAAACCGTCGGTCTTCCACAGTGTGGCCGTGGGCGACGCGCCGAATCACAACTTCACGATCATTCAGGGCGAATGCAAATCGACGGCGAGCGCCGCAGAATTCCCAGAAGACGGCACTGATTACACAGAGTTCCAGGAAATGTTGAATACATCCGTGAAGGTGCGCGGCCGCATGAATGTAACCATGAAGAACGGAGACAGGGTGTACTACTCCTATGAAGGATCTTTCTCAACAGACATCGCAAAGCCTTTCTCGCAAAGATGGAGGCTTGAAGGTGGTACCGGAAGATACAAATCCATCAAAGGGACCGGTACCTGTTCCGGTCTAGTTCATGCTGATGGCACTGGCGATATGGAGTGCATTGGCACGTTTTCGATTGTCAGGTAGACCGACACGCCGCGTGCTCACGGAAGCCCCGACGTGTAATAGGCAATTCGTTCGCCTCGGCGGCGCTCGAATCGGGGAAATAAATTCCCGACAAGAGGAATCCTGGACACTACATTTCTGGGAAAAGGAATTAAGATCGCAAGTATCGACGACGAAGAGAACAGGCGCGGAGAACCACGCGGATGATGGACACACGCATCGGATTTGGCTATGACTCGCACGAATTCAAGCCCGGTGTGCCGCTGCGCCTTGGTGGCATGACGCTGGACCATCCGGAAGGCCTGGCCGGCCACTCGGACGGAGACGTGCTGCTTCATGCCATCACTGATGCGCTGCTGGGAGCCGTGGCCGCCGGAGACATCGGCAGCTTCTTCCCGCCCGGCGACCCGCGTTGGAAGGACGCTGACTCCGCCATCTTTCTCAACCTGGCTCTGGAAGAGTTGCAGCATGCCGGCTACTGCATCGTCAACGTCGACACGACACTGGTTCTGGCAGCACCCAAGATCGCGCCCATCGCGGCCGAGATGAGCGCCCGGGTTGCCGACCTGCTGGGCGTAGCCATCGATCAAGTGAGCATCAAGGCCAAGACTCCCGAGGGACTGAACCTCGATCACGTGGCCCAGTGCCATGCGGTGGCGCTGGTCGAGCGCGTGCAGGAGCCCGAAGAGCTCAAGAGCATGAGCGAAGTGGTCGAGAGCCAGCGCCAGCTCGAGGATGTGGTGGAAGACTTGCTGAGCTCAGTCCACGGCGTGCCCAAAAAGCGCACGATCACTCCGGTCTACGACACGGAAGACATCACGTAGGGCGCAGTGTGAGCCGGCCCTAAGTGATCGCTTGAGCCATCACATTGTTGTGCCCACTGCCCATGCTAGGATGGCGTGCTGAATACTTGCACCTGCGGAGAAGCATCTGCGGCCAGATTCACCCGCCGCGCTTCCGGGGAGGAAGGTCATGGCGAAGCTGGCTACCTGGATGGTTATCTTCTGGGTTGGTGTCCTTATCTGTCTCGTGCTGTTGTGGACCGTGGTCGAGAGAAGCTCAACCATGGGAAAAGAGACTGAAATCACTTACTCGGACCTCTTCACCAAGGTGCAGAATGGCCAGGCCCTGGATGCGGTGATCCAGGGCAACGAGCTAAGGGGGCATTTGAAGGTTTCGCCCAAGGACGAGTTCCACACTACATTGCCCAGCAACCACGATGATCTCGTGAAGGCAATGCTGGCTGCCGGGGTCACCTTCTCCGTTAAAGAGCCACAGAACAACCCGCTGAGACCGCTGCTGATCAATTTGGGTGTGTTTGCTCTTCTCTTCCTCGCGGTGCTTCCGCCGTTCTGGATGATCTTCAAGAAAGCCGGCTTTCCACCCATACTTTCGGTGTTGATCCTGGTTCCCGTGGTTAATCTGATCACGATCTATGTCGTGGGCTTTTCGCCATGGAAGACCAGCCCAGCGCAGAAGTCCTAGCCTCGCCGATTTTTATTGAAGATTCATCGGTTTAGCTGTACCTTGGCTGCGAACCCAATTCCACATTGGAGCGTTTCTATGTTCAATCTTGCGTTCTTTCTGCAACAGGGGCTTGACCCGGATCAGGTTCAGAAGATGGTCGTGGCCATGATGGCGATCCTGCCGCTGATCGTTTTGGTTTGCCTTGCGATCATCATTATTCCCTTCTGGTTCATCTGCAAGAAGGCCGGCTTCTCGCCCTGGCTTTCGCTCCTGAACATTGTCCCGTTGGGCAACCTCGTTCTGATTTACGTGCTGGCCTTTGCGCAGTGGAAGGTCGTGCCGGTGCCGCAAATGGGGTATCCGCCGCCGTATCCGCAGCCGCCGCTGCCACCGCAGCAGTGAGACGTTGAAGACAGCCGGCGGGAGCGTTGCGATAGCATCGTGAAGGTAAACAAAACGACACGATGCCTGATTCCAACTCCTCCGGCGCCGCCACCCCGCGCGTTCGATTTGCGCCTTCACCCACCGGCTTCCTGCATGTGGGCAGCGCGCGGACGTTTATCTTCAATTGGCTTTACGCGCGCCACAATCACGGCACGATGGTGCTGCGCCTGGACGACACTGACGTCGAGCGCAACACGGAGGCCAGCGTCCAGTCGATCTTTGACGGGCTGCGGTGGCTGGGCCTCGACTGGGACGAAGAGTACAAACAATCCGAGCGCCTGGCCCTGCACCGCCGGCAGGCGGAGGCAATCTTCGCCAAGGGGCTCGCCTATCGCGACTTCACCCCCGCGCACGCGACTGACGATGAGCACTCCTCCGCGCAGGGCGCGTGGCTCTGCAACCCCGGAATGCGCGATTTATCGAAAGAAGCCAGCGACCGGCGGGCCGCCAGTGGCGAGCCGTTTGCGCTGCGCTATCGCGTGCCGCGCGGCGAGCACTTCGTGCTGCGTTTTACGGACGCGGTGTATGGACCGCAAGCAAAGCCGGCCGACGAGGTGGAAGATTTTGCTCTCATGAGGTCGGACGGCATGCCGACCTACCATCTCGCCTCGTGCGTCGACGACGCCGATCTACGCATCAGCCACATCATCCGCGGCCAGGATCACCTGACCAACACCTTCAAGCACCTGCTGATCTTTGAAGCGTTGGGGGAGGGCCTCCCCGCCCAGCTGCCGCAGTTTGCGCATCTGCCTCTGCTTGTGGCCCCAGACGGCACCAAACTTTCCAAGCGCAAGCATGGTCCAGTGGTGAGCGTCACCACTTATCGCGATGCCGGCTTTCTGCCGCAGGCTTTCGTCAACTTTCTCTGCCTGCTGGGCTGGTCGCCGAAGAACGACCGCGAGTTTCTCACTTTGGACGAGATTCGTGACCTGTTCACGCTTGAAGGCGTCAACCGCGCCAACGCCGTCGTCAACTTCACCGACGATGACCCATTTGACGCCAAGGCAGTCTGGCTCAATGCCGAGCATATCCGCGCATTGCCTGTGGAGGAACTCAGCCGCGACCTGCAGCCTATCTTCGATCAAGCAGGATTCAAACCGAAACCAGAAGAAATACTCGCCGTCACGCCGCTCATCCGCGAGCGCATCAAGCTGCTGCGCGATGCGGTTTCCGCTGCTGACTTTTTCTTTCTCGACAAACTTGCGCCGTACGACCCGGCTGAACTGATTCCCCTTAAAAAAGGAGAATCGACGGGCGATGCAGCGCTGGCTCGCCGTGTTTTGCAAATCGCGCTGGAGGTCTTGCCGGCAACCAATTTCGATCACGATTCGCTCGACAAGGCGCTTCGTGCTGCAGCTTCTCAACTTGGTTTGAAAGCCGGTCCAATGTTCCAACCGATTCGCGTGGCCGTGTGTGGACGCAAGAACGCGCCGCCGCTCTTTGAAACCATGGTCGTCCTCGGCCGCGAGGTATGCCTCGAGCGCATCCGCGAAGCCGAAAAGAACCTTCAATCGCTCGCTTAAGCACAGACCGTCAGGAATTAAAGTTATGACCGACGCCAATCCGCAAAATCCAGACCTTCGCACCCCATCCAACTTTCTACGCGATCAGATCGCCGAGGATGTGCGCACCAAAAAGTACGGCGACGCTCAAGTCCAGACGCGTTTTCCGCCCGAGCCCAATGGCTACCTGCACATCGGCCATGCCAAAGCTATTTGCATTAATTTTGGACTGGCGGATGAGTTCGGCGGCAAGACCAACCTGCGCTTTGACGACACCAATCCCGAGAAGGAAGAGCAGGAGTACGTCGATTCCATCATGACGGACGTGCGCTGGCTGGGCTTCGATTGGGAGCGCCTGTGCTACGCGTCAGATTATTTCGGGCAGCTCTACGAGTGGGCTTTGCAACTCGTCAAGACCGGCAAAGCTTACGTCGACGACCTCACGGCCGATGAGATTCGCCAGCACCGCGGGACGCTGACGGAGCCCGGCACCGACAGCCCCTACCGCGACCGGACGATTGAGGAGAATCTGGACCTGTTCGTGCGCATGAAGAAGGGCGATTTCCCCGACGGCAGCCGCGTGCTGCGCGCCAAGATCGACATGGCGTCACCCAACCTGAACATGCGCGATCCGGTGATGTACCGCATCCTCCACGCAACGCACCACCGCACCGGCGATGAGTGGTGCATCTATCCGATGTACGACTACGCCCATGGCCAGTCGGATTCCATCGAGCACGTCACGCATTCCATGTGCACGCTCGAATTCGCCGACCACCAGCCGCTCTACAAGTGGTATATTGCCCATCTCGGAATCTTCCCTTCCGAGCAAATTGAATTCGACCGCCTCAACCTGACCTACACACTGCTCAGCAAGCGCAAGCTCCTCCAGCTCGTGCAGGAGGGTCACGTGAACGGGTGGGACGATCCGCGCATGCCCACCATCACCGGCATTCGCCGCCGCGGCTTTACTCCTGAGGCCATCCGGGCCTTTTGCGCCGCGATCGGCGCCTCGCGGACCAATGGCAGCACTGACGTTGAGATGCTCGAGCACTTCCAGCGCGACGACCTGAACCACCGCGCCAGCCGCGCCATGGCCGTGCTGCATCCCTTGAAGCTCGTCATCGACAACTACCCCGAAGGCAAAGAGGAACTCGTCGAGGTTGCCAACAATCCCGAGGACCCGTCAGCTGGCACGCGGCAGGTGCCGTTCAGCCGCGAGCTCTATATTGAGCACGACGATTTTCGTGAGGTTCCTCCGCCAAAGTATTACCGCCTCTCGCCCGGCAAAGAGGTGCGCCTGCGCAACGCCTACTTTGTCACAGCGAAAAGCGTAGTGAAGGACGTGCAGGGCAACATCGTCGAGGTACATTGCACCTATGATCCAGCGAGCCGCGGCGGCAACTCTCCCGACGGCCGCAAGGTCAAGTCCACAATGCACTGGGTATCGGCAGCGCACGCCTTCTCCGCCGAGATCCGGCTCTACGACAAGCTCTTCACCAAGGCCGATCCCTACGACCTGGAGGAAGGCCAGGACGTCCTCGACAATCTCAACCCCAACTCGCTGGAGGTTCTCACCGGCGCGAAGCTTGAGCCTTCACTTGCGAGCGCGAAACTCGAGGACCGTTTCCAGTTCGAGCGCGTGGGATATTTCTGCTTGGACCCGGACTCAACTGACGAGAAAAAAATCTTCAACCGGACGCTGGCGCTCAAAGATTCGTGGGCCAAGATTGAGAAGAAGGCGGCAGGGTAGCCACCTGCGGTGGGGCAGACGCTCGCTCGTCGCTCGCATGAGCTTCGTGCGGGCCGAGGTCCCAAATTCGGGACCTGAGGCGCCAAGTCTGTTCGCTGGCGAATAGCCACCGTCTTGCCGTAGAGTGATTCCGTCCACAAGGGAGAGATCTATCGTGCATCGGAACAAGAGTCTGATGAGAATGTTCGCGGCGGTTTCGGCGCTGGCGTTGGGGTTTATCGGATCGGGCATTGCGGCCGCGCAAACAGCCGCCAGCTCGCTGGGCACTTTCGAGAACCAGTCGGATGTGGGGAGCGTCGTGCCGCCAGGAGTGACGACCTACGACGCTGCTTCGGGCGTTTACACCATTCGGTCGGCGGGGGCGAATCTGTGGGCGAACGTGGATGGATTCCACTTCGTGTGGAAGAAGGTCTCAGGCGACGTTTCGCTCACCGCCGACGTGAAGCTGGCCGACGCTGGCCCCGGCGCAAGCCCGCATCGCAAGGCGCTGCTGATGTTCCGGCAGACGCTCGACCCGGACGCCATGTATGCCGACGCGGCGGTTCACGGCTCGGGTGAAACGGCGCTGCAATACCGGCGCAACAAGGGCGACACCACGCAGGACATCGCCTTCAACATCGGCGCGCCGCAGCGGATGCGGCTTGAAAAACGTGGCGACACCATTACGCTCTTCCTGAGCGCACACGGCGAGCTGCTGCACCAGGTGGGCGCCTCAATCAAGCTGCACTTCGACGGAGATTTCTACGCCGGGATTGGAGTCTGCGCGCACAACAAAGACGCGGTGGAACAGGCCACCTTCGCGCATGTGGAGCTGCAGCCGCTCACGGCTCCGCCAACGCCCGCGCCCATGGCGCTCTACAGCACTCTCCAGACCATCGCCATCGACAACAATGCGCGCATGGCCTTCGTCATCCAGACCGGCAAGGGACAGATGGAAGCGCCCAACTGGAGCCGCGACGGCAAGACCCTGATCTTCAATCGCGCGGGTAAGCTGTGGAGTGTGCCAGCGGTTGAAAGCAATGGCTCGCTCGCCGAGGCCACGCCGATCGATATTGGCAACGCCAGCGACTGCACGGGCAGCCACGGCCTCTCACCCGACGGCAAATGGCTTGCGATGACCTGCACGACGCCGGACCATCCCGGCCGGCGCGTCTACATCGTGCCTGCGACGGGCGGCGCGCCGCGCATGGTAACGGCGAATCCCGACTCCTACTTTCATAGCTGGTCGCCGGACGGGAAGACGATCCTGTTTACGCGGCCCAGCCACGGCACGCTGAATATCTTTTCCATTTCGGCAGACGGCGGAACAGAAACTGCGCTGACCACGGGCGCCGGCGTGAGCGACGACCCGGATTATTCGCCCGATGGCCGGTGGATTTATTTCAACTCGGACCGCGCGGGCGGAATGCAGATTTGGCGCATGCAGCCCGACGGCAGCCAGCCCAAGCAGGTGACCTTCGACGAGAAGCACAACTGGACGGCGCATCCCTCGCCGGACGGAAAATCGATCCTGATCCTCTCCTACGACAAGGATGTAACCGGGCACGCTGCCAACAAGGACGTGACCTTGCGCATTCTCAATGTTGCCGACGGAAAGATTCGCGACCTGGTGCAGATTGTGGGCGGATCGGGTAGCGATAACGTGCCCAACTGGGCTCCCGACGGCGCGCACTTTGCGTTTGTGAGCTACCAGTTTCTACCCGCCGACGACAACGGCTCGACGCAGTGATCGACGGCGAGGCTGACCAGCCCGACCAAGGTTGCTCCGCCGCCTACGGTTTTCCTGAGTCTATTTTCCGATCACATCAATGGGGACGTTGATGGTCTTGGGCGGCATGCATTGGTTCTGGTCGCAGGCCTGGTAGTGCAGCTTGGCCTGCACCAGGTGATTGCCCGGCGTGGCCACGATGCGCGCCTGAATGTCGAACTCGCCGGTGTAGACGCTGAGTTTGGTCTTGGGATCGAAGGCGAGCGAGATGATCGTGCCGGGCGGGTAGGTGGCCGCATCGAGACGGACGCCCATGCCGTCGGGGACGGAGAACGTGGTTGGAATCAGGAAGTCATCGCTGGGCGTGTGCGAGTTGATGTGTAGTCCCTGCGCGATGCGGAAGTGCAGAGCGACGGCGCTCGCCTTGCCCGCGAGAACGCTCACCTGCTCGGGAAAGAGATACTGTACCACGTCGGTTTTTAGGACGGAGCGGTTTTGCGCGGCCGGCGAAATCACCTGCGCCGAGCCCGCCAGAGCGGTGAGCCCAAGGAGCACAATTGCCGCGAGAAGTTCTTTTCGATTCATTTGCCCCATCGATCCCAATCCTCAAAACCAGACGACCGTCCGACTGATCACTGACAACTGACCACTCGCTTCTACTCCGCCAGTGCCTTCTTGATGTTCCCCTCGATGTCGCTCTCCGAGGTCAGGCCCACGGACGCCGCGACCACTTTGCCGCTGCGATCGACGAAGAACGATGCGGGCAAATCGTCGAGGCCGCCGTAGTCGCGGCTGATGCTGTCGCCGTCGAGCAGCACCGGGTAGGGCACCTTCATCTCTGTCGCGAACTTGTTGGCGTTCGTCTCAGCCTTGGCCCATCCGGCCTTGTCGCTCCCCTGCAGGTCGTCGCCCTCGGTGTCCACGCCCAGCACCTCGAAGCCCTGCGCCGCATACTTGTTGCGCAACTCGACGATCCACGGCGTCTCCACCTTGCACGGGCCGCACCATGTGGCCCAGAAGTTGATCATCACGGCCTTGCCCTTGTAGCTCGCGAGCGAGACCTTGCTGCCGCTCAGGTTCTGGAGCGCGAAGTTGGGTGCCGGCTTGCCGTTTAGCGGCGAAACGTAATTCATTGTGTCGCCGCCTGGAGCCGGCACAAGCTCGCCCTGCGCGGCCCCGGCCAGCAGCTTCTCGGCGGTCTGCCGGCGATACTCCCAGTTGGCCCATCCCGCCCAGGCAAAGATGGCCAGAATGAAAAGAACGGCAATTAGAACAATGGTATTTCGATGCACGCGGATCTGACCTCTCGGTACCATTGTACGAATACGGCTCCGGGGTCTGCACGCCATCTCCGCCAGCGCATTAATTCGCCCTGGGCCGTAGCGATCTTCGGAAGACAATTGCCAGCATCACTGCGGCGACAGGCAAAACTGTCCAGACGATGGTGATGATGGCCAGCTCGAACCGCGTTTCCAGGTTGTTCCCGAAAGCCACCGTCATGCCGATGAACGTGGCGAATCCCAACACCCCGCCGATCGCCAGCACCCAGCGTGTTGCTCTCTCCAGGCCGCTCTTGCCCGCCAGCGACGCGCCAAGAAAGAAAAAGGCCACCGACATCCCAAGGTAGCCGAGGTCTTCCATGGCAATAAAGACTCCGTGCGGGTTGTACTGCGAAAAGAGCGCAAGCCCATCCCTTTCCTGTCTCAGAAGGCTGGGTTGAATTACCTCGATCTGGATAAAGTAATCCAGCGAAACAACCGTCGCCGCGGCCGTCGCAATCGCCAACGCGATGCGGCTGAAGATCCTCTTCTCGATCTCCACCCAGGAATCGACGCAGGCGCAAAGCACCGCGAACAGAGGGGTCATCAGAATCCCGGGGAAGATCCATAAATAATCCCTGGGGAAGAATGCGACGGCGCCTGTGTACGGGTAAGCAATACAGGTACTGGTGCAGAAAGGCCCGGAGCGCGGCGGCGTCATGAAGCCGATGCTGAACGCCGCGACCGCCACCGCCGCCGTCAGCACAGATACCCACAATCCAAGCCGGGCGGCCGTCTCGCGGGCCCGCTCGGCTGCCGATGCCTCTCTCAAATCAGGCGCCACGCCTCACCTCTCAATCCCTCCGGAAGCCATTCGGCAACAGCGCGGGCGGGCCCGCCGGATCGTTGGAATTCTATGTCATAGCCCCCGCCATGAACATTAACCCTGCGGCGGATCCCTCCGGCCTCTTCACACACCGGAGTGTTACCATCAAAAGCCGATGACCAAGCCAAGCAAGAACGACCGCGCGGCAAAGCCGCTCAGTCCGGCCGACCTGGTGCGCACGGAGGCTGCCGCGCTCCAGGCGCTGGCCGCGCGCCTCGATGGGCCGATGGCGGAGCCGTTCGCGCGCGCCGTGGAGATGATCGTCCGCTGCGGCGAACAAAACGGCCGCGTGGTGGTCACCGGCATGGGCAAGAGCGGCATCATCGCGCAGAAGATCGCGGCGACGCTCAGCTCTACCGGCTCGCCCGCGCTCTTTCTGCACCCGGCCGAGGCCGTGCACGGCGACGTTGGGGTGCTGATGCCCGGCGACGTGGTGATTGCCCTCTCGGCTAGCGGCGAGACCGAGGAGATTCTGCGCCTGCTGGCCACGCTCAAGCGCAAGGGCGATGCACTCATCAGTTTCTGCTGCAATCTCAAGTCGACTCTCGCCGCGGCCAGCGACGTGGCGCTCGACTCCTCGGTGGAACGCGAGGCCTGCGGGCTGAATCTCGCTCCGACCGCATCGACAACATCGATGCTGGCTCTTGGAGATGCGCTGGCCGTCGCGGTGAGCCTGCGCAAGGGCTTCCGCGCTGAAGACTTTGCGGAACTGCATCCGGGCGGCAAGCTGGGCAAGCAGCTCGCCAAGGTGCGCGACCTGATGCACACCGGCGACGACGTTCCTGTGGTCGCGCCCAGGACACCGATGGCTGACGTGATCTTCGAGATGTCGTCGAAGAAGCTGGGAATGACGACGGTGCAGGAGGCTGGGCGGCTCTGCGGCGTGATCTCGGACGGCGATTTGAGAAGGCTATTGGAACGCGAGGGTGGCGCGGCACTGGGCAAGACGGCCGGCGAAGCGATGAATGCGCATCCGCGCACGATTGGCGCGGAGGAGCTGGCGGCCAAGGCGCTCGCTATCCTTGAAGAGCACAAGATTACCTCGCTTATCGTGGTCGACGCCGATCAAAGGGTCGAAGGCGTGGTGCATCTGCACGATCTGTGGGGCGTGGAGCTGATTTGATCAGCCGAAGGAGACGGCAATCCATGAGAAGCATTGGCCTTTTTCTGGTTTCGCTTTCTTTGATTTATGGTTCCTGCTTGGCGCAGACTTCCAGCGACCACGACGAGTTTATCTACAATCGGCACCTGATCAAGAACTCGCATTCGTTTGTCCCATAGATCGGATTTGTGCCCGACACGAACACGGCCATCGCAATTGCTTATGTGGTCGCGGTTCCAATTTATGGGAAAAAAGAGATGGATCAGGAGAAACCATTCCGTGCAGAGCTGGAAAATGGCGCTTGGACAATTCTCGGTACCCTACACTGCGCTTCCTGTATGGGCGGGACGCTCTTCATGCAGATCGATAAGGCGAGCGGAAAGATCCTGTTCCTGACTCACACCCAATAGAAGCGCCATCCGCACAGGACATTTAGAATGAAAGCTGCTTCAATTTGCCTTGCGTTCGCCCCTGCGAACGGGAAAGTGCACTCACTTTTTCTATGCATCGTTGGTCGAAGCTCTTTATCCCCACATTGCGCGAGGCCCCGGCGGACGCCGAAGTGGCCAGCCATAAATTCCTGCTGCGCGCGGGCTACATTCGCCAGCTCGGCGCGGGAATTTACAGCTACCTCTTCCTCGGCCAGCGCTCGCTGAACAAGATCATCGCCATCGTGCGCGAGGAGATGGACCAGATCGCGCAGGAGTTCTACCTGCCGGGGATTCTGCCGCGCGAGCCGTGGGAGGAGAGCGGCCGCTGGGCATCGATGGGCGACAACATGTTCCGCCTGAAGGACCGCAAGGGCGCGGACCTGTGCCTAGGCATGACGCACGAAGAGATCATGACCACGATCGCGCGCGGCGAATTGCGAAGTTATAAGCAGCTGCCGCAGATCTGGTACCAGATTCAGACCAAGTTTCGCGACGAGCCGCGGCCCAAGGCGGGCCTTCTGCGCGTGCGCCAGTTCATCATGAAGGACAGCTACTCCTTCGACATCAACAAGGCTGGCCTGGACCGCAGCTTCGATCTGCATGACCGCGTCTATCGCGCCATCTTCACGCGCTGCGGCCTCAAATTCGTCGCCGTCGAGGCCGATTCCGGCGCCATGGGCGGTTCGCAGTCGCAGGAGTTCATGGTCTACACCGATGCCGGCGAGGACTTGATCGCAAGCTGCCCGTTATGCGGGTACGCGGCGAACCTGGAGAAGGCGACGTCGCGGCTCGATTCCGTGGTCGAGATGGCGCCGACGGGCGGCGGATCGCCGGAACTCGTTCATACGCCGGGCTGCGCCGCGATCGCCGATGTGGCCGCATTCTTCAAAATCTCCCCTGCCTCCGACATCAAGTGCGTGGCGTATATGGCGTCGATCTTCGGCGAATGGAAGCCGGCAGTCGTGTTCCTGAGAGGCGACCATCAAGTGAACGAGGCGAAACTGGCGGGGGTTCTTTTCGCGTCAGAGTTAAGGCCGATGCTGGCGGATGAGATTGACGAAGTCTTCCATGCGCCGGCAGGCTTCCTCGGACCCATTGGCCTTGATCCGGCGAGCAAAGAAGGGTATAAAGACGCGTTCGCTCAGGATGTTCTCGAATCTGAGCGTGGCGAGGCCTCGAGAAAACATCGCCTCAAATTCTTTCATTCCGCTGTTGGAGTCCGGTCGCCCTTGGTCATCTTCGATCATGCGCTCGAAGGCCGCAAAAATATGGTCTGCGGCGCCAACAAGCTCGACTACCACTTGCGCAACGTGACGCCCGGCCGCGATTTTAGATGGACCATCGCCGCCGACATCCGCAGCGTGAACGAGGGCGAGGGCTGCCCGGCGGAGGGGTGCACCGGCAAGCTCGCCGTCGGCAAGGCTGTCGAGGTTGGGCACATCTTCAAGCTCGGCTATAAGTACTCCGAGTCGATGGGCGCGCGCGTCCTCGACGAGAACGGAAAAGAAGTGACGCCCATCATGGGCAGCTACGGCATCGGTATCGAGCGCATTCTCACGGCGTCCATTGAGCAATCGAACGACGCCAACGGATTCAGCCTGCCGGCCTCCATCGCGCCGTTCGCTGTCGTCGTGACCATTACGAACGTGGCCGACTTCTCGCTGCGCGCTGCCGGGGAGAGGCTCGCCGTGGAACTGGAAGCGGCGGGGCTCGATGTGCTGCTGGATGACCGCGACGAGCGCGCCGGGGTCAAATTCAAGGATGCGGACCTGGTTGGGATTCCCTATCGCATCAACGTGGGCAAGAAGGCTGCCGCGGGCCAGGTGGAACTGGTGACGCGCTCGACGAGCACCAGCGTGGATGTGGCCTTGAGCGATGTGGTCGCGCTGGTAAGGAAGCGCGTGGAAGAAGAGCGGCTGCTGGAAGCAAGCCTGTAGCTGATCGTCTTGCTGCGCGCGGCGGGGTGATGCTCTAAGACGATTACCTCGGAGGAAGTCGAAGCACGGACGGGCTAAAAGCTAAGAGCTACTAGCTGTTTTAAGGAGCGGCAATGGCAATCCGAGTCCGAATTCCGAGGCCCACATCGGGGCATCATCTCAGGTCGCGGATTCTGCTGGTTCTGCTCGCGATCGTTGCCGCCGCCGCCGTGACGGGCGTTTCGATTTTCGCCTATTTCTACCACAAATATGAGGGCATTGTTGATGAGCGGCTGAAGCAGCCGATCTTCGCCAGCACCGCGCAGATCTACGCCGCGCCGCGCGAGGTGCGTCCGGGGCAAAAGCTCTCCATCCACTGGATCGCCAACGAGCTTCACGATGCCGGCTATTCGGGCGACGGCGCCGCGCAGCTTTCCCAGCTGGGAAGCTACAGCGAAGGCGTGCAGCAGATTACGGTGCAGCCCGGTCCACAGTCCTATCATGCGCCGGATAACGCGACCATCCACGTGAGCGGCGGCGTGGTCGACGCGATCACCGACGCGCACGGCCAGCCGCTTTCGAGTTACGAGCTGGAACCGCTGCTCATTACCGGCCTGAGCGAGGGCACCCAGCGCACCAAGCGCCGCGTACTCACGTACGACGAGATTCCCCCGAATCTCGTGCATGCCGTCATCGCCATTGAGGACCGCCGCTTCTTTGAACACAGCGGCATCGATTATTGGCGCATCCTGGGCGCGATGCGCAACGACATCTTCCACCTTCATCGCTACGAGGAGGGCGCTTCCACGCTGACGCAGCAGCTTGCGAAGGGATTTTTCCTCTCGCCGGAGCGCACTTATTCGCGCAAAGCGCGCGAGGCGATCATCAGCATCATCCTCGAGCACCGCTTCGACAAGAAACAGATCTTCGCCATGTATGCGAACGAGATTAATCTCGGACAAATCGGCAGTTTCTCCATCGACGGCTTTGGTGAAGCATCGCAAGCCTATTTCGGCAAGGATGTGAACCAGCTTGACCTGGCCGAGTGCGCCATGCTTGCCGGGATCATCCAGAGCCCCAGCCGCCTGAATCCCTTCCATCATCCCGAGCGCGTCATTGAGCGCCGCAATCTTGTGCTCGACTCGATGGTCGAAACCGGCGCCATCACCAAGGATGAAGCCGAGACCGCCAAGGCTGAACCGCTCCATTTGGTGTCCTCAAGCGTCGATGAAAGCGAAGCGCCGTATTTTGTCGATCTGGTGCATGACCAACTGACGCAAAGGCTCGGCGATCGCGACTTCAATCGCGAGGGACTGCGTATCTACACCTCGCTCGATCCCGATTTGCAACGTCTGGCGTCGCAGGCTGTGAATTCCACCATTCACGAAGTGGACGCGCAGGTGGACAAGATCCACGCCCGTGACAAAAAGCTGGGCAAGCCTTACGTCTATCCGCAGGTGGCGTTGATTGCGCTCGATCCCCATACGGGTCAGGTGCTGGCGCTGGTGGGCGGGCGCAGCTATGGCACATCGCAGGTGAACCACGCGGTTGCGCACCGTCCCACGGGCTCCATCTTCAAGCCGTTCGTCTATGCCACCGCGTTCCAAACCGCCGTTGAGGGCACAATGTTGCCGGGGCAGACGAAACTTTTTTCGCCCGTAACCATGCTGAACGACGCGCAGGCCACCTACGGCGAAGGAACCCAATATGAGTACACGCCGCGCAATTATAAAGGCGAGTTTTACGGCCAGATGACTGCCCGCTTAGCGCTGATGCGATCGGACAACAACGCAACAATTGGCCTGGCGGGCACGGTGGGCTTCGATCGAGTGGCGTCGCTCGCTCGCGATGCCGGGATTAAAAGCGCGCAAGGCACGCCCTCAATGGCCATCGGCTCGTACGACGCCACGCCGCTCGACATGGCCGGCGCGTATACGACGTTTTCCAATGGCGGCGTGCACATCGATCCGTGGATGCTGGCCAGCGTGCGCACGCCCACCGGCGACATCATCGAAGACTACACGCCCACGACGCGGCAGGTGCTCGATCCACGCGCCGCCTTCCTCACCACTTCCATGATGGAAGCTGTTCTCGGAGGCAACGGGAGCGATGCCTGCGTGATTGATGGACGAGATTACTGCGGAACTGGCGCCGGCGTGCGCAACATGGGATTCATCTCTCCGGCTGCGGGCAAGACCGGCACCAGCCACGATGCGTGGTTTGCCGGCTTTACCAGCAGCTTGCTGTGCGTGGTGTGGGTGGGCAACGACGACTACACCGACATCCAGCTTGAAGGTGCGCATGCTGCGGCTCCGATCTGGGCAACGTTTATGAAGCAGGCGGTGCAGTTGCCGCAGTATTCCGACACCAACGAATTCACGCCGCCGGATGGCGTTCAGGTTGTTTCCATTGACAAGACCACCAACCTGCTGGCGGACGCCTCTTGTCCCGACGACTTCAGCGCGGCGTTTCTCGACGGCACAGCGCCCACCGAAACCTGCGACCACAAAGGCCTCAACGGCGAGGACCATCGCAACATTTTTCAGAAGATCTTTGGGATCGGCAAGCCGTCGAACTAACGCGAGCGCCTGGGCTGTGCAGCAACTCGGCGCGGCCGCTGCTTCGTTGAGACGGAACGGATCACGAGGGTTCCGCGGCCCGTTCCGGGCAACGGAGCTTTGCAGTGTGCTGCTGCTGCGCGAATCAGTGCCTCAACGGCCGGCTTGCCTAAGTCGCGTGCACTTTCAAGCCGGATGAATCGGTTCTGACTGCCGCCGCCCATGAGGATTCCCGCAGGATCTGGCAGTTTGGCGCCCCAGTAGAACGCGAGCCGCACGCCGTGCGCATCGGCTACCAGTTGAGTGAAACAGTCCGACGGCCGCAGAGTCGAGCTGTAGCCGATGACGAAGAAGTTGTAGTTGTCGTAGACGAGTTCATTCGCCGTGGGCACTCGCTTGCGAAGAGCGGCACGCATGGCGCGGATCGCCCTGGCCATCTCCGGTGTGAACTTGTCGATAAATCCTGCCAGCTCGGCTTCGGCATTTTTGCGGGGAACGGGTGCAGTTTTCTTCATTTCGGCTCCTTCTTCGAGGGCCCAGCATTCTCGTCAGCCATCCACATCCGATCCGTCCGGCATGGGCTGGCAGAACGGGCACCAGAAGGTGACTCGCGCGTCTGCGCCCTGAATGCGGCGGCGAATGAGCTCGCCGCAGCGCCGGCACGGCTCACCCGCGCGGCCATAGACCCACAGACTGGATCCGGGATCGGATGCATGTGTCGTGCGCCGCTGCTGACTGCGATAAGTGACAATCATGTCGCCGGAGTCTTCGAGCACGTTGGCGCGTAGCAGCTTTTGCGCGCTGGCGATGATTGCGGCGGCTTCGTCGCGCGTGAGCGTTTCGACGGCACTGAATGGATGAAGGCGCTGGACGAAGCAAATCTCCGATTTGAAGACGTTGCCGATACCGGCCAGCACCGTTTGATCGAGCAGCGCGTCGGCGAGCGCTTCGTGTGGGCGGGCCAGCAGGCGCGCGAGACCTGCTTCGGCATCGAACTCCTCGCTGAGCAGGTCGTTTTCCGAGCGGGCGATGTGCAGATCGCGAGCCAGTGATTGCTCCGTGTGCATGCGCGCCACCGGGACGCGAAAACCGACCGTCTGGTACTCGCTGTTCTCAATCACGATGCGCATGTGGATGCGCGCGAGCTGCCAGCGCTCGCCCTGGCGGTAGATGTGCCAGCGGCCATTCATCAGCAGATGCGAGGTGAGAATGCCGCCGCCGGAGAAATGAATAAGCAGCCATTTACCGCGCGCCTCGACGCGATCGACCGTCTGGCCAACGAGCGGCGTGTTGTCGTTGAATCGCATGAGGAGTGGGAATGTCGACCGGAAGCCGGTGAGGGGCTTGCCCATGAGAGCGCGGCCGATGTTGCGCGCGGTGCGAAAGATGGTGTCGCCCTCGGGCATGGCTTACTGGACCTCGGGCCTATTCGGCTCGGAATGCGCGATGGCGAGCGGAATGCGGCGCAGGTGCATCCCCAGCGGCCCGGGATGAAAGCCCGCGTCCATCAGGAATCGCGCCATGAACTGTGCCGCTACCGGCTGGCCGTTGATCGTCGTGATCAGCACACCCTCGTGATTGTTTGCGCGCATTCGTTGCTGTCCGAGTGTGCACAGAAAATGAGCGAGCCCTGCCGCGGCTTGAGAGCGCTCCGGCTCTTCGGCGGGCAAAAAGACCAGCAGGTTCGGGTTGCCGCGCTTGAGCCACGCCACAAGCTGGCCGTTGCGCAGAATCACTTCAGCGTAGACGGCGCGAGTGAGGATGCGCGGGGCAGATTCCGAATCTTCTTCGCCGACGGGAAGATCGGGCCAGCGCAGGACCGAGCCGTAAGGGTTGGCGGGATCGGTCGCGGCGAGTTGGACGAATTCAGGCTTCTCGGCTGGCGGCTCGGTGCGCAATTGGCGCAGCAGGTCCACGGCAGCGGGCAGTGCAAACTGCGTGGCGCCCAATCCGCCGACAAAGTAGCCGCGGCGAATCCTCCCACTCTCTTCGAGAGCCTTCAGCACGTCGTACACCGCGCTGAATCCGCCGGGCACGTTCTCCACCGCAACTGACTCGCGCAGCAGCACGCCGTAGCGGTTGAGCAATTGCAGTGCCAGCGCGTGGCTGCGCTCCGTTGCGACGCGCCGGGCGCCTTCGCTGCTTTGGTCCGCGGCACGCAGCGGCAAAAGCGACCAGCGGCCCTGAGCCGTCGGCGGCGTGGTGCGCCGCGAACGGAAAACGGCGCCAGTCTGGTAGCGGCGCGGCGTTCGCGCACTCTCAGGCCTGGCGATATACGCGCGCAGTGAGTGCAGCGAATCATTCGTAATGAGCCCGCGCCACACCAGGCTCCAGAGGGCGTCGATCGTCTCGCCAGGATAGCCGGCGCCGGCAGCTTCGTGCAGCGAATCGAAGAAGCTCGCGCCCGTCGACTCGAGAACGGCGAGCAGCTTTTCTTCGCGCTCGGCAAGAGGCCCTACAAGCGGCCGCTGCTGCGCCAGTAACGGCAGCTTATCGGCGAGAAACAGCGCAATGCGTCCATCGCGCTCGCCCATCGGCTCCACGCCGGCCCACGCCACTTCACCGGCGGCGATGAGCGTATCGAGCCCAGCGGGTGTGTAGTCGGCGATGCGCGCAGGCAGAATCGAAGCTTCAAGCAACGATGCAGGCAACGGCGCGCCCTGCAGGCTTTCGATGGCGTCGAGCAGTGCGTCAAGATGCGCCGTTCCCGTGCGGCGCGGAGCGAGCACACCCTGCCAGTGCGTGAGGAAACGTGCTAGCGTGTGCTGCTCCACGGGCTCGACTTCGCGGCGCAGTTTGGCCAGCGACTTGCGGCGAATCTGCCGCAAAATCTCCGCGTCGCACCATTCGCGATGAAGATCCCCGGGACGGAAACCGCCTTCGAGCACACGGCCCTCGTGCGCAAGCTGCCGCAACGCGTTCTCGACAGCCTCTGTGTCCAACGCAAAGCGCTCCGCCGGCTCGCGCAGCGTGAACGGTCCGTGCGTGCGCGCATAGCGGCGCACCAATTCGAGCACGGGATGGGCTACTGGCTCGAGCAACGCTGCAGCCAATCCGGGCGGTAACGGAATGCCAAGACCATCGCGGTAGCGCGCCGCGTCTTCAGCGGCGATCAAGCGCTTCTCGCCGGCGATGCGCAATTCCAGTAGCCGCCGCGAGCGAGTGAGCCGGTCGACGTGTGCGAGTAGGTCCGCCGAAATTACGCGGCGGCCCAGCTCCTCGCGCGATAGATCGCCGAGGCGCAGGCACAAATCGTGGATGCCGTCGGCCGAACGCGCGCGGTAGTTCTCGGCAAGGCACTGCGCCGCCTCTTCAACCTCCGCGATGGCATTGGCGTCGAGCAACTCACGCAGGTCGGCCTCGCCGAGGAGCTCGCGCAACTGCTCCTGATCAATGGTGAGGGCTTGTGCGCGGCGCTCGGCCAGCGGCGCGTCACCTTCGTACATAAAGTTGGCCACGTAGCTGAAGAGCAGCGAAGCGGCAAACGGCGAGGGCTTGCGCGTCTCCACTACGTGCACGCGGAGCTGGCGCTGCTCAATGGCGCGCAGAGTCTCAATCAGCGCCGACATATCAAAAACGTCGCGCAGGCACTCGCGATAGGCCTCGAGCAGTAACGGGAACTGGGGATAGCGCGAAGCCACGCTGAGCAGATCGTAGGAGCGCTTGCGCAACTGCCACAGCGGGGAGCGCTGGTCGGCGCGTCGGCGCGGCAGCAGCAGCGCGCGGCCCGCCGCCTCGCGAAAGCGCCCTGCGAAAAGCGCCGTCGATCCCAACTGGCGCAGCACAAGCTGCATGGCCTCGGCGGCTTCGACAAGGATCCAATCGGAATCGGGCGCTTCGTCGGTGTCAGGGAAGCGCAGCACGAATCCGTCGTCGCCCCACAGCGTTTCCACCTCGGGCCCGCCGGCGGCGCGGATACGCGCAGCCACCGCCATTGCCCAGGGAATGTGAATGCGGCTGCCGAAGGGCGTGAGCACGCAGACGCGCCAGTCGCCGAGTTCGTCGCGGCACCTTTCAACCACAATTGTCCGGTCGTCGGGAACCTGGCCCGTCGCGTCGGCCTGGTCGGCGAGAAAACGCAGCAGATTCTCCGCAGCGCCGGGATCGAGATCGTGCTCGTTGACGAGGCGCGTGAGCGCTGCTGCCTGCGGCAACGCGCGCAGCTCGCGCACCATGGCGCCGATGCGCTGGCCGAATTCGAGCGGGCGGCCCGGTCCGTCGCCCTTCCAGAACGGCATTTTGCCCGGCTCGCCTGGTGCGGGCGTCACCAGCACTCGGTCGTGCGTGATGTCCACAATGCGCCACGTCGACGCGCCGAGGATGAACGTCTCGTTGGGGTGCGACTCGAAGACCATTTCTTCGTCGAGCTCGCCTACGCGCACCGACTTGCCATCGGTGAACGCGAGAAAGACGCCGTAGAGGCCGCGATCGGGAATGGTCCCGGCGTTGAGAATGGCCAGCCGTGCAGCGCCGTCGCGAGCTGTGACGATGTTGCGCACGCGATCCCAGGTCAGCCGAGGGCGCAGTTCGCCAAACTCGTCGGAGGGGTAGCGGCCGCTCAGCAAATCGAGCACGCCATCAAAGGCCGAGCGCGAGAGCGAGCCAAACGGAGCCGCTCCACGCACGAGGTTGAAGAGAAAATCGACGGAGACTTCGGGCTTCTGCGATTCCGCGTTTTCAGCTTCGGTCGAATCAAAGCCGTCAAACTGCAAATTCGGAGTGAGATTACTTCCCTGACGAGTCGTTTTCCGGGCGTTCGCCGGACGCGCAGCCCTCGGCGGCCGCGCGGAAGCAACGATCGCCACCAACTGTTGGGCAAGCACGTCCAGCGGGTTGCGCGGAAAGCGCGTCGACTCGATGTGGCCGTCGTGCATGGCGCGTGTGACCGCAGCGCAAGCCACCAGATCGGCGCGGTACTTGGGAAAGAGAATGCCTTCGCTCACCGCGTCCACGTGGTGGCCGGCGCGGCCAATGCGCTGCATGCCGCTGGCCACCGAGGGCGGCGACTCGATCTGAATAACGAGATCGACCGCGCCCATATCTATGCCCAGCTCCAGCGTCGAGGTCGCGCACAGCGCGCGAATCTGCCCGGCCTTGAGCTGTTCTTCAATTACCGAGCGCTGCGCGGCGGCGAGCGAGCCGTGATGCGCGCGGGCGATCGGCTCTCCAGCCAGGTCGTTGAGCGCTCCGGCAAGCCGCTCGGCAGTCTGGCGCGCGTTAACGAAGAGGATGGTCGAGTTGCGCTCGCGAATGATTTCGAGCAGGCGCGGATGAATCGCATTCCAGATGGAGACGCGGCGCGGAGTTTGCGAGGCCGGGCCCGAGGGAATCTCCTCCATCTCGCCCAGGCGCGCCATGTCCTCGACCGGGACTTCGATGCGCAGCTTAAGCTGCTTGGGCGCGGCGGCGTTGACGATTGTGACGGGCCGGTAGCGGGGCGGCGTGGCTTCCCCAATCTCAGGGACCAAGGGATCAGGGGACCGAAGGACCGGAGAATCGGCAGAATCATCGCTCTCCGGGCCAAACGCCTCGTCAGACACAGAGGGCGACTGCGGCTCGCGCCGGTTTTCTGATCCCTGTTCCCTGTTCCCTATTCCCTGCTCTTTCGTTCCCTGCACTTCCACTCCGCCCAGAAACCGCGCCACTTCCTCGAGCGGCCGCTGCGTGGCCGAAAGGCCGATGCGTTGCAGCGGCTTCGCAGTCAGCGCCAGCAGCCGTTCGAGCGTCAGCGCAAGGTGCGCGCCGCGCTTGGTGGGAACCAGCGCATGAATCTCGTCCACAATCACCGTCTCCACGGTGCGCAGTGCTTCGGCCGCCTGCGAGGTGAGCAGCAAATAGAGCGACTCGGGAGTGGTGATGAGAATTTCGGCGGGATGACGCGCGAAGCGGGCCCGCTCACGCTGCGGCGTGTCACCTGTGCGCACGCTGATGAGCGGCTCGTGAAATGGAACCCCCATGCGCCGCGCCATGTTGGCCATGCCCGCGAGCGGCGAGCGCAGGTTCCGCTCCACGTCCACGGCCAGCGCCTTGAGAGGCGACACATAAACGATGCGGCAGCCTTTTTTAGAGGATTCGGGCGCGGAATGCAGCATCAGCCGGTCAAGGCACCACAGGAATGCGGCCAGCGTTTTGCCTGTCCCTGTCGGAGCGAGGATCAACGCACTCTCGCCGCGCGCAATGACCGGCCAGCCCATCCGCTGCGGCGCGGTGGGCGCGTCGAAGACGGCCTTAAACCACTCCGCTGTTACCGGGTGAAAGCAGGCAAACGGGTCGGAGATTGCGGGCGGATTGGTTTTGTGCGGGGACATGCTGCTCTCAAGAGAGTAGCGCAAATGCCTTGGCGAAGACAAAGCGAAAAAGAAACGGAACGGGCTTCGGGGGCAGGTATCAAAAACCCGTCCGGGATCTGCTGATCACCGGCTCTACTCCTTATGCCCAGTATCCCCCAGCCGCGCCACACTGAACTGCGCGCCGGCGAACAGAATCAGCCCCGAGATATACGCCCAGAAGAGCAAGCCGACCGACACGAAAAACGGCCCGTAGAGCGACTGCAAATCCAGGTGCGGCAGCACGGCCGCATAGATGAACCTCGAAATCAGCCAGACGATTCCCGTAATGATCGATGTCCGCAGCACTGGCCGCCAGGGTACCTTGCGATTCGGTAGCAGGTAATAGACCGTGAAAAAGAACAGGATCGAGGCCACGCCGGTGGAAACGGCCAGCCACAGGAAACTGATTCCATTGACGACAAAGTTATCCGTGTGATGAAAAGACACCACCGTCAAAACCTTCTCCATGCTCACGTTCGCGATCATGCTTGCGACCCCGAGCAACACCATCAGCAGCGCCAATCCGAAAGCGATGGTCTGGTTGAATAGATAATTCCGGCTCTTGCTAACACCCCACGCCTGGTTGAGAGCGACCTCCAGGGGCAGGAAGATGCCTGTGCACGAGATCAGAATCATCACCAGTGAAAAAGCCTGCGCGCCGTGCCGCTTCAACAAGGGATATACAACCTCTGCCACAAGGTTGTGCGCCACCCAATTCGGGTCCTTGGTGGCCGAGGGCAGAAAGTAGTTCACCATATCGTTCACGACATCCACCATCGCCTGCGAATGGAATATCGAGAGCGCCAGCGTGTAGAGCAGCACCACGAAAGGAATGAATGAGATGATGGCGTTGGCCGCGACGCTGAATGCGAAGGTGTGCACCTCGCTGTCGAGCAGATACGCGATAAGCGCCGTGCCGCTCTTGCGCCAACGGTACCACTTGGATTGCGAGACCGGCTGAACTGGGCCAGACGCGGCGGCAGCCATTGCCTCCCCGGCGTTTTCGATTTCGCTGATTGGATCAGGTGCGGAATTCAAAGCATCGGCCACGTGTCAGTCCTTCTAACCGTCGAGAGTTCTTCGCGGTTCCAGTCCATGGAGTGCCATTGCAGGAGGGCGCTATTTTAAGGATAGCCCTTTCGGCGGATGGCTTGTGTTACTCCGCGGCGGACAAGCGCCGCTCCCAGCCCGCCTCGCAATCGGCGGGCCGCCGTTTTAGAGTGTTTAAGAAACCAATCAACCTTACTTCGGCCGCCATGTCCGAAGGCAACAGCAGCTTCACGGAGCGCAACATGGAGAATCAATACCGCAAACCGAGCGGCTGGCTGGGCCGCTGGTTGTTGCGTAACATGAACCAGCGCCACTCCGGCGTTACCGATTGGGGACTCTCGCACGTGTCCATTCCCCGCGACAAAGCCATTCTCGACGTGGGCTGTGGCGGCGGACGGACCATTGCCAAGCTGGTGGCCGCATCCGGATCGGGCGTCGTGTACGGTCTCGATCACTCCGCCGAAAGCGTCCGAACGGCGTCAGCAACAAATGCCGACCTGATTCAGGCTGGCCGCGTCGCGATCCGCGAGGGTTCCGTCTCGCAACTGCCGTATAACAGCGGCACATTCGACCTGGTCACAGCCGTCGAAACGCATTTCTTTTGGCCCAATCTGCCCGCCGATGTCCGGGAAGTCCTGCGCGTCGTCAAGCCCGGCGGAACGTTTGCCATCATCGCCGAGGTGTACAAAGGCGCAAACGCACTCAAGTCCAGGATGGTGGAGAAACACGCGCCAATGACAGGCATGACGCTGCTCACTCCGGACGCGCACCGCGCCCTGCTTCGAGACACCAGTTTCGCCGACGTTCAGGTGTTCACCGACCCGCAAAAGGGCTGGGTGTGTGCGACCGGCCGCAAGCCACTCTGATGATTGTGGAGATCGGCGCTGGAACTGGTCATTGACGATCTCTTTTGGGGTCCGTACCTCGCGGATGGGCGCGCAATCTCACTCCCGCCGCAACTTCTCGAGCCCCCATCGCGCGGCAGCGCGCAGGCCGTCATCGGCCGCGGCCGCCCACGCTTCGAGGCGATCAGCAAACTGAGCCTGTCCGCTATTGCCCATGGCGATGGCCACGTTGCGCTTAAGGCCCTGGAATCCCGTGCGGCGCATCGGCGAGCCGTTGAACTGCTGTTCGAAGGACTTCTCGTCCAGAGAGGCCAGCCACTCGAGCAGCGGATTGACCAGCTCAGGGCGCGGCCCCAGCTCGGCGTCCACGGCGATCGGGGCTTTTCGCAGCGACTTTTCATTCCACGGGCACACATCCTGGCAGATGTCGCAGCCGAATACCTGGCGGCCCATGCCCGGCATGAGCTCTTCGGCGATCCGTCCTTTGTGCTCGATGGTCAAATATGAGATGCACCGCGAAGCATCCATCTGGTAAGGAGCGATGAGCGCGTTTGTCGGGCAGGCTTCGATGCAGCGTGTGCAACTACCGCAATGGTCTGCGACGAGCTCCGCTCTCTTATCTTCTGGACTAACTTCGAGGGAGGTCAAAAGCACCGCCAAAAATCCAAACGACCCCAGCTTGGGATGAATCAGGCAGGTGTTCTTGCCGGTCCAGCCAAGTCCCGCGGCGGTGGCGAGAGCTCGCTCGACAATGGGTCCCGTGTCGACATATGCGCGCGACTCGAACTCGCCGAACTGTGCGCGCAGCTCGGCCTCAACTTTTTGCATTCGCCTCAACAACACTTTGTGATAGTCACTCGGCCGCCGCTCGCCGTTGGTGGCGACGCGGCCCGTCCATGCATAACGCGCAATCCACCCGCTCCCGCGCTCTGGCGCTTTGGTTGAGAGAGGTGCTGATGGGAAAGCGTAGCTGGCAAAGCAGACAATCGCCGAGCGCGCCCAGGGAAAGGGAATGCCCGCGCGCTCGCGCAGCAACTGCCCATTCTCCGCCGTGCGCTCAAGATAGCCCATCGTCCCTCCGCGTCCCGCGCCCACCCACTTGCGAAACCGGGCCGCGTCGCGCGCCTCTTCCGCGTGGGGCAGCGCCACCAGGCCAGCCTCCTGAAAGCCGGCCTCCAGCGCCGAAGCATGCACGTTCTCGCGCCTCAGGACGGGAGCCGGCGCCTCAGGTTGGGCCATGGAACACTCGCGAATCTCTCCCAATCGCGCCACCATTGCCCCTTCGCCTGGCTGCAAGATTGAAGGGGCACGAAACAGAGTCCAGAGTACCCCAATCATTGAGGAATTCGTCTATACTGTTAGGTCTTCCACCGTCAACTCGCTGGTTGATCGGGAACTGGCGTGAGGGTTGCGATTTCTCTTGTCTCCAGGCTTAAAGCCGGTTCTCGCAGAGGAATCTTCGATGAGGAAGCACCGGTCGCTTTCATTCTCTCTGCTGTTGTCCCTGTCTGCATTCGCCGTCCTCTCAATTTCTGCCGCCGCGCAGTCGAGCGCCCCAAACCAATGGATCTGGATGGGCGGAAGCAGTACGCAACCATGGCCTGCAAGGGGCCAAGGCGGAGTGTATGGCACCCTGGGAACACCTGCCGCCGGAGATCTTCCCGGAAGCCGAAGTTTCGCTGCAACCTGGACCGACACAAGCGGCAACCTTTGGCTCTTTGGGGGCAGCGGTTATGACGCCAATGGCAACACCGGGGAACTCAACGACCTGTGGGAGTTCAACCCTTCCACCCGTGAATGGGCCTGGATGGGCGGAAGCAGCACGATTGGCAGCGATGGCGGCCAGTTCGGGGTGTATGGCACCTTGGGAACGCCTGCCGCCGGCAACATCCCTGGAGGCCGATTTGATGCTGTCACCTGGACAGATAACAAGGGCCGTCTCTGGCTCTATGGGGGCCGTGGCACCTCAGCCGACTACGGCCCGAATTTGTGGCTCAACGACCTTTGGGAGTTCGACCCCTCCACCGGCGAGTGGACATGGATGGGTGGAGACAGCAGCACGGGAGGTCTTGATAGTCTGCCCGGAGTGTATGGCACGCTGGGAACGCCGGCCGCAGGAAACAACCCGGGCAGCCGCGAAGGGGCTGTCAGTTGGACCGACAACAAGGGCAATCTCTGGTTGTTTGGGGGCAATAACGACGGTATGTTCCTCAACGACCTGTGGGAGTTCAACCCCTTCACCAACGAATGGGCGTGGATGGGCGGAAGCAGTACTGCCCCGGCATCCTGCACGCCCGCGGATTGTTCGCTGTCTGGAATCTATGGCGAGTTGGGAACGCCTGCTGCCGGAAACAATCCCGGCGCACGTTTTTGGGCTTCGAGCTGGACCGACAAGAATGGCAATTTCTGGCTGTTTGGCGGATACGGTTATGATTCGGTCGCCAATCTTGGCTATTTGAACGATCTGTGGGAGTTCAATCCATCCACAAACGAATGGACGTGGATGAGTGGAAGCAGCACTGTTCCTGGATTTAACGAAGGCGGCCAGCCAGGAGTCTACGGTACATTGGGAACGCCTGCCGCAGGGAACGTCCCCGGCGGCCGTTACGGCGCTTCGAGCTGGACTGACAGCAGAGACAATCTCTGGCTTTTCGGAGGCAATGACAACGGTTTTCAGAACGACCTTTGGGAGTTCAATCCATCCACGAGCGAATGGACGTGGATGGGCGGAAGCTCTGTGTTCGACAACAGTTGCTTCGGAGTGTTCGGCACTTTAGGCGACCCTGCCGAGGGCAATATTCCCGGAAGCCGCTATGCCGCTTCGAGCTGGACCGACAGCACCGGCAGTTTCTGGCTCTTTGGCGGCGAGGGACCATTACCTGTCGACGGTGAATGGTTTCTGTTCAGTCTCAGCGACTTTTGGAAATATCAGCCAGCTGTAACGACCGCCTTTACGAATGCGGCGACACCCACTTTCAGCGTCGCGGCCGGGACGTATACGTCAACGCAAACGGTGACGATAAGCGACGCCACGGCTGAGGCAACCATTTACTACACCACCGACGGTTCGACCCCGACCATAAACTCGAGCATTTATTCGGGACCACTGACGGTTTCTCTATACTCGACGACCGAAACCGTCAATGCCATGGCCGTGGCTGCCAATTACTTCAACAGCGCGGTTGCTTCCGCTACCTACGTCATCAATCTTCCGCCCTCTTCGGGCACGGTGACGACGATCGCTTCTTCGCTGAATCCGTCCAACGTGGGCGAATATGTCACCTTCACGGCCACGGTTTATCCGGTGAGTTCCTCGTCCACTCCGGCGGGAACCGCTCAGTTCAGCGCGTACGGCGCACCGCTGGGGTCGCCGGTGGCGCTGAACAGCAGCGGTGTGGCCACGTACACGACCGCTGCGCTGTTCGCTGGGGGCGCAAGCGTAACAGCGACGTATACACCTGCCAGCGGCTCATCGTTCGCACCCAGCACATCCTCGCCGCTGCAACAGTATGTTGCCGGCCCTTGCGCGGGCTCAAGCTCCACCACGCTTACCTCATCCCAGAACCCGTCGAACACAGGCCAATCCGTGACCTTCACGGCAACTGTTGCTCCTGGGGTGTTTCCTGCCTGCGCCGTTGGCGGTGGTCCTCCCCTCAATTCAGGCACTTACGCGCCACGGGGCATATACGGAACCGTTCAGTTCACCGTGAACGGCACAGCGATGGGACCGCAAATTCCAGTGGGCGGCGGTGGCAACACCGGCGTAGCCACCTACTCCACCAGCACGCTGCCCGCCGGCACAGACGCGATTACCGCCATCTTTACGGAAGGCAACGGCTACGTTGGATCCAGCGAATCCGCACCCCTGAGCCAGGTGGTGACCGGCACTGGAACGACGCAGGCGGCCACTCCCACCTTCAGTCTGGCAAGCGGAACCTACACCACGGCGCAGACGGTCACGATCTCCGATGCGACCGCTGCGGCAACCGTCTACTACACAACCGACGGAACCGCGCCGACGACTAATTCGAACATATACAGCAATTCAATCACCGTCTCGTCGACGGAGACGCTGACGGCGATGGCGACGGCCAACGGCTATTACAACAGCGCCGTGGCTAGCGAAACTTACACCATCAACCTATCCACTCCGGACTTCTCAGTTGCTGCCACTCCCGCGTCGCTTACCTTGACTGCCGGACAGAGCGGTACAACAGGCGTCTCAGTTACTCCGCTGAACGGCTTCAATTCGGCTGTATCGTTCAGTTGCTCGGGGCTGCCTTCCGGGGCATCGTGCGCATTCTCTCCAGCAACCGTGACGCCTTCGGGCGATGCTACTTCGACCATGCTCACGGTGACCACATCGGCAACCACTACCGCGGCTCTCCAGCGTAACTCCCGCCCGCTGTTTCCAGCCGCTGCGCTGGCACTCGTGCTGTGCGGTCTCGGTTGGAAGAAACGCCGCCGCTTGCAGACGATGTTGTTGCTAGCCGTGAGCGTATTCGGCCTGAGTCTGCTTACCTCCTGTAGCGCGGCGCCAGCGGGACCGCCAATCGTTCTTGATCCCGTCACTTCGACGGTTTCCGTGACCGCAACGGCCGGGTCGATTCAGCACACCACCTCCTTCTTGCTCACGGTGAACTGACGCATCTCAACAATCCCGCAAAGATATCGAGGCCTCTGCCCGCAAGTGGAGGTCTCGATGCATGGGCCAATCTTTCCCTGCCACGACGCACCCGAAGCAGGCCGGAGTTTCATCCCGCGTTCGCCATGGAACCGCCGAACATTCGCGTGCGTATAGGTCAATGTACCGTTCAATCCCCGTCGGCCCCTGGGCCCCTCGGGCCCTTGCGAATTCAGCATAGCTCTCGCGTAGGTTCCTGGGTGACGATTGAGCGGGCGCCTCATGACTCGCCCTGCGCGGCGACACTCTCGAGGAGGATGCCATGAATGACACCATGTGCTGCACAGAATTTTCGCCCATCGCAGCAGGCGAACCAACGGAATTGGTGAGAGGCAACGAAACCGCCTTCTTGGAGCGCGTCATGCCGCTAGTGCGCCGGCAAAGCGTCTCGCTCGATCTCGAAAGCGTCACGCGCATCGATGCCGCCGGTCTTGCCGCCCTCATCACGCTCTATTGCACTGCTCGCGAATCGGGCCATGATTTCACCATCCTGAATCCCTCGCCGCACGTGGCCGAGATTCTTGGTGTCGTGGGCCTCGACAAGGTT
>Ga0187891_1000811_pt1 | contig 29533 bp, 25 predicted proteins | sample June2016WEW_21_4_FD_132990 | JGI IMG/M metagenome (GOLD analysis project Ga0187891, IMG submission 132990) | Peatland microbial communities from SPRUCE experiment site at the Marcell Experimental Forest, Minnesota, USA - June2016WEW_21_40 | ecosystem: Environmental > Terrestrial > Soil >... | reverse complement strand
GACGTGCAAAAATATCCGACGATTACCTTCCAGTCGAAGAAGGTCGAAGCCGCCGGAGCAGGCAAGCTGAAGGTCGTTGGCGATCTAACGATTCACGGCGTCACTAAGGAAGTTGTTCTAGACGTGGACGGCCCGCCCCCCGCCATCAAGGACCCGTGGGGTAACCAGCGCATGGGCGCTTCCGCGTCCACGAAAATCGATCGCATGGATTTCGGAGTGGCCGGCGCTCCTGGCATGATTCGAGACGATATCAACATCACGCTCGATATCGAAATGACCAAGCAGGTGCCGAAGTAAGAGCGAGTAGCTGGCAAGTGGCAATTAGCGCGCATGCGTGGCCGGTTTTCGGCACGAGCCCGGATGCTAATAGCCAGCCGCTAATTGCCAACTGCCGCTTTCCCGCATGCGGTAGAATAGATTCAATGTCTGACCGCACATTCACTCTCGACGAAGCCCAGTCGCTGCTCCCGGTGCTGGAGTCACTTCTGCGTACGGCGATCAGCGGCAAGAACCTGATGGAAGACGTAGAGGGCGAGATGCAGGAGCTCAGCCACCGCATTTTCCTTAATGGCGGCACGCACGTTGACGTCGTCGCTGTTGCCCGCCGCAAGGCCGAGCGCGCCAAGGCGGAGCAACGCGCGAAAGACGCTCTCGCCGAAATTGATTCCATCGGAGTGCAAGTGAAAGATATCGATATCGGACTGCTTGATTTTCCCTGCCAGGTGGAAGGCAAGACAGTCCTGCTCTGCTGGAAGATGGGAGAGAAATCCATCACGCACTGGCACGGTACGGACGAAGGATTTGCCGGCCGCAAGCTGGTCGACGAACGCATCGCGCGCTCGAAGAGGACGAACTAGTTCTCTGTTCCCAGTAAGGCTCACAATCCAAACAACTTCTTGGCCAGCAACATACTCCAACCTTTGGTGTTTAAGTGTAAAGAAATATTTTCAGGCCAAAGTTCCGGTTGCGGACTATTCTGCGCTGGAATTCTTGAGCCCAATTCGCCCGCTCGTGGCGCTGCCGCTTCCAGGGCAAGCCCACCGGGCCAGAGGAAACACGATGAAAGTTCCCCCTGCAGTTCGCTTACTCGCTTTCGGACTTCTGCTGCTGGTTATTCCAGCGGCGCTTTCTTCTCCATCCGTCGCTCAAATCGGAATCGGGATCGGCATTTCGGTTCGCATCGGTCCGCCCGCACTGCCGGTTTACGATCAGCCTATCTGCCCCGGCCCGGGCTATCTGTGGACTCCTGGCTACTGGGCATGGAGCGATGATGACGGTTACTACTGGGTGCCCGGCACCTGGGTGGTCGCACCCGTCGGCATGCTGTGGACCCCCGGATATTGGGGATGGAACGACGGTGTCTACGCCTGGAATGCTGGATATTGGGGACCGCACATCGGATTTTATGGCGGCATTAATTACGGATTCGGATATGGTGGCGTCGGCTTCGGCGGCGGCGAATGGCGCGGCGGAGCTTTCTTTTACAACACAGCCGTGATGCACGTAGACACCGTCCACATCACCAACGTCTACGTTGACCGGACGGTCATCGTCAATAACAATTCCCATGTTGCCTTCAACGGCGGAGAAGGCGGCGTGGCTGCGCGCCCGACTCCGCAAGAAGAGGCGTTCGACCGCGAACCGCACACTCCGCCCGTTGCGGCGCAGGTTCAGCACGAACATGCGGCCAGCCAGAATCGTGCCTTGTTTGCGTCGGAGAACCATGGCCGTCCGGCAGTCGCTGCAACGGCAAAGCCCGGCGAATTCAGCGGACGCGGCGTGGTAACTGCCAAGGCTGCTGGAGCGCCCTATCGCGCTCCGGCTATGTCGCCGAAGGAAGCGCGTGCTCCGGCTTCTGGTGGGAACCGTTCTGCTGAGAATCGTCCCGCTGAGAATCGTCCCGCATCACCGAGCGGCGCGAGGGCGGCCGGTCGCCCATTCGTTCCGCCGAGCAAGGCCAATACTGCCAACCGGCCGGAAGGTGGGAACGCGACCCGGGAGAACGCTCGTCCGTCCAGCGAACCACGGGCTGAGAGTAGGCCGAGTCCCGCTCCGAAGGCCCGCGAGAGCACGCCTAATGCCAGTCCGAAACCGAGTGCTCCGAAGCCCCAAAAAAGCGCACCGCCCAAGCATGAGAGCGCTCCTCCGAAAGAAGAGCACAAGGGACTATAGACTAATTCGTGGTCGATTCCATTGGCCAGTGCTGGTTTCAGTACTGGCCTTTTTCTTGCAAGCTCTTCTGTCCTGCGGCGTTCTTACCCCAGGCGCGGCGTTGGCCGCTCTGGTTCCGTGTGTGCAAGGAAGTGCAGTTACGCGCCCAGCCGGAAATCTTCTGCTACAATTTTTTACAGCCGCCGTGGCGCCGAGAGGGTATTCTAAAGAGGGTAGCGGCGTCCCCCGCATGACGGCAGATGGTGTGGAGTGGCAGATCGCGCAGAACCAGCGCGGATCTTAAAGTTTAGGCTGTCCGAGCAGAGATGTTTAAGGCCGAGTGACCGCAGCCAAGGAGTCTCAGATAACTATGTCGTCCGCCAAGCACAAGCTCCATCTCGCCTGCGCTCTTTGCGCGCTCGCAATTGTGGTCTTTGAACTAGGTTGCACCGGCTTCTTCGTCAACCCGACGCTGTCGTCCATCGCAGTCGGGCCTGCGTCGCCCACCATCGAGACCGGAAGCACCGATAACACGGTGCAGATGACCGTATTCGGCACCAACAATGATGGCAGCACGACCAACAAGGTGCCAGTCGCCTGGAACATTACTCCCACAAATGTGGCAACCATCAATTCTTCAGGCTTGGTGACATCAGTGGACACCGGAACGGCGACGGTCACCGCGACTGCCAACGCAAATCCATCGATAACCGGGACCCAGACAGTGACGGTTACGGTGGGATGCATCCAGTCTATTCAGATCCCGACCAGCGCCTCCGCCTTGACGAGCAATAATACGGTCGATACTTTGACGGCAACAGCGATAACGTGTACCGGGTCCTTTGACGTGACCGATGTTGCGACTTGGACCTCGAGCAATACCAGCCTGGCGACGGTATCTGCAGGCACGGTCACGGAGGTCTCCGGCATTACGACACCCGGGACCGTAACCATCACTGCTGCAATTGGCAGCGTCACCAGCAATGCGCTAACCATAACAGTCTCTCCGTAGGCAGCATTGCTGAACTTGAAGATGGTACGCGCCCCATTTCTCGCGTCTTTTGCGAGAAGTGGGTCTCTACGTCCTCGTTCTTGGAACAATTGACCTCGTCACTTATGGCAGGAGTTCGGGCCGGTTTGGACGCCCATCACTTTCTCTTCCGAGATACCATACTAATTACTGGTATTCGGTATGGTATAATCTGAGCTACATCGTGGACACAGCGCGCAAAATCACAGTCGAAATCCCGCAGCATCTTCTGGAGAAGGCACAACAGGCAAGCGGGACCGGTATCACCCAGACCGTCCGAACAGGCCTGCAATTGCTGGCGGCGTCGCAAGCGTACAAACGCTTGCGGGGTTTGCGAGGCAGAGTTCGCTTCACTCGCACTCCGGCAGAGCTGAAAGCCGATAGATGATTGCAGCCGATACCAGCACCTGGATCGCTTTTCTAGAGGGCGAGCAAGGCAAGGACGCGCAACTGCTGGATAAGGCTCTGTCAGACCGGCAGGTATGGATGGTGCCCATCGTGCTTACGGAGCTGTTGAGCGACCCACAACTTCCTCCCGACGTTGCCGAAACACTTGCAGAGGTTCCCATGGTTGACCTTGGGCCGGGCTATTGGCAGAGAGCCGGAGCATTGCGCGCAAAGGTACTGTCGAAGCGCCGAAAGGCACGGCTCGGAGATGCCCTTATCGCTCAGACATGTCTCGACCGCGGCATTCCGCTGCTCACGCGAGACAAAGACTTCCTTGCGTTTGTCGAAGCCGCACGACTCGATCTAGTGGTGTGACCGGCAAAACTCGTTCCCGTTCTCGTGATTCGAATCGGCCCCCGCCGCGAAATTTGCCGGTGACAGAAGGTCCTTCCCTCTACGGCCACTCGTAAGTTGTCATTCTCCGGGGCAACAGTATCATCGTGAAGAACGGCCTTATTTCCTTGAATCCGGCCGACTAGCTATTCATTCCTATGTCTGACATTCGCTATATCGTATCGCTGGTGGTGGCCGAAGGGGTCAAGACGCCGCCGGAGTTGAAAGAGAACCGCCGCGCCAGTTCGATCGGCAATCTGCTGGGCAATGCCATCGCCCACGGTACCCACAAGGATGTGCGGGTGAGCGTGCTAGCGCACATTCAACGCGGAGGCACGCCGTCTCCTTTTGACCGTATACCGGCGACGCGCTTTGGAGTGGCTGCTGTCGATCTTATTGCTGCCGGAGGTTTCGGCATGATGGTGGCGCTGCATGGCGACTCGATTGTCTCGGTCGATGTGGCCCACGCCGTTGGCCACCTCAAGTCGGTGAATCCCAACGGCGAGGTCGTGCGCACCGCGCGCGCCATCGGCATCGGATTCGGGGACTGAGATATTCCCTTCGGGATATCTGCCGGGGCTGCGAGTCACCTTAGTAACTTCCCGTCGGTGTCCCCTTCGCGTTTTAATACAAAGGCATTTCTGCGTTGGAATCATACCCATGAATGACTTGGGATTGTGCCTGGTTGGCCAGCTGTGTCTGGCATTTGGAGTGGCAGGATTATTCTGGCCAGAAAAGTTGATGCCGTTCTTCGAAGTCTTGATGTTCCCTTGGGTGGCGAGCTATCGCGGCATTCGAGCCAATAGCATTGCTGCCATTGGATTGTCAGTGCTGCTCTTCGCCCGGCTGCTCACTGGCATCCGCTGAACCGCACCGGGGTCGCCTCCGTCTCCGCCATTGCTCCACCATGCCATGAGCTCTTCTGTGATTCCGCGCACAGTCAACTCTCAATCGTCCATGACAGCATAGTTTCCTAGCATCAAGCCAAATCAGGAGTGCGCGTGGCCGGCACAATCACTGCTCTATCCAATTCATCTTCCGCGCAGCGCGATCGCGAGGAGTTGCGCGCGGCGCGCTTTGCCATGCGCTTGTCCCTGATGATTGGCGTGCTGATGCTGGTGGGTAAGACCGCAGCGTATTTTATGACGGGCTCCGCCGCCATCCTCTCTGACTTCGCCGAATCTGTGGTACATGTCGTCGCCGTCGCTTTCGCCGCATTCAGCCTGCGGCTCAGCACGAAACCCGCAGCTCCCAACTTTCTCTACGGATATGAACGCATCACGTTTTTCTCGGCTGGCTTTGAAGGAGCGATGATCGTTCTGGCCGCAGTGTGGATCCTGGTGGCCACAATCGAGAAGTGGATGGCAGGACTGAAGCTGGAGCACTTGGGCTCGGGCACGCTGCTCCTGCTCGCCGCTGGCGTCCTCAATGCTGGACTGGGCTGGTACCTCCTCCAGGTGGGAAAGCGCAGCCACTCGCTCATCCTCGAAGCCGACGGTAAGCACGTGCTCACCGACAGCCTAACTAGCTTTGGCGTAGTGGCCGGTTTAGGCCTGGTGATGCTTACGGGATGGAAACCGTTTGATCCGCTGCTCGCGATCGCGGTGGCAGCCAACATCCTGTGGTCTGGTGGACGCCTGGCCTGGCGCTCAGCAGTGGGCTTGCTCGATTACTCCGACCCAGAAGCCGGAAAGCGGATTCGCGAAAAGCTGGATGCGATTTGTTCCGACCTCGGAGTGCACTACCATGGCGTGCGTTTCCGGACTACGGGCTACCGGCAGATTATCGAAGTCCACTTGCTATTTCCGCACGCCACCCCGGTAGGAGAAGCGCACCGCGTGGCAACCACTCTCGAAGAGCGCCTGCCTGTTGAGCTGGCCTGGCCCGCCGAAGTCATCACTCATCTGGAATCGCTGGAAGACCACGAAGCCGTTCATTCCCAGGAACACTACACCGGGCGACCGGAGTAGCCTCCCGACGCCTTGTCCGAGAGCTGAGAGTGAGATTTTCCCTACTCTTTCATCATCGAATCAATCAGCGCGTAAAGTTGGCTGCGGTCGACTACTTCGACAAAGGGTTTGCCGGAGCGTTTGTTGCTCACGACGTAAAGCGTGGGTGTGTGCTGCAGGTTGATGGACTTGCCGAGTTCCTTGTCAGCATTGACCAGCGCCGCGAGCTTGCCATCGGGATCGACCACGAAGGGCAAGTCGACTTTGTGCTCGGCCGCGAATTTTTCCGCGAAGCCGCGCATGTTCTGCGGAGTTATTTCCAACTGGTTGGCGAAAATGTAGTCGCGGAATTCGTTGCCCAGCTCCTTGGAGTGGGTATCGAAGTAGCGCGCGATGATGGCCGCCTCGTACGACCAGTTATGAAACGGCAGCGGAAAGTCGTGGCGCACCACGGGAATCTTGTAAGTTCTGCCAGCCTCTTCCACCAGCGGCGCGGCGCGGCGGCAATCAGGACACTGCAGATCCTCGAAGATCACAATGGCAACCTGCGCACCTTTGGGCGGACGCAGTGCGGGACTTACCGGCTGCTCTTGCGCCGAGACGCAAGTGGAAACGGCCATGATCGATCCAGCGAGCAGCAACCAAGAAGCGAACAGATTCCTGGAAATATTTTTCATAGTTCGTTTCGTCATGAGAATTACTTAGTGCGGTACATTTCCTTTATGGTAACCGAAGCGACGTTGCAGTGTCAGTTTAGAGTGCAGATTCGGAGTCGCCGAAGTACATGCCATGGCGAACCTTCGTTCCGGAAACTAGTCCTGCAACGCGCTATAGTGGAAGGTGAATCTTGCTGAAGTGAACCTCGCTGAAGTGAACCTCGCAAAGATTGTGAAATCTTCCTTCTTGTCTCACTCTTATCGCAGCGTCCTACGCTGCGCGCTGGCCGTCGTTTTTCTGCTCACCTTCTCCGCCTGTAATCGCGGCCGGCACCGCGTGCTGGAAGTGAACTATGTCTCGGCGGTGCAGGCTACGCTGCGCGATCAGGTGGCCACCATCTACAACCGGGTCGGCACCGTGAAGAACGGCGAGAGAGTGGAAGTGTTGGAGCACGAAAAGCGCTTTGCACGGGTGCGAACCGCGAGTGGTGTCGAAGGCTGGATCGAGCAACGCTACCTCGTGGATCAACAAATCTACGACGGTCTGCAGAAGCTGACGAAAGATAACCTGAACGATCCCGTGCAAGCGCCCGGGGTGCTGCGCAACGACACGAACCTGCACCTGACGCCCGGCCGTGAAACCGAGCATCTGTACCAGCTTTTGGCGGGAGCCAAGGTTTCCATCCTTAAACGCGGAACGGCGGAGAAGCAGCCCGGAGCGGCTGTACAGCCGAAAGCGGGCGGGAAAGCGTCCGGCCCGGTGCTGGAAGATTGGTGGCTGGTGCGCGACGCGGAGAACCGCGTGGGCTGGGTGCTGGGGCGGATGGTGGATATCGACGTCCCACTCGATATCGCGCAGTATGCCGAAGGCCAGCGCTTTGTTGCCTTCTTTGCGCTGAACCAGGTGCAGGACCCGGGCAAAGAAGGCGCGGACAAAAGCGTTTCGCAGTATTTGTGCGCCATCACCGAGCCCCACGACGGCCTGCCCTACGACTACAATCAGATTCGAGTGTTCACCTGGAACGTCAGAAAGCACCGCTACGAAACTGCCTACCGCGAGCACGGCCTCAACGGTATTCTGCCGGTGACGGTGACCAGTGAGAGTTTTGACAAGGAAGGCACATTGCCGGTCTTCATCTTGCGCGTGAAAGACGACAGTGGTAACGTCAGCGAACGCAAATACAAGCTGAACACGCCGATTGTGCGCAGAGTGCTGGCCCCGGGTGAGCAGAAGCAAGCGCCGAAACCGGCGGCGAGGCGCCGGCGGCGCTAGCAGTTATGAAGATTCTCCGGCCTGCGCTCCACCGGTTTGGCCGAACTAGGCGCGCCACTTCCTGTAAACGGTAGAGCGCCTCCGCGAATCAAAGACACTGTCTCCAGAGTCTCTGGCTCCTGCATTGTGTGCTCGGCAGCCGTTGCATCATCATCCCGATGCACAAGACTTCGCGGGCGGATCTTGTCAGGCCGGACGACCCGAGAATGTCGCAATTTGCGAGGGGGATGCGCATGCGCCTGCTGCAGTTCCGATTCGAGCATTACCGTAGCCTCTCAATTCCTAGAGTTCCGGCCGACGCACGGTTGTCCTCGCGAGCGCTCGACCTCTACCGCGCACTAGCCCTTCCGTTTGGGGAGAACCAGGAATTCTGCGAGATGTTGGCTCTCTTAATCGCGGAGCAGCGCCAATTTCAACCCCGCTTGCTTTCAGCGACCCAGGCCGCGGCCGTTCGGGCTCTTTATGTCTTGATTCATGTCGATCCATCATCGCCTGGATACAAGCTCAGCGAGCTGACAACTGTGATGAAAGACGACCTCGCTTCGCGTGGCGAGCCCTCGACCCTGAGTGAACGGAAGGTGGGCGATATTCTCACATCACTAGGGTTGACGAACCGCCCCCGGACGAACGCCGGATATGTAGTGTGGCTCGAGCGCTCCGATCGCGTGCGGATCCACGAAATGGCCCGCGACTACGAAGTGGACGGCACTGGCCCGAACCTGAACTGCGACATCTGCAAGGAGACCAACACAGCGTCGCCAGCGGGTAGCATCCTGGAAGCTGCGGACGAAAAACAGGTCCGCTCAGATGAGGCCAACCGTGAACATCGTGAACGTCGTGAACATGGTCCGGAGGCCGCAACTCGAGCTGCAAACCGGCGCGCCAAATCGGGGCCGAAGTGCTGATGCGTTTATCTCGGCTATCAGGACGAACCGCCGAATGTGCTGCTAACCGGCCGGGACAAGCTTTAGGATGGTTCATCGCTTAGGTCGAGTCTTTCTCCCACGCGAACATCTCAGCCTGTCGCAGTGGTACATCGCGGGGCCCAGCTGCCGAGTGTGCCACGTCGGCGGAGGTGGACAGTTTGAGGCCGGAAGTTAACCTTCACATCTGCTGATTCCCTCGAAATTGAGCCGAACCTTGGGCAGTGCCGGTCGCCGCGGCTCAGCTCGGGGCGGAGCTGCGCTGGTCCTGCTATTTGCTGCCAGTGAGCTCCTGGATGAATCGTTCAACATCAACAGCTTCAACCCCGCGAGCGATCGCTGCCGTCGGTAATTGCGAGTGGGACTTTCGGTGGACTACGATCAACCGCCCGGACCGTTCAGGCAAGGCTCGACGCAATGAGAGTAGCGGAGAGGCCATGGCTGGCCGGACCGTCTTCCCAGCTTTAGCTTCGATCAACCACAGGTTTGAGTTGGGCCGTGGCACCAGGAAGTCTACCTCCAAGCCTTGCTGATCGCGGAAGTAGTAAAGCTCCTTCCGCATTCCTTGATTGGCCTGGCTCTTGAGTATCTCCCCTGCGACGAAGCCCTCGAACAGGGCTCCCAGAAAGGGGGAACGCTCAAACTCAGCTGAGGAAGTCACGCCCAGCAGATAGCAGGCGAGCCCGGAGTCCCCCCAGTAGATCTTCGGCGACTTGATGAGCCGCTTCCCGAAGTTCTCGAAGTAAGGCGGCACCAGAATGATTTGGCCGGTCACTTCCAGAATGGAGAGCCACTCACCAATCGTCGGGACCGATACTCCGAGGGGTGCCGCAAGGTCGGTCTTGTTGAGAACTTGACCGTGACGACTGGCCAAAACGGCGAGAAACCTGCGAAAAGTCGCCAGATCACGCACATTTGTAATCGCCCGCACGTCCCGCTCTAGATATGTTTGCAGGTAGGAGGCGAACCAAAGGCTGCGAGCCTCGGGACGCGCCAGCACTTCGGGGAAGCCCCCGTGTAGCAGATTCACTTTGGCGGTTTCTGCGAGACTAAAAGGCAGGAGCTGGAGAATGGCGGCACGCCCCGCCATTGATTCCGTGATGCCACGCATCAGAGGAACTTCCTGCGAGCCGGTGAAGAGCCACTGGCCCATGCGGCGAGGCTTGGTGTCGATAAGCGTACGGACGTAGTCGAGCAATTCAGGGGTATTTTGAATCTCGTCGAACACGACCGGAGGCTGTAGCTCGTCAAGAAAAGCACGTGGATCACTGCGCACTCGCCCCTGAATGTCAGGGTCTTCGAGCAGTACATAGCGGGCGTTCGGGAACAGCTTGCGCAAGAGAGTGGTCTTCCCCGCACGACGTGGCCCCGTCACGACAACGGCTGGAAAGTGCCGAGATGCATCCAGAAGGACGGGCGCCAGTTGCCTAGGAATGTAGCGCATATGATAAATATAAACTATTACTATATATTACTCAATAGCGCCAAGCAGATGTGATCCCGAAGCAGACTCTTCCTGCAGGGGATGAACGTGCTGCGATTCGCTTAGCAGGGATATTTCTTTTCTAACCCTTGATTCTGGTCGAAGCCGCACCGAGAATTTCCCGGCTCCTTTTCTCCTGGACGAAAACCGTGACGTGAAGATTTTCAAGATTCCAGTGGGAGTCGAAATTCACAAGGGCATCTCCTGTGAAGGACACCGATGCCCCGCCCGCATTCGCGACCCCAACCCTGTGCAATGAACGAAGCGTGGCTATATGATGCAGGACGTGCCCGGCATTCTCTCCTCGACTCACCGACGAATGCAGTCCATCCTCGGTTACCGCCAGCCAGACCTCTGCCGTATCACCGACTGCGTTTCCCGCAAGTTTTCCCACCGACACACCGAAGCGCTGCGAGCCCTTCGCATCCCGCTTTCCAGGAGAGATCGCAACCTCCGTTTTCACACCGCGTGCCGCCTTTTCGATTTCGAGTTTGGCCTCTCGTGCATCGTTGCCAACGAATTGCCTCTGCCCGTCCACCACGAGCTCCGGCGTATACGCATCGTTCTTGAACAGGGCCACATAAGCCTGCTGCCGCTCGGTCCATTCCCTCGAAGAATAGGGATCGACCCACCCATCGTGATTCCAATAATCCACATGTTCCTCGAGCGCGATGATCTCTGCCCCGGCTACGGGTTGTTGCCCTTCCAGCTCTTGCAGTAACGCATCGGCCGGTGGACAAGAGGAACAGCCCTCCGAGGTGAATAGCTCAACCACCACTGGCTTGCGTCCCGATTCGGTGGCAGATGTTTGCGCTTTTGTCTTTACAGAGAGAGCCGAACAGACGACCAAGAGCGTGAGAGATAGCCCTAAGGCCGCGGCTGGAGAATTTCTCATTGCCTTCATCTCCTCGACGCGAAATTTGATGTCTGTTGTAACAGAAGGTTACAGCAGCGTCTTTCGAGGCAAGGCCACAAGGACGCCACCTAGCAGTAAAACTCCGCGATGCTCTCCACCACCCGGCGCTGCTCCTCTTCCGTGAGTTCGGGGAACATGGGCAGGGCCAGCACTTCCTTCGCGGCGCGCTCGGCTTCGGGGAAGTCACCTTCGCGGTATCCGAGATACACGAAACAAGGCTGCAGGTGCAGTGGGATGGGATAGTAGATCTCCGTCCCTATCTTGCGCGCGGTGAGGAACTCGCGCAGTTCGTCGCGGCGGTAGGCGCGGACGACGTACTGGTGGAAAACATGGTGAGCCTGCGCTGCGGTATTAGGCAGACAAATCGGTGCATCGGACGGGGCCATTGTTGATTGCTGATTTCTGATTGTCGATTGCGAAATCGCTTGTGCTAAGCCGGCTTCCGCGAACAGGTGATCGTATCGCGCGGCGCGCTGGCAGCGGGCTTGATTCCATCCTTCCAGGTATTTCAACTTCACGCGCAGAATGGCAGCCTGGATGGCATCGAGGCGGCTGTTCCATCCTAATTCTTCGTGGACATAGTGGCGCGGGCTGCCGTGATTGCGCAAACGGCGCATGTGCGCGGCCATCTCAGGACTATTGGTGGTTACCAAGCCGGCGTCGCCGTAGGCGCTGAGATTCTTAGTGGGATAGAAGCTAAACGCCGCGGAAACGCCGAGGCCTCCGGCACGGCGAGCTTTACTCAGCTCATTCCCCCAGCGGGCGCCGATGGCCTGGGCGGCGTCTTCAATCAGGGGGAGATGGAATTCGTCAGCCAAGAGCTGCAACGAGTCCATATCGGCGCATTGGCCGTAGAGATGAACCGGGAGCAGCGCGCGGAGTTTGTCACACTGGCCGCGGCGCAAAAAAGACTCGACCGCTGCGGGATCGAGATTAAAGGTACGGGGATCGATATCGGCAAACACCGGACGCGCTCCCGCGCGCACGATGGCGCTGGCCGAAGCGAAAAAGCTGAACGGCGTGGTGAGAACCTGATCCCCGGGTTGCACTCCAGCGGCAGCTAAAGCTAGCCATAGAGCATCTGTGCCCGAGGCGCAGCCGACGGCGTCGCGCGCGCCGCAGAAGCCCGCCAGTTCACGCTCCAGCGCTTCAACCTCCGCTCCCAAAATGTAATGCTGGGACGCACACACGTTTTCGATCGCGGCCAGCACTTCCGAGCGAATCCGCAGATACTGCCGCTGCAAGTCGAGCATGGGGACGGAGTCAGGCGGCTTAGCGCCCGGCGCGGGTCGACCGCCTGGGAACGGCTTCGACGACTCGTTCTTGGTGAAAGATGTGGTCACGGAAAGGCCGATTGTAGCAGGGAAGGCAAAATTGCCCGGCACGCTCACCGAAGCTTTCTTCCATGTGGCTGTGAAGTGGCGCGAAGAGGTTGCCTTCATACCAAAATTAATAGATTTGGGCCCTTGGAATTCACTTTTTGGGGAAAGGATTGCGTCAGACTTAACAAAACATTGAAAACAATAGGTGTTTCACTGTTCCTGTTTTGGAGAGTGAGTTGCCTTAGAGGTTTGGTAGTTGAACCGCGCGCTTGCGGCAAGGGTTTTGTAGCAAAAAGCAGTCGCAAGACAGAATTTTCCGCGCCGTGTTCGCGGGATCACTCTTCGTTCCAGGAGGGTTTTGCCATGTGCATCCATCATCCGAAGATTCTTTCTTCTGTGTGTGCAGGTGTGATTCTGTGTTCAGCCGTTCTCTGGCTGGGTAGCGCCCAGTCCCTGTCGGCGCAATCGACCAGTACCGGCACGGTGGCGGGAACCGTGACCGACTCGAGCGGCGCAGTGGTCAGCGGCGCCACGGTCACCCTCACCGATACCTCTACGAAGAGCTCGCGCGCCAACGCCACCAACGATGCGGGACGCTACATCTTCGTTGATGTGGTGCCGGGAACTTACGATCTCAGCGTTAGCAAGCAAGGCTTCTCCACCACCAAGACGCAGACCACGGTGACCGTCGGTACATCAGCCACGCTGAACATGTCGCTGCAAGTCGGCGGCAGTAATGTCGTGGTGGAAGTGACCGCGTTTGGCACCGAATTGCAGACGATGAATGCCACCGTCGGCAACACGGTGACGGCGATCGCCATCGACAATCTGCCCAGCATCGGCCGCGATGTCAACACCTTCATCGAGTTGCAGCCGGGCGTGAGCGCTGGTGGCGACGTTGCAGGTGCGGTGAACGACCAAAGCTATTTCTCGCTCGATGGCGGCAACAACACCAACGATATGGATGGCAGCGGGGGCGTGTATACCGGTACGCAACAGAGCCTCGTTATCGGCGACCCAACCGGAGGCATGTCGACCCAGTCGTTTACGTATTCCGCCCCGTCGGGCGTAATGCCTACTCCAGCGGACAGCGTCGAGGAGTTCAAGGTCAATACCGCCGGTGAGACTGCCGATTTCAACAGTTCCGCCGGCGCCGAAATCAAGGTTGTCACCAAGCGCGGCACCAGCAGTTTCCACGGCACCGCGTACGAGTATTACAAAGACAATAACTGGTCCTCGAATTCCTGGGCGAATAACCAAAACAACTTTGAACCGGGTGGACACATCGGGCTTCCGGCCTACCATTACAGCCGCTTTGGCGGCGCCATTGGAGGACCAATCACTTCGAAAAACATCCTCGGCGGCAAGACCTTCTTCTTCTTCAACTATGAGGGTTTCCGGTATCCAAGCGCTGAGACCATCAGCAGAAACGTTCCCTCGCCGGCCCTGCGGTTGGGGTTGTTAACAGACGCCAAAACCGGCGCGATCACTTACAACCTGAACAACGCTCCGGTGACCTTCAATGGCATCACTTACCCGGCGAATTTCGGCTGCGCCGGAGCCCCCGGCGGGCTCTGTGACCCGAGTGGCCTCGGTCTCAACCCTTTGGTTTCGCAGATATGGAATAAGTACGAGCCGCAGTCGAACGCCACTTGCAGCCAGAGCCTCTGCGACTCAGCGAATATTTTAGGGTATGCGGCCAGCCTGACTTTGCCTATCACCAGCAACTTCGACGTGGCGCGCATTGACCACGATTTCGGTTCTAAGAACCATTTCATGGCCAGCTATCGTTATTACAAAATCAAACTTGCGTCGGATTCCCAGGTTGATATTGGGGGCTTTTTCCCCGGAGATACGTTGGGCACGCCAGCCTCTCAAGCAAGCGATCCGGTGCAAGACTGGTACTTCGTTGCGGGTCTGACCACCAACATCACCACCAACGTCACCAATGACATTCATTACAGCTTCCTGCGGAACTGGTGGGCCTGGAACCGGGTCGGGGCGCCGCCACAGCTCCCGGGACTGGGGGGCGCGCTTGAAATCGAGAGCGGACAGGGTACCTGTGGCCAGACCTGCCAGGAACTCGACCCTTTCAACGTGGACAATCAGCAAATCCGTCGCCGCTTCTGGGATGGGCATGACAACATGTTCCGTGACGATGTTTCCATGCTGAAAGGCAACCACCTCTTCCAATTCGGCGGTACTTATCAGCACAACTTTAACTACCACCAACGCAACGATAGCGGCGGCACCATCAATGCCTTTCCTGTGTATTCCCTGGGTGATAACACTAACGGATCGTTGCTGGGTGTCCCCTCCGGAGCGACCGCCGCCTCATATCCTTGCGCCACAAGTGCTACGCTTTCCAACGGTGCGGGTAACTGCGATTCCATTGTTGCGGGGGCGCTGGGAGTTGTTTCCTATGCTGGGCAGATGTTCACCCGGACCGGTACGAGTCTGACTTTGCAGCCTCCGCTGTCCAATGCCTTCGACAAAAGCGTCATTCCTTACTACAACGTCTACTTTAGCGATACCTGGCACCTGAAGCCGACGTTCACCTTCACCTACGGCTTAGGTTATGCACTGGAGATGCCGCCTACCGAGCAGAATGGAAAGCAGACGATATTAGTGGACGCGGCAAATGAGCCGATCAGTACTGAGACCTACCTCAATAATGTCAAGAAGGCCGCGCTGGCGGGCCAGGTGTACAATCCCGAGCTCGGGTTTGCCCTGGTGGGCAATACCGCCAACGGGCTGAAGTATCCCTATAACCCCTTCTACGGCGAATTCAGTCCACGGGCTGCCGTAGCCTGGAATCCGCACTTCGACAGCGATACCCTGGGTGGCAAGATTTTCGGGCACGATAGCACGGTCGTTCGCGGCGGTTATGGCCGCCAATACGGCCGTTTGAACGGCGTCACTCAGGTGCTGGTCCCGCTGCTGGGACTCGGCCTCGAGCAGCCCGTGGCTTGCAGCTCCAACCTCTCCACCGGTGCCGGAGGCTGGGCCTGTGGAGGCGCGGGTGCAGGCACTTACTCCGACGCGTTTCGCGTTGGGTCAACGCCGTCCGCTACCGGCGGCCCAACTGTCCCGCTGATCTCGCTTGCGACTCCGACGCTGCCCCAGCCGGTCTATCCCGGGTTCAACAATGCCTTTTCATCGAGCCCCGAGGCTCTGGATCCGAATTTCCGGCCGAACGCGATTGACTCGTTCGATCTCACCATCCAGCGTCAGTTGGGCCGCAGGATGACCCTGGAAGTCGGCTACATCTACCGAAGAATTACCCACGAGTATCAGCCCGTCGAACTGAACCCCGTTCCCTACATGATGACGCTGGGCGGTCAGCAGTTTAAGCAAGCCTATGATAACGTGTTGCTGCAATATTGCGGCGGCATCGCCGGAATGGCCGGTGGCGGTTGCGGAGGCACGGCCGGTCCCAATCCAGGTGCCGTTACGTCACAGCCGTTCTTCGAGACGGCGCTTAAGGGCACGGGCTATTGCACTGGCTTCTCGACTTGCACAGCTGCGGTCGTAGCAAACGAAGGCAAAAACCTTGCCAATGTACAGGTATGGAGTCTCTGGAGCGATCTGGATACTGGAGTCGGCTGCCCGACGGGCGGGTGCACTGACACCAACGGGAATGTCGGCGCTTTCAACTTCCCACGCAGCTTGCAGAGCACTCCGATTCCGGGCACTTGTGCAGCTCTGGGGGGGGTTGGAACGAACGGCTGCTCCGGCGCCTACACCGACGGGGCCTTCCTGAATGCCAGCATTGGCTACGGCAATTACAACGCCGGTTTCGTTTCCGTCAAGATGGCCGATTGGCGCGGATTGACGATGCAGTCGAACTTCACATGGTCGAAGGCTCTCGGGACTGCAGCACAGGCGCAATCCTCGAGCGAGCTCAATACACTCGATGACTTCAATCTGGCTGAACAGTATGGCAGACAGGCTTGGGACCGCAAAATCATCTACAACGCGTTCCTTGTCTACCAACCTCCTTTCTTCAAAGGACAGTCCGGATTCATGGGACGAGTATTGGGCGGCTGGACATTCGCGACCATATTCGCTGCCGGGTCCGGCGTTCCGACGCAGGTCGGTACGACCTTTGGCAACTATCAATCCTTCGGTTCGTGCGATGGCGTCGGCTGCGCCGACTACGACTTGGAGAATGCCGTGCCCATTGGCCCCGTTCCCGACCGTCATGCCAACTACTGCGGTTCCTGCTCAGGTCAAACCAACGGGTACCCCGTAAATTATTTTCCGGACGGGGTGGCCCAAGCCAACAACTGGCGCAACCCAATTCTCGGAATAGATACCCGGGATGGCGGCGCTGGAATTCTCGGTGGGCTGTCGTACTGGAATATGGACTTCAGCATCAAGAAGAGCATCCGGGTGGTGGAGAGCGTCAGCTTGGAATTCCAGGGCGTCTTCGCTAACGTTCTCAACCATAATCAGTGGACCGATAACTACCTTGGTCTCTACAACAACGGCGGCTTTGGCGCTCTCGGATACAATACAGGATACAACGGCGAGGCAGAGCCGCGGAACATCGAACTTGGCCTTCGCGTCCGGTTCTAGTTAATCCATTTAGGTTCATAGGCCGCGCTTCATGGCGCGGCCTTTCTTTCTGGTTGCGTAAGGAGATGGTCTTTCAGACCGACCTAGCGATGCGTCAGGCCGTAGCCCACGGCGCAGCTTCCGATATTGACCATCGAAACCGTTCTCCGCGACAAAGCCATTAAACCCCTGCTTGCCGCTGCCCAGCAGCATCGGCGATCCCGACGGCCACAGAACCCCAGCTCACTCGACATCCACTACCAAACCATTCGCGCCAGCATGCGTGGGGTTTTCCACGAACTGGGGATTGCTGCATGAACGGCGACAATTATTTTTCCCGGCTTCGCCTCTAAGGGCCTAAAGGCTTCACTAGGACAACCTATGTTCTTGTCAATGCTGCGCATGGGTTTGGTGATCTAGGGCAACATTTGGAGGGCCTGACAATCGATTTTGGTGTCGCATTCGCGGCTATGTGCATCTGTCTAGAACTCGCCGCCAGCCTTGACCGGGAACTGAGGAAAAAAGAGAGCTCGACCTAAATCGGATTGGATCCTCCCTCCATGAAGCAAGTTGTCAAAAGCACTGGCTTTGACGACGAAATTCGTAAGTTGTTGACAGAAGGAGATCTGTGGCCTGATAGTCGCTCGACGCGAAATCCACATGCCTTTCATAGTGAACATGTTACCTCGGTGTTACTTTGGAACATTAGCTGCTTTACTGTCCTGCTAACAGCGATGTATTCTCCCGTTGTTCGCCTTGACAATCAGCAATCTAACAAACATGAGGCTGCAGAGACCTGGTTCCCAGGGCCCCAGCTACATTAGGAGACTTCAATGGAATCTGCCTTTCGCCCAGATCTGCATCGAATTTTGCTTGCTGCGCTCACGCGAGGCACAGCAATGCAGAGGTTAAGAAGTCTCTTAGGATTTGGTTTCATTGTTTTGTTTTCCGCCGTCATGTCGTTTGCGCAAACGGGAACGATTGCCGGCACTGTCTCGGACGCCAGTTGGGCTGTGGTACAGGGGGCGGAGATCACGGTTCGGAATACGGCGACGAATGAGACGCACCAGACGACCAGCGGCTCCGCTGGCACCTATACCGTGACCAATCTCCCGGTTGGCTCGTATGAGATCACCGTAAAGAAGGAAGGTTTCAAGGTCTACCGCCTGCCCAGCATTGAGTTGACCGTGGCGCAGTCGCTCACCGTTGATCCGAGACTGAGTACTGGCGCGGCGAATGAAGAAGTGACGGTGCGGGCAGATCGCATGCAGGACTTGGATCTGGAGACCGCGCAGATAAGCAACCTTGTCGACCAGAGGGCGATGGCGGCCTTGCCGCTGATCACGCGGAATCCGTATCAGCTCGTGTTGCTGTCACCTGGAACGTCGCAGACCGACAGTGGAAACGGTGGTATTTCTGTCAACGGCGCGCGCGACCGGAATAATAACTTCATGCTGGACGGCGTGGACAACAACGATACCTCCGTGCCTGGTGGCATGGGCGGCGTTCTGAACGCCAATCCGGAGTCGACGGAAGAATTCCGTGTGATTACCGACAACTTCGACGCCGAATATGGCCGTAACACCGGCGCCATCATCGACGTGGTGACCAAGAGCGGCACCAATTCGTTCCACGGGAACGTCTATTACTTCGGACGGTGGAATGGTTTCGGAGGGGCGCGCGATTATTTTAACCCAGGTGTAGGGCCCGACGCGGGCCCAATGAACCCTTATATTCGTCACCAGTTCGGATTCTCCATCGGCGGTCCCGTCATCAAGAACAAGACATTTTTCTTCTTCAACGACGAGATGGACCGCTTCCGCACGACTTTGACCGACCAAGCTACCGTACCAACACAGGCGTTTCTGAACGGACAGTTTAACTACACATACACTAATACCGCTGGCGTCTCGCAGACTCTTCCGATTGACCTGACTCCGAGTGGTGCAAACAATGCATCCGGTCTGCCGTTTGATCCCACGATGCAGAAAGTGTTCGCAAACTATCCGGTCGCGGCCGCGTCTCAATCGGCCAATGGTATTTCGGGCAACGTATTCTTTCCCACCACATCGAAGCAGAGTACTTACAATCCAACCGTCAAGCTCGACCACCACTTTACTGACCGCGAATCACTGAGTTTGCGTTATGGATACGACCATTTTTTCGATCCCAACCCGGGCTTCTCAGATATCCTTCCTGGATTCGGAGCTTATGAGGAAAAGGCCATTAGCGAGGGTTTGGCCGCTCAGCTCACATCAACCCTCAGCAATAACCTGGTTAACAATTTTCAATTTGGCTGGAACCACATCTACGCGGCCTTCTACCTAGGAAAAGCAACCACAAATGTATTGGACGCGCCCGGCGGAGTGGACGGTATAGGGAACGGCTGGGATTACGCCCTGGATCCGTTCACTAGCTTCGCCAGTACCCTGGGAGGGTCCGATGGCCAGGCACGCAAGACTGGCACGATCAGCTACACGGAGAGTCTTAGCTGGGTCCATGGAAACCACACTTTCAAGTTTGGCTTTGATTTCCGCGATGTGGGCGAGAGCGGCTACGATGACTTCAGCTCGCGCCGGCAAGTAACTCTGGACCCCGAAGAGGCATTCGAATACGACCCGGGCGTTCTGGCTGGCGAGCCCACAAATAACTCGGACCCTCTTAACCGGATTTTGGTGGATGCGGCGAACGCGTACTGGGGTCTTGCCATTGAAGATGTCCAGTCGCAGTTCTTCAACAAGACCGGAGCGCGGCAGCCCTCCGACAACAAGTTTTTCAAGCAGCATGAGTTCGACTGGTACGGCCAGGATACCTGGAAAATTCGGTCGAACTTTACCCTGAACCTGGGGCTGCGTTACCAATACAACGGCGTCCCGTATGAGACCGGCGGAAATCTTTCCAACTTGCTGCAGGATCCAGGCTCATTCGCGACCGGCCAAACGGTGACCTTTAGCGTGGTAGGTCCGGGATCGGGACATCAGCTCTATCAGCCGGACTATAAGGACATCGAGCCGCGCTTCGGGTTCAGTTGGGATCCATGGAAAGACAACAAAACTGCCATCCGAGGCGGGTTCGGTATCTTTCACGATCGCACCTTCGGGAACGTCTTCGGTAACGTCCGAGCGGATCCGCCGTTCCAGGCTACATATAGTACTTTTCCCATAGAGACACTCAATAATGCATTCGGCTCGGGTGCGTTTCCGACGCAGGTTCCCACTCAGATACCGTCGGCGTCTATTCCGGACGGAACTTTGACGCCAGATCTCGTGATATTCGACACGCATTTCCCCAATGCAGCTAGCAATAACTGGAACTTCGATATTCAGCGGGAACTGCGGGGCAACAACGTAATCGATGTTGCCTACGTCGGAGCCATGGGCGTCCACGTCTATGGAGAGCGGGACGGAAACCCGCCTGACCCAGCCTTGGTTGCGCAGTTGGTGGCATTCTGTAGCAATCCGAACAACAGTTTCGTCAATGAATTCGGGCAGACCACCAGCTGTACACCGGAGACGGTGAGCAGTACTTCTTTATACGCGGCGGTCGGCAATCCTAATTCGGCTTTCGGCGACCTGCCGTTCAACGCCGTCAACAATAACGCATTGCTCCAACCTGACTATCAGATCGACGAATACAACTCCATCTACCACGGCCTGCAGACGAAGTTTGTGCATCGCATGAGCCACGGTCTGCAGTTCCAGGCGGCCTACACCTGGTCGCATGCCCTCGACAACGCATCGGATCCTCTCACGCCGGCTGTCGGATCGCACGTGTTCCCGCGGAACTCCCGGAATTTGGCACAAAACTACGGTAATTCCGACAACGACACCCGGCAGGTCGCGGTGCTCAACTATATCTATGAATTGCCTACTGGCCATGGCAAAGGCTACTTGAATCATGGGATGGTGGGCAGAATTATGGAGGGTTTCGAACTCGACGGCATCTTTACCGCGCAGACAGGACACCCTTTCCAGGTTCGTGGAACCGAGGACACGCAGAGGACGGGCATCGGTGCTTGGGGCTACCAGGTCGGTGACCCATTTGGTCCGCCGACTGGTTCGGGGTGCTCCGCGCAACTTTCAGGGCCTGGCTCTGGTTTTGCGTACATCAGCAATCAGTGCGCCTTCACCAATCCTCCGTTTGGGTCGGCGTCTAACAACGAACGCAACCAGTGGTATGGGCCGGGATTCTGGGACTGGGATGTAACCCTCGCCAAGAGGATGAGCTTGACGGAACGAGTAAAGGCTGAACTGCGCTTCGAAGGCTACAACATCCTCAATCACCCACACTTTCTCAATCCGGGAACGGACGCCGCAGGACTGGGCAACTTGATCGGACAGCCGCAGTTTGGGGTAATCACTGCCACCTACACGCAGCCGGACGGAACCACTTCAGCCCGCCAGATTCAGGTGGCGCTGAAGATCGTCTTCTAGATACCGCGACCTTCAACCCTCGACGGCCTGTGGCGATTGCCACAGGCCGTTGTCGTTTCACAATATGTCGTGGCCAACCTTGCCGCAGGACGCTTCCCAACCTACTTGCCAAACATCGGATAATGGCTGGCTGCACCCATAAAGAACAGCATTACTACTGACAGAAACGCATTAGCTCGTGATGACAGAAAGGCTTGGCGGGCCATGGCTTTGGCTTTGTCCGGCATGGCAGTGCCGTTGGTGGCCTTGTCCCGGGTCCATTGGATGAGGCGTTTCTGTATCCGCCAGATTACGCCCCAGACGTTGAGCAGCATCACCCAGCCGATGCCGCCGCCGATGCCGATCGAGAGTAGGCCATTGCTCTCCCATCCGTGGCTGTTCAGGCTCAGGAAAAGCCAGGCTGCAGCTGCGACGACTACGGCATAGACCACGCCAATGAATGCGCCGTTGTCGAAGATGCCTTTGCCGGGGATCAGGCAGGCGTAGAGCACTCCCCAGACGATCGTCCAGATCAGAAAGAAGCTTCCCATCGCGGTGCCGCTGGTGGCATGGAATCCCTGCATCTGCCCATTGTGCGCGTCGGCGGCGACGATGTTTCCCCAATATGTAAGGCCGGCGAGCACCGTGAGTGCCGCAGACATCCGAAACCACCGCAGGGCGCGCGTCATAAGCGCGGGCATGACTTTGCCCTTGGTGGTGGCGTCGAGCTCTTTCATCAGCGGGACGTTCACCAGATTGAAGAAATAAAGCAGTCCGATCCAGGTGATGCCGGCGAGGAAGTGAATCCAGCGGACCAGCATCAGGAAATTCGTATTGAAGTCTGGGGGGAAATTGATTTGTGGTCCGAGGAACGTTGCGAGAGCGGCGCTTGCCATGATGCCTCCTAAGATTTCACCGGGGGCGGAATTCGCCCACGCGGGCGATTGTACACAACGCGACGTTTTCCACATTGAGACAAAAGGTGACTTTCGCGAAGTTCGAGGTTGAAAAGCGCGATAGGACGCCGTATCGTACTCGCAGTTACCTGCCGGCGGAGCGGCCTCGGGAAACCGGGGTGGCGAGAAGGCAGGTTGTCCCCCCGTGTTCCTTGTGCGGAAGGCCGCGAGGAAACGCTGTTGTTTTGAGCTGGTCCGGAGGCGAATGCCGAAGGAGCAGGTGGATAGGTCACAGTTCAAAAGAATCTAAGGAGATCGGCTATGGAAAGCAGCAAGCCGGCGCAGAATATCCAGGATTCCTTCCTTAATACAGCCCGCAAAGAGAGACTGAGCATCACGATTTATCTGCTGAGCGGAGTAAAGTTGACGGGCCGCATTCGCTCCTTCGACAAGTATTCCGTGGTGCTGGAGGCTAACGGGCAGGAGCAATTGATCTTCAAGCACGCCATCTCGACGGTGGTGATGGGCCGGACGCTGCCGCATGGCGCGCATATGACGCATGCCGAGGGGAAGCCTGCGGCCCCAACAGGGACAACATCCTCATCAGCGCCAGCAACGGCGTCGGCGGCGAGCGCTTCCGGTAGCGAAGGGTAAGGCGTTTCCGGCTTGCGCAGGTCATATCCCAAAAAGACTCGCGACCGCGCGCCCGCATCTGGACGTGTGTCTCTCGGCACACAGCCTGTGCCTGCAGAGGACGCGCAGGAGCGTGCTTTCCTGGTTGGGCTCGACATACGAACGCGCGGGCGCAGCGGAGTGAAGGTGACTGCACAGGCGCAGGCAGCGCGCGATGCTGTTGCCGTCCAACCCGCTGCCAATGGGAAGGCGGGAACTCCAGCGCATGCCTCGGGAAAGTCCAGCACCAACAAACCCAGCATTCCAGAGTTTGACGCGGAAGAATCGCTGGCTGAACTGCGCACACTGGCGGGCAGCGCGGGCGCGAAAGTTGTCGGTGGAATCCTGCAGCGTCGCGACCGGCCCGATCCCGCGACTTTGATTGGCGCAGGCAAGCTGGAGGAAATTTCGGGCGCGGCGGCGTCCGTGAATGCCGACCTGCTTCTCTTCGATCACGATCTGACTGCTTCGCAGCAGCGCAATATTGAAAAAATCGTCAAGCGGCGGGTGATCGACCGGACCCAGCTTATTCTCGACATCTTTGCGCGGCACGCACGCACGCGGGAAGGCCAGTTGCAGGTGGAACTGGCTCAGTTGCAGTACATGCTGCCGCGTCTGGCCGGCCGTGGCGTGGAGATGTCGCAACTCGGCGGCGGCATCGGCACGCGCGGTCCTGGTGAAACCCAGCTTGAAACCGATCGGCGAAAAATATACCGGCGCATCCGGCATGTGGAGCAGCAACTGGAAAACGTGCGGCGCATCCGTGCGCAGCAGCGGCAGCGGCGGGAATCGGTTCCGGTGGCGACGGTGGCATTGGTGGGATATACGAACGCTGGGAAGTCGACGCTCTTCAACGCGCTGACGCGGGCTGCGGTGCTGGCCTCGCCGCGCATGTTTGCCACGCTCGATCCGACGATTCGCGCCGTCGTCCTGCCTTCAAAGCGCAAGGTGCTGCTTTCAGACACCGTAGGATTCATTCGCAGCCTGCCGCACACGCTGGTCTCGGCGTTTCGCGCCACACTGGAAGAAGTGCAGCGGGCTTCGCTGATTCTTCATGTCTCTGACGCCAGCAGCCGGCTTTCAGCCGAGCAGGACGCGCAGGTGGAAATTGTCCTGAAAGAGCTGGAGGCGGAGAAGAAGCCGCGCCTGCGCGTGATGAATAAAGTCGATCTGCTGGATGTGGAAGTAGCCGAGGGTTTGATGAATGGCGCACTGCGGGACGACACGAACACGGTGTATGTATCCGCCGCGGAAGGCACAGGCCTGGAGAAGTTGTTAGAGCGCATCGACACGATGATTGACGAAGACAGAGTCAGTCGCGTGCATCTGCGTGTCCCGCAGAGAGAAGGGAAGACGCTGGCCATGCTCGAGGCGAAGGCGCGGATTTATTCGCGAGAATACAAAGACGGTGCGGTGGAGCTTGAGGTGGAGGCAGGGGAGTCGGTGGTCAGGAGAGTGAGGGTGTGGGTGGTCACATAGTGCAATCAGATTTTCCTTGACATAGGTTTATTTAACATTATATAAATATTGCTGCGGTGGTGTCTAGCCGCTTATATTAACGCTGTTTAGAGGTGCAAACAATGAACGTCAGAATTGATCAGTTAGAGCCGGAGCTTGCTCTGAAGCTAGTTAGCCCCTTAAGAGATATTCTGCACGAACTCCGCTATACCATCCCAGGACAGTACCAACTCCGTGTTTCACTCTTGGACGCGAACGGTCGAAAGAAACGCAGCGATGCATCCGCGGACAATTGGTCCCCTGAATCCGGTCGGATCGAGATCCGGTTCGAGCCGGCACCAGAAGAACGGAAAATCGCGTCGCCTGAGGTCTCCCGCGGGGAGGACAGGAAATCCAGTTCGGATTCGCTTGCAAATAGACTGCTCAGGGCCCTGGACCGTGCGGAATCAACGCCGGGTTGGAACTTTGTCTCGCTGAAAAAATTCCGGGATGAGATTCTTCCCTCTGAGCCATTTTCGCCAGGTGCGTTCCAGCCCGCAGATGTTCACTGGCAGGACGCGATTCGGAGTGCCATCGAAAAGAGGTTGATCCTAGTTGGGAAGGTGCCAAACCCAAAGTCCCCTCAGTTTCCGGTTACGAGCATCCGGCTCAACCGCTTAATGCCTGAAGTACAGGAGGTGCTGGGGCTCCCGAAGAGGGACCTGGATTTCCACCCGATCCACATCAAAGGCGAGCCGTTGTCCGCCACTATTCTGCGCGAGAGGCGCTGAGGATTGGCGCTCTATTACTTAGAAACGAGTGCCCTCGTCAAGTTGTACGTGTATGAGGTCGGCACGGAGCGGCTGCTTGCCCTCAGTACCGGCGACGCTGGACATCGTTTTGCGATTCTGTCTATTGCGCAGGTCGAGTTCCGGGCCGCAATCCGGCGGCGGCAGCGTAGTGGCGAGATTCCCGGTCATGCAGCCGACGAATTGATTGCATCTTTCCGCCAGCATTCGGAGGCCAAGTTCCTAATCCAGCCATTTTCAGACTCTTTGTTGGACGTGGCATTCGCGCTGCTCGATGGTTACGCCCTTAAGGGGTACGACGCCATGCAACTGGCGGGCTATCTGCTGTTGCGTTCGATTTCAGGGGCCGAAGAGCCAGTTTTTGTTTGTGCTGATAAGGCGCTGTTGTCAGCGGCGCGAAGCGAAGGCTGTCCGATCATGGACCCTAGTTCGCCATGACTGTGATTGCACAGCTTCACAGAATTTAAATGGGCCGGCAACCAAGAAGCGGTGACATTCCTTGGCTATCGGCCCATTCGATCCTGAATTGGATCGGAGGTGATACCTCTATGCTAATCCTCTTGCTCGGGAAGTCAAGGATTAGTTGCAAATTCTTGCAATGGGCCGAAAATGTAGCTTGACAACAGGATTTGGCGAATCCCGAAACCCTACACCGGCGCGAAGTCCTCGTGAAATTTGGCCCTTTGCGTTGACATAAACTCCTTCGGACGTTAGACTTAACAGTTTTCATAGCCCTCATTTCCCTGTATAGCAGTCTCAATGGATGAAACGCTACGACAACTAGGCGGATTACTGCTCGGAGCTGTGCCGACGGTAATTCTGCTGGCGCTGCTATACGTACTCTATAAAACGATCGTGCACAAGCCTTTGCGGCGTGTGCTTGATGAGCGCCGCAGCAAGACCGAAGGAGCTGTCGAGAAGTCGCGGGCTGACATTGCTGCGGCTGAGGCGCGGACGTCGGAATACGAGCAGCGGCTGCGTGAGGCGCGAGCCACATTGTTCCGCGCGCAGGAAGCCCGGCGCAAAGAGGCATTGGATGCGCGATCGGTGGCGATGAACGAAGCTCGCACTAAGGCCCAGGCGCAGGTGCAGGCAGCGAAGGCGGACATCGAGAAGGATCGTAACGCAGCCCAGGCCGGCTTGCAAGGCCAGGTTCAGGCGTTGGCCATAGAAATCATGCGGCGCGTACTGGAGCCGGCCGGGGCCGGACGCTGATGTCGAAGGCCACGATGTCGAAAGCCACGCCACGAGGTCGAGTTTCACCAGTTCGAAGAGGATGACTTCCATTAAGAAAATTATGCGGATGAGCGCGCTGGGGTTTCTCGGAGTGATTCTCGCCGGGGCGATGGCGCCGTTGCGCGCGCAGAAACAACCCGCAGCTCAGCAACAGCAGGAGGTCAGACAAGCCTCGGAGCAGCGAGGCTTCGGGCAGCAACTCGTGCACGTGACGCGGGAGGCTGCGGGAGAAGAGAAAGACGAAACCGCTGAATTCAAGCAATCGCCATCCGTGCGCCTGCTCGCGAAGTGGACCGGAATGAGTCTGCAGCATGCGTACTTGTTGAGTGTGCTACTGAATTTTGCCGTGATCGCGGGAGTGATCTTCTGGGCAAGCCGAAAGTATTTGCCGCGAATGTTCAGCGCGCGCACGGCGGCGATCCAGAAAGCGATGCAGGAGGCGCAGAAGGCCAGCGAAGAAGCGCGGCGGAAACTGGCAGAAATCGAATCGCGCCTGATGAAGTTGGATGTGGAAATTGGCATGATGCGCGATGCGGCGGAGAAAGAAGCCGCCGCGGAGGAATCGCGCATCCAGGCGGCAGCTCAGGAAGATGCGCGGAAGATGGTGGAATCGGCGCGTCAGGAAATCGCAGCCGCAGCCAAGGCGGCGCGGCGAGCGCTGACTGCTTATGCGGCCGATCTGGCGGTTGGACTGGCGCAGAAACAGATTCATGTCGATGCTGCCACCGACCAGGCGCTGGTGCGAAATTTTGCCGGGCAATTGGGCTCGTCATCTTCCGCAAAATCGGGAGATGCACCGGGAAAGGGCAGGCGATAGAGCGTGGCTTCGGTAGCCAGTACGTACGCCCGGGCTTTTGCGGAGGTGGTTCTAAGCTCGCATCTCGATGCGGATCGCTCGATCGCGGAACTGCGCACCATTGCCAGCCTGCTGGCCGAGAGTTCAGACTTGCGGCGAGTGTGGGAGAATCCCGCGATTCCCGCCGAGCAGAAGCGCCGCGTGCTGGACGCGATCGTCGGGCGGGATGGGATTTCAAAACAAGTGAGGAACCTGGTTGCCGTATTGATCGATCACCGGCGAGTGCATTTTCTCGATCCGGTTATCAAGCAACTGGAGAAAGAACTCGATGCTCGACTGGGATTCGCCGAGGCGGAGATCATAAGCGTCCGTAAATTGGAAGACGTCGAGAAGCGCGAGTTCGAGGCACAGGTCGAGAAGCTTACCGGTAAAAAGGTCCGCGCACGCTACGAGCAGGACGCGTCGCTTTTGGGTGGTGCAGTGGTCCGGGTAGGCAGCACGATCTACGACGGCTCGGTAAAGGGGCAGTTGGAAAGAATGAAGGAAGCTATTAGCTTCTAGCCCCGAGCTTTCGTGGCTACGACTAGAAACTAGCTGCTAGCAGCAGCGGCTAAGAGCTGATTCTATGGCACAGATCAAGGCAGACGAAATAAGCAAACTGATCCGCGAACAGATCGAGAACTACGAAACCAAGATCTCCGTGGACGAAACCGGTACGGTCATCACGCTGGGCGATGGCATCGCGCGCGTGTATGGACTGGACAAAGTCATGGCCGGCGAACTTCTTTCCTTCCCGCACGGCGTGGCCGGCATCGCCATGAACCTGGAAGAAGACCAGGTGGGCGTGGTGTTGCTCGGCGAATACACCGAGATTAAAGAAGGCGATGAAGTAAAGCGCACTGGCCGCATTATGAGCGTGCCCGTGGGCGATGCCATGATTGGCCGCGTAGTCGATTCGCTGGGACATCCCATCGACGACAAGGGGCCCGTCACCACCGACAAATTTATCGCTCTGGAACGGCTGGCGCCGGGCGTGATCGATCGGCAGCCGGTGCGCGAGCCCATGGCGACCGGACTGAAGGCCATCGACAGCATGATTCCGATCGGCCGCGGCCAGCGCGAGTTAATCATCGGCGACCGGCAGACCGGCAAGACAGCGGTTGCGCTCGACACCATCATCAATAGCAAGGGCAATGACCTGATCTGCATCTACAACGCAATCGGGCAGAAGCGGTCATCGATTGCGCAGGTAGTGAAGATTCTGGAAGATGCCGGAGCGATGGAATACACCATCGTGGTTGCGGCGTCGGCTTCAGAACCCGCGCCCATGCAGTACATTTCGCCGTATGCGGCATGCGCCCTCGGAGAATATTTCCGCGACAACAAGCGGCACGCGCTGGTGATCTATGACGATCTTTCCAAGCACGCTGCCTCCTATCGCGAAATCTCGTTGCTGCTGCGGCGGCCGCCGGGACGCGAGGCCTATCCCGGAGACGTGTTCTATCTCCACTCGCGGCTGCTAGAGCGCGCGTCCAAGCTGAGTGACAAGAACGGTGGCGGATCGTTAACGGCGCTGCCCGTCATCGAAACGCAAGCCGGCGATGTTTCCGCTTACATTCCGACCAACGTGATTTCAATTACGGACGGTCAGATTTATCTGGAAACGGATTTGTTCAACCAGGGCGTCCGTCCCGCGGTGAACGTGGGACTGTCGGTGAGCCGCGTGGGCGGCAGCGCGCAGATCAAGGCCATGCGGCAGGTGGCGGGAACGCTCAAGCTGGAACTGGCGCAGTACCGCGAACTCGCGGCGTTTGCGTCGTTCGGCAGCGACCTCGATAAAGCCACGCAGGCACAACTGAACCGCGGGCAACGGTTGGTCGAATTGCTGAAGCAGAATCAGTTTTCGCCTCTGCCGTTCTCTAAACAAATTCTGATCATATTCGCTGGGACCGGAGGATTCCTCGATGATCTCCCGGTGAATCAGGTACGCGACTTCGAAAAAGAGCTTTACAAGTACGTTGATGCAACCAACTCGGGCTTGCTGCGCACGATCATGGAGAAAAAGATTCTCGATGATGGGTTGAAGGCGCAGCTGACAGACGTAATCAAGCAGGCGAAGCAGCAGTTCGTGTCGGAGCGGGAAGCGGTGGCGAAATAGTATCGAGTCCCTAGTACCGAGTACCGAGCGATACAGTCAAACTCGGAACTCAGTACTCGGTACTCGTTACTCGT
>Ga0187891_1000809_pt1 | contig 29575 bp, 27 predicted proteins | sample June2016WEW_21_4_FD_132990 | JGI IMG/M metagenome (GOLD analysis project Ga0187891, IMG submission 132990) | Peatland microbial communities from SPRUCE experiment site at the Marcell Experimental Forest, Minnesota, USA - June2016WEW_21_40 | ecosystem: Environmental > Terrestrial > Soil >... | reverse complement strand
GCTCGCCGGCGACCGCTTCGTCGACGGCAAACTCCAACGTCAACCGTCTCAGGAGGGCGCTGCCGCATAGCTCATCTCACCGACTTGCTGGAAGGCTTTTCCACAAGTCTTGACAAGAGCTCCTCGTCGGCCTCGATGCGGCGCAACTCAACCGGATCTGGGTGGCCAACTCCTACCCGGGCACGGGCCATGAAGGGGCTGCCGCCACCAACGAGGAGTTCATCCCGGATCGCGCCCTCAGTGACCTCCACATTAGGCTGTCGACACATCCGCTGCTGGATCCATCAGTCACCGGTGGCGATCCCGCCGGAGAGCGTGGCGACCAGACCGCCACCTGGTGGCTTTCCGTGGCCGAGAATCTCATGCTGGAAGCAGAGAGGACGCGCGCAGAGCGCCGGGCAGCGCTCGACGCGGCGGACGCCGAGCGAGCTCAGCGTGTGGTCGCGGAGCGTGAGCGCGAGATCGAGAGAGCACATCGCGTGGCCAGGGAAGGTGAGCTTGACGCCGAACGGAAGCGTCGTGCAGCAGTGGAAGGCAAGCTCGACTCCAAGCTCGAGCGGCGAGCCGCCGTGGAGGCTGAGCTTGCCTCGGAACAAGCACGACGGATCGCCGTTGAGCGCGAGCTGACCGTTGTGACTGGGAGCAGGTCGTTCCGTTACACGGCGTGGGCTCGAGCACTGGCGCGAGGGCTCCGGTAGCTGGGCCCTGATGGTCGTGAGCACTCCTCCTCGCGAGTGTGATCCGCCCCCGATACCCCAGCGGGGGTCTCCCACCGAGCGCAAATTAGCATGGCCCGCGTCTGGTGTGCCGCGAGGCGCAGTGGGCGTGGATGGCCGCGCTGATCTGGATCTCCTGTTACCTGCTGCAGCCGGACCACCTCGGGGAGCCGGCTCCCAACGGGAAGTCCGCCCGACCATCCGGTATATTGTGCGGGTGCCAGCCCGCTTTCGCCCCAGCGTGGGCGTGTCCGGGGACTCACCGGAAGCCGCGCAGAGACCTCCCGGCTTCGTCCCAACGGCCGCTGTCAGGTCCGCTCGACGGCGGGGCCAGTACATCCCCTGCCCCGCCTGCGGCTCGCGCCTCCAGCGCTATCAGTTTCACCGGACCGGCGTCCGCTTCGTGCGCTGCCGCGCCTGCGACCTCGTCTACGCCGATCCCGTCGATCCCAAGGACCGGGCCTACTTCGACATTCACGCGCTGGGGCAACACGAGAGCGCCATCGACCGCCACCACGCCCAGGCCGACTTCCTCGACATCGCGGAACGCCTCATCACCCAGTATCAGCATCGCTTCCATCGGAGGCCACGACACCTCCTCGTTGCCGGACGCTGGCACAACGACTTCCTGGCGGCGTCCTCGCTGCAGCTCGACGTCGATCTCGCGTCGCGGCTCGTCGATGACGAGACGCGGCTGGTTAGCACGCCCCTTGTCGAGACCCTAGGTGCCAAGCTCGCCGATTCCGATATCGTCCTTCTCAACGAGTTCCTGGACGCCGTCATCGATCCCCTTCACGTGCTACGCGGTCTGGTCTCGCACCTTCGCACCGAGAGCCTCGTCGCGGTCACGGTTGCCAACATGAGCGCCCTTCCGAGCCGCGCTCTGCGACGCCGTTGGAAGGGCTTCTTCGACAAGAAGGTCGCCTTCTACAACGCCGACAACCTCGAAGCGCTGATGTGGCGGCTCGGATTCCAGCGGATCGCGGGCGAACGGCTCACGACCACCTACTCACTCGGCTACCTCGCCAGTCGCCTGGAGCTCTCACCGTCCCTCCAGCGTTGCCTCGGCCTCTCGCACCTCGCCCATCTGAGCGGGCGCCTCGCCTCGGGGCACGAGCTCGTCCTCTTCCAGCGCGCGTCCGCCCCCACCGCCGACTCCCTCTCGATCATCGTCCCCGTATACAACGAGGCTCCCTACGTCGGCGGCGTGCTCACCGGCCTGATCGAGAAGGAGCTGCCGATAGATCGGGAGATCATCGTCGTCGAGAGCGGTAGCTCGGACGGCTCGCGCGAGATTGTCCGTTCATTTGAGGCCAGATATGGCCTCCGGGTAATCTACCAAGATGCGCCGCGCGGCAAAGGCAACGCGGTCCGGGAGGGCCTCGCCCGCGCCACCGGCACCATCGTGCTTATCCAGGATGCCGACTTCGAGTACGACCTCGATGACTATGACGCACTCCTGGAGCCGATCATTCAGCGCCGCGCAAGCTTTGTCCTCGGTTCGAGAAGCCTCGGTCTCGACGACTGGAAGGTGCGCGACTACGGGACCTCCCCCTTCAAGGGTGTCCTCATGAACCTCGCGCAGGTTGCCTTCGCACGCACCTTCAATCTTCTCTATCAGCAGAAGGTGACCGATATCAACACGATGCTCAAGGTCTTCCGACGTGAGTGCATCGCGGGATGCCACTTGGACTGCGACGGCTTTGACTTCGACATCGAGCTCGTGTGCAAGATCGTGAGGAACGGCTTCGAGCCCATGGAGATCCCGATCAACTACGTGGCGCGCGGGTTCGATGACGGAAAGAAGGTCCGTTTCCTGATCGATGCCTACCCCTCGTATTACCAGCTCTTCCGGTGCCGCCTTGGAAGGCCCTGACCTGTACGCACCCGATCATCACTGGGGGGCCAAACGGGTCAATGTGCGCGCCCACGACCTGCCCGCCCTCAAGGCTCGGTACCTGCTCGCTCACCTCCCAACCACGGGTCGGGTGCTTGAGATCGGCTGTGGAGGCGGACGAGTGTTGAACACGATAGCAGCGCACCGCCCCCTCCTTGAGCTCCATGGTTGCGATATCCGCCCCCTGCGCAGTGCGACGACGCACTTCCACTTCACCGTGGTCAGCCCCGAGGACACGGTGCTCCCCTACGAGCCCGCGTCCTTCGACGCGGTGCTCATGGTGGATGCACTGGAGCACTTTGCGGATCCCGCAGCCGCTCTCCATGCAGCACGGCTCGTTCTCCGTCCGCGCGGGCGGTTGGTCTCCTTCACACCGCTCGAGGGGCAGCGCTTCTCGTTCTACAGGTTGTTCCGGAGGCTGCTCGGCGACGACCTCTATGCTCGCACCAAGGAGCACGTGCAGTCCTTTAGCGAGGCACACTTGCGGCGGCTCTTGGATGTGGATTTCCAGGTCGTCGACTGTGCCTATGCCTACCACATTCTCGGCCACCTGATGGATGCGACCCTGTTTGCCCTCCTCGCGTCTCCACCCCTGCGCCGTCGCTTCTGGCAGGTCAATCCCTTCTACGAGGAAGCCTCGGTTGGCTCGCCCACCCCTACCGGCCACTCCCCAATGGTCTTTGCGCTTCGCGCCGCTAATGCGCTCGCGTACGTCGAATCCAGGGTCCTGTGGAAGGTTAGTTGCGGGGCAGCGGGCGTTCTGTTCACCGCTGTCGCTCGCTGATAGCTCCGTCTGATTCGTCGGTGACGCTCGCCCGAGTGGTGGCCTAGTGCACTGTCTCATGGTAACGTTGACGGTCTACTGAGGCTGGAATCAGCCGCGGAGCGTCATACACTCGATCACCTCCGTGGCGAGGCTCGGGTAAATGGTTTCCTTCGAGAGGACGAGTTGGCGAATTGGGACGCTCGTCTCAACGGGAACGCTGCTGGCCGCCTCGACGAGTGCCTCGGCGCGGAGGTCGGAAGATCCGTATCGCAGGACCGTTGCATGGATGATCGATGGCTGGAAGCTGGGGACGCCGACGGCGGCCAGCATGTTTGCGACATGGGATCGGATCGTGCGGACCTCGTCCTGGGGGTCGGCGACAGCAATGACCGCGCCGTCTGTGATTTCGAGACGACGGAAGATCACCTCGCACGGGGAAACCGCGGCAAGCAGCTCTCGTAGCGATGCCGTCCACCGGAGCCCGTGTCGTCTCCAGAGGCTGTCCTTTGAGACGCCATATCTCTCCCTGACGGAGAGCAGGCAGGCGACGCTGATGTGAAGGGTCGCCGGGGGGCCCGTGAGGAGGCCAGGGCCTGCGGCCTGAAGGCGCTCCTGAGCTCGGATGAAGATGCGCCTGGCGTTGTCCGTGAGATCCGCTTGAAGGTTGTACGCGATGCACCGCTTTCCCCAGAGCGGGTCCGCTTTGAGGAGCAGTGTCGCATCCATCATGGGCGATGACCACCGAGAGACGCCAGGATCTCGTCGGCGGTCTTGACCCAGACGAAGGGCTTGCAGTCGTCGTTCCAGTGATCGAGGAAGCGCTGGATGGCGTGGATCAGGGCCCGCACGCTGGTGAAGGCGCCGCGCCGGATGGCCCGCCGGCTGAGGATCGAGAACCAGGTCTCAACCTGGTTTAGCCAGCTGGATCCGGTGGGCGTGAAGTGAAGCTGGATGCGGCGGTGCCGAGCCAGCCAGGCTTGGACCTCCGGGGTCTTGTGGGTGGAGGCGTTGTCGACGATCACGTGGAGGGGGCGGCGGGGATAGGTCCGGGCGATCAGCTTCAGGAAGTCGAGGAACTCCTCGGCCCGGTGCTTCTCGTAGCAGCCGCCGGTGACCGTCCCGGTGGCGAGATCGAGAGCGGCGAAGAGGCTGGTGGTGCCATGGCGGACGTAGTCGTGGGTGTGCCGCTCGACCTGGTGCGGCTTCATCGTCAGCAGCGGCTGGGTCCGGTCGAGAGCCTGGATCTGGGTCTTTTCGTCCACGCTCAGCACGATCGCGTTCTCGGGCGGGTTCATGTACAGACCCACGACGTCCTTGACCTTCTCCTCCAAGAGCGGATCGTGGCTGTACTTGAAGGTCCGGGTGAGATGGGGCCGGAGCCCGGCGTCCTGCAGGATCCGGTGCACCGTGGCGTGGCTGGCCCCCACCTGCTGGGCCAGGCTCCGGGTGCTCCAGTGGGTGCCGCCGTCACCGGGTGGGCGGAGCGCTGTGGCGATCACCCGCTCCACGAAGTCCTGGCCGTAGGTGGGCTTGGGGCCCCGGCCCTCAGCCTCCTCGAGGCCGTCAATCCCGGCGTCCTGAAAGCGGGCTCGCCACTTGAGGACGCTGGGCCTGGAGGTGCCCAGCCGATCGGCGATGGCCTGGTTGGCGACCCCCTCCGCAGCCATCAGGACGATGCGGGCACGGAGAACCTGGCGGTGGGGGACGACACGGCTCCGCACCCAGGCCTCGAGTTGCTCGCGCTGACCCGTGGTGACCCGCAGCGGCAGGGCGGACGCTGACATGCCACGATCATCTCTCAGACCCTGCCATCCGTCACTATATTCGTGTTACACAACACTAGCTTAGCTATAGCTAGGTGGTCCGTCGCAGGCATGGCGGCTGGCCGATCCCTGGCGAGGCCAAGAAGTACCTCGACCCCGCGGCGTGCCCAGTCGCCGAGTCGCCTGCCCCTGTGTACGGGTCCCAAGGTCGAAACCCGGCCTCGGACCTCTTCAGCCGGTGCGGCAGGAACGCGCCCAACGCGCCGTCTTGCACGGCCGTCCCGTCGGCTCGCTGACGAGGTAGACCGAGTGCCGTGCGGGACCGATATGGCAGCTACGACAGCCCCCTGGCTTCGGTTCGCCTCGAAGACACATCGGGGGCGTCAGTGACCCGGCGCAGTAAACACACCTTTAGTACGAAACACGACGTCATCTTCTGGTACTCTATTTCGCCCCACGACTGGACGTTCAGCGCCTCCGAGGTGCTCCAACTGTACAAGTCGAAGATGACCGAGTGGCGCTACACAAAAGGCGGACAAGCCGGGGGTCTGGATCACCATGTGGATGGATACGGGCAAAGGCTGCTGGAAGGATCTCGAAGAAGGGATCTACGTGGTCAAAGAGGACGATGGAGGAACCAATCTCCACCATCACGAAGGGTTCGAGATCGCTTTCGAGCTAGACGGGTCTGAAGATCCACGCATCGTGCAGCCGCAATGATCAACAACCTCTGTGTCATCGTGCCGACTCGGGGACGGCCCCACAACATCCGGCGTCTCATGGAAGCGTGGAGGCTTACTGATGCGACAGCAGATCTGATGGTGTGCGTCGACTTGGACGATCCTGAGATCGAAGAGTACAAGCGGGTAGTGGCCGACCCGTCGTTGTGCACTGCGCAGATCACCCTCCACTCTGGTCCCCGGCTCCGCCTCGGCCCGACGCTGAACCACTACGCCGGTGGAGCAGCCAAGCATTGGCGATATCTCGGATTCATGGGCGACGACCACGTGCCAGTCACCGCGCTCTGGGATCAGGAGATGACGAAGCAGCTCGACCGGCTTGGCACCGGCATCGCTTACGGCAATGACCTGTTCCAAGGTGAGAACCTGCCCACCGCGGTGTTCCTAACAAGCGACATCGTCCGCACATTGGGCTACATGTGCCCACCGAACCTCGTGCACATGTACCTCGACAACAGCTGGAAAGCGTGGGGGCAAGCTCTTGGCCGTCTCCGCTACTGCCCGGAGATCATCATCGAGCATCTTCATCCACAAGCCGGAGGGAAGGCAGCGGAGGACGAGGGCTACCACGAGGTGTGGCCGTATATGGAGACCGACTGGCCGGTGTGGGAGGAGTACCGGACGAGTCCCACCGGCCTAGCGGCCGACGTGGCGAAACTGAAAGGACTGGTCTGTGGGACAGCAGAGTAACTGGCACATAGGCGAGCCTCCCGTGGAGGTACTGGACGTGGATCTGTTCGTAGATCCGATCCGACCGGCGAAAGGGGGGCATCCCGAGATCGGCCGGGTGTTCGAACTGGAGCGCGACCGTGGCTGAGTGGCGCCTGTTCGACCAGACAACCCCCCGGACTTCTTCACCGCCAAATTGTACGAGGATCGCGAGCACGCTCCCCATCTGGAACAGGGAATCCACCACGACCATATGACCACCGCAGCGGCTGCCGTCGAGCGGATGATGCTTGCCGAACATTCGGTGAGGTTCGTTGTCGACCTCGGTGCCGGGGACGGTAGGCTTCTGTCGCTTCTTGCTCCGCTCGGAGGGCAACGGTGGGGCTACGACCTGATGGGCGTCAACGCCGAGTACGCCCGCAACGTGCGAGGTGAGACGGTCTACTACGGCGATCTCCAACGGCTTACCTCCGGGTTCCTGGAAGACGGAGAGTTGTGCTTGGAGTGGGGCGATACCTGCATGATCACCGAATGCCTGGAGCACCTTGTCGACCCTCACGCGGTGGTGCGCCGGATCGGCCGTCACAGCCGCAACATTGTCGCTTCCAGCCCGGCACGGGAAACCGACGTGTCTCACGACGCCGTGCACGCCTGGGCGTGGGAAATGGACGGCTACCGGGCTCTGATCGCGCAGGGAGGGTTCGAGGTGATGTTCCAGGAGATCGCCGATCCTCACGGGTACGGCTTCCAGCTGATTGTGGGGATGCTGCCATGAGAGTGCTCGTGACGGGCTCAGAGGGATTCATCGGACGCCACTTCGCAACCCACTTCGAACAGCACGGCCACCGGGTGAAGCGCGTGGACATCCGGGATCCCGACTACGGTCGCAGGTTCGACTGCCGGATCGGGTTTATCCGAGAAGCGTGGCGCAATGCCGACCTCGTGATCCACGCCGCGGCGACGATCCCCCCGATCGACGAACGCGAGCGCAACCAGCTCGCCGTCGCCAACGACCTCGCCATCGACGCGGCGATGTTCCAGTGGGCAGCAGCAACCAAGCCTGACAAGATCGTCTACTTCTCCAGCTCAGCGGCCTATCCGGCACACCTGCAGCAGCCGAAGCACAAACTGACCGAGGACGATCTCAACCTCGACATGTTCACCAATCCCGACGCCATGTACGGGCTCACGAAGCTCGTGGGGGAGCTGCAGGCGCGGGAGCTGCGGAAGCTCGGTGTCGAGGTGCTGGTGGTACGGCCGTTCTCCGGCTACGGAGAGGATCAGGACGCTTCGTACCCGTTTCCGGCGATGATCGACCGGGCGCTCTGCCACCAGGATCCGTTCCCGATCTGGGGTAGCGGCCATCAGGTGCGCGACTTCGTCCATGTGGACGACATCGTGGGGTCCGTGCAAGCGTTGCTCGACGCTGGTGCTGAAGGGCCGGTGAACATCGGCACCGGAGTCCCCATCACGATGTTCGAGCTGGCCCACCAGGTCTGTCTCGCCGCTGACCACAAGCCTCAGTGGAAGGTCCACGAGGACAAGCCGGTTGGAGTGCAATACCGCTGCGCCGACATCTCCCTGATGGAGTGCTACTACACCCCGACCGTCACCCTCGAAGAGGGCATCGTGCGTGCTCTGAAAGCGCGGCGCCGGTGAGGGCCGAGATCACCGTGGTGATCCCAACGATCACCAAGCGGTCAGACATGCTGGCCGAGGCGGTCAACTCGGTAGGGGTCCAGACGTGGCAAGCTTCGGCGATTGTCACCGCTTCGCGGTAGGAGTCCGTGCCCGTTTCTCAGCGGATAACTCGGTCGGGAACGCTCCCGCGGCCCGAATTCGCGGAGCCCTCCGGCACAGCGCAATGCGCCAAGTGTTTCATGTACATCCGCTGAGACGACATCCGCTGACCTGGGGGATTGCGAACTCAATACTCAGCGGATTGTGCTCTGAAGCTGGTCGCACACCGCCTAGCCCGCGACGGCAAGCGCGCGGAGTTGGTCGTGCCCCCGGTCGATCTCCCCTCACCCGCCGTCGAGACTTCGCCCTGGCAAGGACTCGCCTAGTTTGCGCTAAGGGCCCGTGGGCCTGTTGAGGAGCCAGCGGTTGGCGACCAGGTCGTCCACGGTCTCCTCGACGGCTTGCCGAATGCTGTAGGTGGGTTCCCATCCGGTGGCCCGAATCTTGCGCGTATCCAAGTAGATGAACGGGTTATCGCCCACCCATCCTCGGTCACCGCCCCCGTACTCGACTTGCGGGGACACGCCAAGACGCGCGCAGATCCAGGCAATGGATTCGTTTACCGTGCAGTAGCCGGAGGCGCCGAGATTGTAGACCTCGCACCGACGGTCGGAGTCGAGCAGGGAGATGATTGCGCGACAGCAGTCGGTGACGTGAAGGAAGCTCTTGCGTTGGGTTCCGTCACCAAGGACGACGAGGCGTGTCGGATCACGAAAGAGCTGCCGCGTGAAATCGAGAACGTGACCATGGGTGTATCTAGGGCCCAGGATGGAAACGAAACGCAGGATGGTGGCCCGCAGATCGCACGCCTCCGAGTAGGCTGTCACGAAGCCCTCTGCCGCGAGCTTCGACGCGCCGTACAAGGACGTCTGCATTGGGAAGGGGCATTCCTCCGGGGTCGGTATCACTGGCGCCTCCCCATACACGGATCCAGTTGAGGCGAAGACCAGTCGATTGACGCCGGTGACACGCATCGCCTCGAGGACGTTGTGGGTCGCCACCGTATTCTGGATCAGGTCGCGCTTAGGGTCATCCCAACCGAATCTCACGTCCGCGTTGGCTGCCAGGTGAATTACAGTGTCGGCGTCCTGGATCAGAGCCGCGAGCCTCTGATCCTCGGCCACCAAGTCGCAACGGACCAGTTCGAACCGTGCGCTCCCCTTCGCCTGACTCAGGAAAGCCTCGAAACCCGTCGAGAAATCGTCGAGAACTCGCACCCAGTGGCCGGCTGCCAGGAGGGTATCGGTGAGGTTGGAACCGATGAAGCCGGCGCCTCCTGTGACGACGACGCGATGATTCATGAGGTCGTTCGCTCTCCGTGGTCGGGCAAGGGGGGCGAGTTCCGACTCCCGCCGTCGGGACTCGTGGAACCCATGCAGCTTGGCGGCCCTGTGGCGCTCTCGGCGTCGGCGCGGCCATTCCGCCGGCGACGGGTCAGACGGAGAACAGTCGGCACACCCCATCCGCCGATCACCCACGCCGCCGCGCCGACGGGGACGCCGAGCGCGCCTATCGCCACCGACGCAGGCTCGTAGCGCATGACAACCGTGTGCGTCCCCGCCGGTACGATCACCCCGCGCAGCGCGAGGTCGGCCGGGTGGATCGGCGTCGGCTTTCCGTCGACCTCCGCCACCCAACCCGGATAGTACGCATCGGCCAAGACCAGTGTCCCCGGCTCGGACGTCGTGGTCCTGATCACAACCTCGTCGTCCTCGTACGTTTCGATCGTGGCTGGGATAGGCGCCAACTGATGAGAGGGTACCCCTGCCGAGGCATCCGCCTCGACCACCACCTGGGTCAGAGGATCGAAGGAGGCGGCGCTCATCTGAGCGATTGCAGCGCTTTCGGACGTGGCCGTGCTGGCGTCGAATACCACCTGAGCCCGCGGCGCGGCGTCGAGATTCCGGTATATGCCGGTTCCATCCGCTGCCACGGTCAGCAGTTTGAATTGTGTCGCCGGCAGCCCCGCCCCGTTCCGCGCGACGGGCTTGGCAACCAGGATGTACTCAACGTTGAGGGCGTCGAAGAAGGGGTTGTCGATGTAGTTCGCCGTGTTTGGCGGCAGGCCGTCGAAGCGATCAGTGATTCCAGGTGCCACAAACAGCTTGATGTACTCATAGGTTCGGGCGACGTACAGTGCATCGAGGTCCCGGATGTCGTCGAGGTCAAAGGCCTGGTTGGTAGTCGGGTAGAGGATCGCCGTGGCTGAGTATGTCCTCCCCACACCTGAGGGGTCCACCCGCTCGAGGTACGTGGTTGTGGGGGTCGACGTCAGCGAATCGTACCTCGCCGCAAGGGGCAGTTCCGGCGACGCGAGGAGGATCAGCTCCACGGCGACGGCCACCCCGGCCACCCGCGGCCCCCACGACCAGTGCGCTCCCGAATTCAATGCGGAGTAGGCTGCAGCACCGGCGACGAGCATCACCGCCCCCGCGGTCACACTCACCTGATCCCACCGGATCGTCGTACCCTCAAAGAAGATGGGAGCCGCGACGCCGATCGCGCCGACAACGACGATCGTGGCGGAGGCCACCTGGCGCAAAGAGATCTGCTTCATCTCGAGGCGCTGCAGTCCTGCCGCGGCCAGGAGCGCGACGCAGAGTGAGACGATCACGCCACCATAGGCCCAGAATGCAATCTGGCTGAACACGGGGACCTTACCGACGGCCTGATTGAGGAAGCCGGGGATGCCGACGGTTTTTGCCTCGACAACGACGGCACTGAGCGCCAGGAGGGCCCGTGTGCTCCGAGGCAGGGAGGTGGCTCCCAGGCCCAGAAGAGCCAGAAGAATCGCGCCGGCACCGAACCAGTTGTCCACCGGCGGTTCCTTCGCCAGGTTCCCCAGTTGATGGCCGACAACGTTCCAGTGCGGGCCTATGAGGCTCAGCAACTGGCGCGGGTGCTCGGTGAGCAACCCGACGGTCGAGCCAGTCCCGTGCTGGGTGACCGCCAGACTCACGTACTCCGCGAACGGAAGCAGCAGAGGCAGGCTGAGCAAGAGACCGATGACAGTCCCGGCGCAAGCCGCGAATGCCGCGCGTAAGCGTGGGAACGCGTCCTTGCCACGCCAGCTCACCGCGTACCGAACGGCAAAGTAGACCGCGGCGAAGCCCAGGCAGACGAAGCTCTCCTCAGGCATGCCGGCAAGGATGCTAAGTGCGATGGCCAATCCGAGCAGGCCGCTCGACCATCGTGATGGACGGCGAATGCAGGCCTCGACCGCCATTAGCACCAGCGGCAGAATGGCCATCACACTGGTCTGGACCGTCGTTGTGCGCAGCTGGAAGACGCCCGACATCATGAAGATAAGGCCGGCGATGGTTGAGGGCAGCAATCTCAGGCCGAGATACCAGGCTAGGAGGCTGCACAGAAGCCCCGCAGTGAGCAGACGGATGAGGAGCCAGGCGTCCCAGGCGCCCGGTGTCGGCGAGGCGATCAAGGGCCAGGTGAGTGGGTTCATAAGGCCGGCCTGTGGGTCCGCGGCCAGCGGCGCGCCGAGCATGACGTTGGCGTCCCAGAGGGGTAGCTCGCCGGCGCTGACTTCGAGATGCGCCTTCTCGATCTGCGGCGTGAACTGCCAGGCTGACGCCCCGGCGTCGATCTCGTTCGACGAGGTTAGGGCCGGGCCAGGGTATCCATACGGGGGTGCCGAGCCCTCAGTGCTGAAGACGGTGGAGCCGGTGAGAAGCGTCCGGCCCTGGAATACGACGGCGTGATAGGTGACGCCCAGCACGGTTGCCTGGATCGCTACGACCACCAGGACCGCTGTCACCCTTCGGCGCCGAGCCGTGCTCCACAGCAGGCGAGCCGCAGCGCTGCACGGGCCATCCACAGCGAGGTGGGAGTCTAGCAGGGAGGTGCAACCACCGCTGTCCGCGGCCGGGCTAGTCGCGCCAGGGCCTGCGCGGAACGGTGGACGGGAGCTCTCAGTCCCGCACGATCACGGTCGAGCCATCGAGGTCGAAACTGAAGCGGACCTCATCGAGACCCTCACCGAGCATGGCCGTGCGCAGAGCCTGCGTGTCCTCGGCGTAGAAGAGCAGGAAGCCGCCACCCCCGGCGCCAACCAGCTTGCCGCCCAGGGCGCCGTGGGCGATCCCCACCTCGTACCAGCGATCGATGGCCTCGCTGCTCATCCCGGACGACCGGCGTCGCTTGCCCTGCCAATGCTCGTGGAGGAGACGAGCGAAGCCATGGGTGTCGCCCGCCTCGAGGGTCTCGCGGACCTGCCGTCCAAGGGCGGCCACCCGGTCGAGATTGGCCAGCATGGTCTCGTCGCCGACCGAGCTCCGGTCACGCTGCTCCCGCAGCTGGTCGTCGGCGCTGCGCGCGTATCCCGTGAAGAAGAGCAGGAGACGCTCCTCCAAGTCGTGAAGCGCCGTCACCGGTATGCGGAGGGGTGATACGGTGACCCGCCCGTCAGTGTCGAGATCGAGACAGCAGAGGCCCCCGAAAGCGGCGATGTACTGGTCCTGCTTGCCCACCGGGCGGCCGAGCTTGTTGATCTCGATGTCACAGGCCTCCTCGGCCAGGTGGTGGGCGGTGATGTGTTCCCGTTTGAACGCGTAGAGCGCTCGGAGGAGCCCGACGGTGAACGACCCGGACGAGCCGAGGCCAGTTCCAGCGGGGATGTCGGCCAGACTCACCAGCTCCAGGGCTGGGCCGACAGGGTGGGCTCGCAACGCCTCGCGGATGATCGGATGGGCGATGTCCTCCACCGATTCCCGGCGCTCGGTCTCCGCGTACTTGATGATGTAGTCACGGGTGAAGGTCCGATTGACGCCGACGTAGATGTATCGGTTGATAGCGGCCGAGATCACCATTGCACCGTGGCGCGAGTAGTAGGACGGGAGGTCGGTGCCGCCACCGCCCAAGGAGATACGCAGCGGGGTGCGAGTGATGATCACAGCCTCGAGAACTCCTCGGCGGTCTGTTGCATCGCCCGGGACTTTACTGCATCCCGCCAGGCGACGAGCTCAGGTGGCGCTCAAGCTCGGCGAGACCGCCAGGAGAGCCGATCTCGTAGAACCGTGCGAAGACTTCGAACGCCGCGAGCTGCCCGGCCGCGCTGAGATCGCGCATCACGTCCGCGAGGTCGGCCACCTCGCCAGAGGCGACTCGGTCAGCGATTGCGGACCGGGAGACGATGGAGAAGCCGTAGTCAATCCACTCCATCTGGTCGCGCCACCTCTCGGGACGGGACTTGTCGTAGGCGACGACGCGGCCGCTCCGGCACACAACATTGCTGGCATCCCAACGGTTGCCGTTGCGCATGACCGTCATCAGGGCTGGGCACCCGCTTACCGAGAAGGCGGCCTCGACCGCGGCAAGGTCCAGCGACAGGTAAGAGTCACCGTTGATGACCCCGAAAGTCTGCGTCACCAGGTCTGAGTCGATCACTGCCCGCAGCGCCCCGGCGGTACCGAGTGGCCGATCACCATCCGCCGCGTACCGAACCCGGAGCCCGAATTGCCGCCCATCACCGACGTACCGGGCGATGGCCTCGCCGAGATAGCCGATGCTGTACACGACGTCCGCAACGCCGAGCGAGTGGAGCCAGGTCAGCTGGATGTCGGCGAAGGGCCGTCCGTTCACCGGGAGCAGTGCCTTGGGCACGGTCTCCGTGGCCGGCCGCATCCGGGTCGCCAGGCCGCCGGCAAGGATAACGACCGGGAGGGTCATGAAGCCAATGCCATCACAGCTGAAAGGCGGCGGCCACAGCGTCCCGGTGGAACATCCGAACCGTTTCCAAGGAGTATTCGTCGAGATCCTTGCCGAGGAGCGTCAGTTTGCTCAGCAGGTCATGGGTCACGGTGATGATGTGGCAGCCGATCTCGTCCGCCTGTACCACATTGAGGATCTCGCGAGGGCTAGCCCAGATCAGGCGGACCTCCGGTCGCGGCCCTAGCACGTCAAGGCATCGGCGCACGAGCGGAAGAGGGTCGCGCCCTGTGTCCGCGATCCTCCCCGCGAAAAGTGACACGAAATGCGGGACTTTGGGATCGAGACAGTCGATGACCCACTCCACTTGCTCCGGAGTGGTCATGGCGGTCACGTTCAGTTGAACGCCCTCCGAACTCAGGGTCCGGAGCACATCCGAGGTGCGGTCGCCCCGGGTGTTGGTCACCGGGATCTTCACGAAGACATGCGGGCCCCAAGCGGCGATCCGTCTGCCCTGGCGGATCATCTCGTCGAAGCCGTCACCGAAGACCTCAAAGGAAATCGGCCGATCGCCGACAAGGGTCAGCACATCGCGGGCAAATCCCTCGTAATCGGTCACGCCCGAAGCTCGCATCAGGGTGGGGTTCGTGGTGAAGCCCCCGATCAGTGGGCTCTCCGCCAACCTGGCGATTCCAGCGCGATCCGCGCCATCGGCGAATATCTGGACTCGAAGACGGCTCACGTCCACGCCCTCATATCTCCCTTTAGGGTGCCGAGTCGCGGGCGACGTCCAGCCGGAGTGATTGCAGTGAACTGCGCAGAGCTTCGGCTGAGCTCAACCGGTTCGTCCACCCCAGGGCCCGGATCCGCTCAGTATTGAGCCGCACGACCGGAACGTCCCCCTTCCAGCCACGGTCACCGCCGGTGAACTCATAGGCAACCGCGCCGCGCAACAGTCCGGCGGCCTCGACGGCCATGTCGGCGATCTCTGAAACCGTCACGTAGTCACCGGTAGCCACGTTGTAGACCTGGTAGGGCACCGTCTCGCGATCGAGAGCCATCAGCACGGCTTCGACGACATCGCTCACGTGGACGTACGACTTGCTCTGGCTCCCGTCACCCAAGATCCGAAGGCGGGCAGGATGCACCTCCAACTGGCGCACGAAGTCGAACCCCACGCCGTGACTCTGCCGCGGTCCGACAACGTTCCCGAATCGGAAGGCGCGTCCCACAAGGCCAAACATGAAGGAGTACGCAGCGATCATCGCTTCGCCAGCCAATTTGGAGGCTGCGTACGTGGAAATGGGGATCAGAGGGCCGTGGTCCTCGCCTGCCTCGACAGCGCCGAGATCGCCGTACACGCCACTTCCAGACGCATAGAGGATCGTCCGAACCCCTGCGCATCGCATCGCTTCCACCACCCCGTGGGTAAGCGCGGTCCCCTCATCGAAGTCGATGGCCGGCTCGGCGACAGCCCGAGCGATGTCGGGATTCGACGCTAGATGGATAACAACCTCATGGCCGCGCATTGCCTCCACCAGATGATCCTGCTCGTGCACGTCGCCCCGCACCACCCTGAGCCGCGCATCTCCGGCCCACCCCGCATAATGCCACTCCCGCCCCGACGAGAAGTTGTCGTAAAGGGTCACCAGCTCGGTGCCTGCCATGCCCAGGAGTCGGTCCGTGAAGTGGCTTCCGATGAAACCCGCACCCCCCACGATCACGTAGCGCCCGCTCACGTCGCAGCCCTCAGGGCCGATTCCCACTTCGTGGGGGAGCGTTGGAGCCGAGGGTGCGACACCAGGAGGTGCCAGACGACCGCGCACAGTCCCTCGGTATGGGCCGTCACCCGCTCCTCGACGAGGGGCGGGATCACCACCACGGCGTCTCCGACGCGGGCGGTGTACCCTCCGTCCCGTCCCACAACCCCCCCGATGAAGCAGCCGGCAGACCGAGCTGCGTCCAGAGCGTTGACGATGTTGGCCGAGATGCCTCGCTCGCGATCTCCTCCCCCGACCGAGAACACGAGAACGCCGTCGCCAGCGCGCAGGCGGGATCCTTCGAGCCACGCGGTGAAACACGTATCCCAGCCCTCGTCGTTGATGCGGGCGGTGAGCTCCGGTGCGTTGTCGACGGGTGTGTAGGCCTCGAAGCCACAAAGCTTCCGAAAGTCATTCACCGCGTGGCTGGCGTGACCCGCCGAGCCTCCGACCCCGAGGATGAAGAGGCGGCCGGAGCGCTCTCGCACCTCGGCCAACCCCTCGGCCAGCTTCTCGACTGCGTCGGCGTCCAAGGCCTCGACGATCCGTCGCGTCTCGGCAAGGTAGGTAGCGGTAAACGTCGTCATCGCACTGCCTCTGCGCTTACCTTTCGGCAAGCGGCAAATGTATTGAGCCCAAACTTGTGGCGGAGGCACTGAATGTCGCGCGGGGCGAAGCCAGCACGCACCAGAATCGGCCAGAGATCGCGCGGGTCATAGTACGCCTTGTGGTCCTGCATCTCGTCTGCGGGGCTCGTCCCAAGTCGGAAGGCGGAGAACTCCAGGAAGCGTTTCCCCCTCCACGATGGTACATTTACCACCGTGAGCCCCCCAGGCGCAAGCACGCGCCACACCTCGCGCAGTGTCTCAAGAGGCTCCCACAGGTGCTCCAGGACCGAGTTGCAGATCACCAGGTCCTGAGAGCCGTCGGGGATCTCCCTCAGGGCTCCGGGAAGGCTTCCCTCGATGGCGTGGACTTTTGGGTGGCTGTGCAGTGCCGGACTAATGGCGACGTCCACGAGTGCAATCGATGCCACCTCCGGCAGCAAAGATCGGGCCACGGAGGCGTGGTAGCCACAGCCCACGTCGACGACGCGCATCCCAGAGAAGCTCCGCACGGTTCTTCGAATCCGGCGCGCTGAGAGTCGGATACCGAGGCGGTCCACCGCTGTCAGGACATAGCCCTGGCCGTACGCGCGATTCCTCAGGTCTCTAATCGTGGGTGTCATAGATCGACGTGGCCCGCAGAGCGGCAGCATGGAGAAGCAGCGTGAAGCTGAACGTCATGAAACTCATGATGATTAGCATCAACCCAATGACCGAGCTGTAGAGGACGCGATCAGCTCGGAGTGCCAGTCCATGCGAGACCCAGTCGGCGAGCAGCAGCGTCCCGAGCGTCACACCCCCCACGAACGCGACGGCACAGAGAAGCACCGTGCGAGAATACGGGAAGACCCTCAGCCAGCGACGCCGCGCTTGGCCAGTATAGTCATGGAGCACCTGGGCGAGACAGCCGAAGAAAAAGCTCTGGAGCCCCACCAAGGTCAGCGTCATGCCTAGAAGCATGCTGTACAGCGATAGATGCAGGGCGCCGAGCGTCATAGGGCCTGCACTCAAGGGAAGGGTGATCAAAAGGCCGATTGCGAACATGACTATGCCCGGCCAATACACGAAGAACTCGGCGCCGTAGATGAACATGGCTCGCAGGTTTATCCATGCAGCCTGATAGGGAGAGAACCAGCCCAGCCGCTTGTGGTGGCTCACCCGCCCTTCTCGGTCCTTGAGAAACGCCACGGGGACCTCGGTGGTGCGAAGGCGCATATGAACCGACTTGAGCACCATCTCTGAGGCGTACTCCCAGGACTGGGACTGGAGCTCCATCCGCACCAGAGCTTCCCGAGTTATGCCCCTCATCCCGCAGTGAATGTCCGAGAACCGGCTGTGGTAGAGGCGGTTCAGGATCCAGGTTGTCGCCGGCGTCCCGACGTGACGGTGGAGCCAAGGCATGGAGCCGGGCTCGATGCTGCCCTTCCAGCGAGATCCCATCACGAACTCGAAGCCGTCCTGGAAGCTCTGAACGAAGCGTTTGACCTCCCGAAAGTCGTAGGTGCAATCGGCATCGCCCATCAGGACGTACGCACCACGAACGAATGGAAGAGCGTCGATATAGGCCCGCCCAAGGCCTCGTCGAGGAACGCGCAGCACACGCGCGCCGTGGGCCAGAGCGATCTGCGGGGTACTATCCGTGGAGCTGTCCACGATGAGCACCTCACCGACGACGTCAGCGGCCTTCAGCCCCTTGAAGCACCAGTCAACGAATTCGCCGATAGTGAGCGCCTCGTCACACGCGGGCACGACGATGGACACCACCGGTGCCGTCGTGTCAGCAGAGGGAATCAGCAGCTCCTCCCGTCCTCCTCCTTGCTCGCTGGTCGCAGAGCGCTCTGTGACCTCGAGCCGCGCCGACGCAGTCACCGCAAGCCTCCTGAGGCGCGGTCCATTCCGACCAGAGCCAACCGACACCCCGCGTCGGAGGATACCACCCACGGGAAGGCGCCAGCATCCAGCGCCGGGAATCCGCGTCGGGAGGCACCGTCCGGGAATGCTGCCCACTCCCTCGTACCCACCTCCCCGGCACATTCCAAAGCGAGTCCCGGCCGACGTCGCGGTTCGTGACGCCAGCTGACCATCTCCGTCGGCCTACCCGCACCCTCTCCACCCTCTCCCGACATGCCACTCCTCGAAGCCAAGATTGAGTACGCTCCAATCATCACCGGCCAGGCCGCGGGTCCTCACTCGGACATGCGGTCGTTCCCCCCACGTCGCCAGTCTCGTCGACCGTGCGGCACGTCCCGTCGGGTCCCACGACGACGGGGTGCACAATGGTCAGCGATTGGATGCACAGCGAGTTTGCCAACCGGAAGCCGCCCATCTGCAGGCTCGTGAGCTGGTCCCCGTCAAGGGCAAACACCGCGGTGTGAACCCCCGCCTCCAAGGGGGACACGTCGACGTTGATGCGCGACGAACTTGGAGCGAGGGTCGTGAAGACGACACTCCCACTGGCGGATGAGCTGTAGGTCAACTCGACCATCAACGTCATACCCTGCACCGGCGCTGTAGCGGCGACCCGTAGGTATGCCACGGGTGAAGCGGCGGTGAAACAGAGTTCGCCCGACGTCCCCGACACGGTCCCTCCCGCCGACGTGACCTGCTGCGGCCACACCCCGGACTCCACAAGCCGGGCATCGACCGCCAGCAGCGCAGATTGTAAGTCCCCTGAAGCGTCGATGACGAATGGTGAGGCACCCGGATCAAGGGCTCCGACGTGGATTCCGTGGAACATGAGGGGGAGGACAATCTCGAGACGCTGATACGGCCATATGAACGGAGCCGCCACACTCGACGAGACGCTCAGCGGCAGCACGCCCACGGCCGGCGCCGTGAGGCGTGTCGCCTCTGACTGGAGCGTCGCGAAGTACTGATTGGCCGAACGGCGTTGCGACAAGACCCCACTCACATTCAGACTCACCATTCCATTGGCGAGAACTCCTCCGCCTACCAGCACGACGCCCACACCGAGCCACCACCGCCGGCGATCTCTCGGGACTCGCCACCGGCTTGGGAGCACGACCAAGGCTCCAGCCACTGCGGTGAGGGGCAGGATCCAGACCATGTACTGCACATCCTCGGCCTCGACATCCTGAGGGAAGATCCCGAGGCGCTCGATACCCAGAAAGCCGTAGAGGGTGCAGAACACGAGCCCGAAGAGCAGCAGCGGCCCGAGGTTCCTTCGATCCACGCCGATCAACCAGCCGGCAGCAGCCAGTGCAGCGCATGCAATCACCACAGCGTACACGTTAGAGACACCTTCTGGACGCCAGAAGCCAAGCATCGCCGGGACGAACCAACGAGAGAATGTGACGGCAATGAGCCTCAGCGAGGGGATGATCCCGCCCTGCGGGTACGCATAGTAGTAGTACTTCGCGATGAACATAACCCCCGCAGCCGACACCGCGAAAAGGGGCAGGTAGGTGTACCGACACTTCCACAGGTCCAGCGGGATCTCGCGCAGAGTCCTGGACCGACCGAGGAGCGCAGCGTCGAGGACGACCACGAACAGCGGAGTGAAAAGGGTGCGCTCGCTTATGAAGACGCCCCCGATCGAGAGGCAGGCGGCAACCACGTGCCAGCGCCACCGCTTGCGGTTCAATCCGTGCAGGTGTGCAGCGACAACCAACAGCGAGAAAGCGCACCCGACGGGGATGTATATCGCCTGTGCCCAGTACGTTGTGACGGTGAGAATGGGGAGGCAGGTGCCTACGATTCCAACGGCCACCACGCGTCGCGCTCTCGACGCGTCCACCTCGAGAAGCACCCAGTTGAGCGTCAGCAGCATGCCAGCCAGAACCAGGCCCGCGATCACCATGCCGACCACGTCATTGAGGGGGCTGATAGACAGTTCGAGCCAGTAGAAGAGGTGATCAATGGGGGAGAAGTGCTCGTAGAGGTTGTAACTCAGAAACTGCAACCCTAGCCCCCACTGAGACGCCTTCCCAAAGAGGATCAAGTCGTCGTCGAAGTAGGCGAAGTGCTGGCAGGCGAGACCCGTCCAGTACGCCATCACGCCGATGAGCACCGCGGGGATGGTGGCGCGTTCCGCCCATCCACCACACCGGCGGGACGAGGGGGTACCCGGTCTGCCCGACATGTGATCGGCTTCTGGCGTCGGAGGCGGCGTCTTCACCGGTTGGTTGCCGGCTCGGCGCTCGGTTGCTCGCGCACCGGCTTCCCCGTTCGAAGTCGCCGCCTGGAGGGAACTGTGAACATCCGCCTCGCGCGCGGCACTCAACCTGATCCGGCTCCCGACCGCGACAGCACCAGACTCACCTGGCCGAAAGCTCCCGCCGAGGCGCACACTTCGAGGATGCCCCCATCGCTCAGCCGCTGGAGACCGGCGCCGACAAGTGTCAAGATTTCGTAGCCCATGGCGTGGTATTGGCCAAGCGACTCCCGTGGATCGCGTCGGCGCTCGATGAGAGCCCGTGGCGAGAACTGGACCATCAGTCTGGCCGCCGGATTGCGCGCGAGGGTCGCCCTCAAACCGGCGACAACCTCAAGCTCCCAGCCGCCAGCGGCGACCCTCACCACATCGAAGACGCGGCCATCGAAGATACCGTCGCCCGCCGCAGCCGGGGCGGCCATGGCACCCGTGGGTGCGCGGCCCACACTTACCCTTTCGATGCGGCTGACGCTTCTGCTGTCCTCCGGTCGCCGCAGCATCAGCGTCCGGTCGCGATCGTTGAGTGCGATCGGCCACACCAGGACAGATATCCCTGCCTCCCAGACATTGACGCGCAGTGCCGCGACGTTAACGGGATCAGGCTCGACCGCGTCGACCTGCACGCCTACAGCCGCCTGAGCGGCCATTATAGAGAGGTATCCAGCGCCAGCTCCGACATCGAGGAAGCGGCAACCACGCCTGATCAGGGACCGCAGGACGGCACTCTCGTGGGGTTTCCAAGAACCCGTCTTCTCCATGACCGAGGCCATGTTCCCCTCGTCGTTGGCGATCCACAGCGGCCCAACGTCGGTTGCGACCCGTGAGTAGAGGGAGGCATCCAATGGTTGGGGAATCCAAGACGATGCAGACGGTCCCTCTCCAAGCGCACCGAACGTCAGCGGCGACGGCCGTCCACGCATCACAGTTTGGCTCCGCTGGCACCGCGGCAGGCTGGGGGGATGTCCCGCGTCCTCAACGCCGACCCGTCTCTCACACTCGGCTTGGGTAACCCACCTCATCGATGAGTTCGGGGTGGTCTACACTCAGCTTGGGAAGGCCGCGACGAAGCCTCTGGTCGTACAGGCGAATTGCCCCCGGCTCCCTTCCCACGCGGTCCACGACCGCGGTGACGAGGTCGTCGCCGCGGATGTCAAGCCGCCCCGAGAAACCGCGAAAGGCTCCCACAACATCGAGTCCGTCGTCCTGCTGCTCGAGGCCGATCTGGGGCAGCGTAGCGCCGGTCTCTGGCCCGCGGAGGTGACCTATAGTGATGTCGTAACCCCACTTCGCCGCAGCGGCAACGACTATGCACGTGAGCGCTCGCTCAAGAAGCCTGTCAACAGCGTTTGACGATTGGAAGGCCTCGATCTGTGCCCGGTAGAGGGGGTATCTGAGGTCGAGGACGCGCTCGTTTGCAGGCACGGTGTAGACGCCCGGGACCACCAAGCCTGCCGCCGTGGTAGACCCGCCGCCCACATGGTAAGCGAAGGCTGATGGGGCGAGCGTGATGCGGAAGCCGAGTGACTTGCTCCTCAGCGTCCAGTCGTTCTCCTCGCAATACCCGCGCCCAAAGACCGGATCCATGAGCCCAACAACCCGCAGCGCCCGGATCGGGATGCACATGCAGAAGCCCACGCCCACGGGGATGTCTATCGCCGCATCGCCGAACTCAGCTCGCAGGGCCTCCCCCACCCAGTCGACGAGCCCCTGATCACGCAGGAACCGCTCCGGCTGGGTGTTCGGAAGCGAGTAGATGGACGCGTGATTGGCCCAGGCAGTCACGGACCCGATCGCATCATCCGAGCTGGCTACGACCACTAGCTGGTCGAGCAGTCGGGCGGAGAAGATCACGTCGGAGTTTGCGAGCACCACGAAGTCGTACTCGCCATCCAAAGCCTTGAGCAGGGCTAGGTTGAAGTTCCGCGGGATCCCGAGGTTCCTCGGAGAGCGATAGTACGCAACCCCGAGTTCAGCGCAAAGGCGTGCCACGTCTGCGCTGAAGCCCGGCATTGGACTTGCATCGTCGAGTACTATGAAGTCGACCGCACAGGCCGCGCGGGTCATGGCCGCCGCAGAGCGGAGGCAGGCGGGAACGACGTCAGGCCCATCGTAAACCGCTATAGCGAATAGCACCCGCGGCGTTCGACCGCTCATCTGACGTACCAGTCTGGGTCGCTAACCACGCAGGGCGTCGGCTGGCTCCAGCTTGGGCTCGGGGGCAGATTAGTCACTGACGGAAAGCCCCCAGAACCCTCCAGTATCTGTCCGCGGTGCGAAAGGCTCGCGAGTTGCGCATCTCATCGTGCATCGCGCGCAGTTCGCTCAACTCGACCTGAACGCGATCGAGCGTCATCTGGAGTTCACGGGTGTGTCGCTGGGCCGCGATGAGCCGCTGGGTCAGGTCCATGACCCTCGCATTCGCGAGGTCCACGTCCTTCAAGGCCTGCTCCAACGAGAGCTCGTCCAAGCCCTCGGCTACCTTTGCGGCGTGGCGGTCGGAGGTGCCGGTGGAGGTCTCCCGCCGGGACGCGCCGACGCGGGGCGCCACACCCTCCTCGGAACCCTCACCTGTCATCACTCTTCCTCCTTGCATTTCGCCTCCGCCTTCACCGGGCGCGCGGGACGTCCGAGCGCTGACCAGTACGCTTCCACAGTGGATTCGGCCGCCGCTGCCCAATCGTAACCATCTCCTCCCGCACATATCTCAGCCACCTGGCGGGCACGGAGCAAGGGATCGTCAAGGAGTCGCTCAACTGCGTCGGCAAAGGCCTCGGCGGACCACTCGCTGGGTGTCACCGGTAGTTGCCTGTGTCGCTCACTGAGAGGGCCAAACGGCACGAAGAGGGCGGGAGTCCCGCACGCTGCCGCCTCCTCGGGAATGAGCCCGAAGCCCTCAGCCGACGTCGGGTAGAGAACGATCGATGCGTGCCGAAGCAGCCAATTCCGTTCTGCCGAATTCACGTCCGGGATCGGGTAGATGGAGAGGGCCGGCCGCCAATCTATGGCCTCAGCGGAGCGTGACGATCCGAATGGCACGTGTGCCCCTGCCATGACAAGCGCCAAGGATCGTCCTCGCAACGTCAGCTCATCAAGAGTCCTGATGGCAAGGTCACGATTCTTGTGCGAGTAATCCGTACCAAGAACGAGAAGGAACTCCTCACCCGAGAAGCCCCTCGCGAGCAGCTCTCCCGGCATCACCTCCGGTTCGTCTCCGCGCAGATGGGTGGTGCCGTTCGGCACGACATAGACTCGCTCATCATCGACGGGCAGGCGCTCCGCAGCCACGGCGCGCCTCACATCGTTAGAGATAACGATGAGCGCATCGACCTCACTGCAGGCGTCACGAACTATCTTCCGGTAAGTGAACCAAGCCTGCGGCGACTCATGGTATCCAGGGACCTGATAGGAGATAAGATCGTGGATGGTGACGAGGGTACGGTGACCCACCTGGGACCAGGTGCGCGGCCGCATGTCATGACTGGGCTGAAAGGGGCGATGCACGATGTCTGCGCGAGGGAAGACCGTGAAGTCACCATGGGGAGCCACCCTTATGTCAACCTTCGCCGCAGCCAGCTTCTCAGCCGCGTACGTCGGCAGTGGCCCGGGTACCGCAACCCCCAGGTAAGCAATCCCCGGATGATCGGCAAGAGCGCCTATCAAGGCCAAGAGACTCACCTGATGCCCCATCTCGGTGGCCTGGAGGCATGTTCCGTCGATGATGACGCGGAGACCGAGCACGGCCGCCCTTGCCGCGTCGAAGGTCCGACCAAAAGCAGCGTCGTGCTCGCTTGGCTCTGTCGGGGCGAGCGCCAAAGCCCGGTCGGTACGATGCAGCCGCGCCGTCGTCGCTGCCGACAGGGATTCGCCACTGCCGTCCTCCACGACAAGGTCTGGCGGACTGGTGATGAAGGTCGACGCATCCAGGTAGTCGACCATTCCGTGCTCCCTCGCTCTCGACGAATACTCGAGAAGCAACTGGCCGGGCTGCTCCCATCGGCTTCTCCGCGGTGGTCCGGCGAGTGAGAGACCCTGCTTGGTGAGAAGCACTGCGGGGCCCGTCGCATAGGGAATCGGGACGGGCGCGAGAACAAGCGGCCTTCGCCGCAACCGTCTCGTGATGGTCGCCTCATCTGCACCTTGCGCCGCGTGCCATGTCGGCGTATCGCGAACCGGAAAGCTGACGTACCCTGCGGCATTAGAGAAGAAAGAGACGGACGCGCAGCGAAGATCCTCGTCCGCCAGCTTGAGGGCCGCGTCGAGGCATCGCGGAGGAAGGACTACCGGAACCGAGATGAAGAGCGCGTGTGCTCGGAAGCCGCGCGCGACGATCCCGATCAAGTCGCCTACGTCGGAAGCCTGCCCCGTCTCAAGGGCAAGGCCATGCCGCCGCGCCAAGGCCTCGAGTTTCTCCAGCAGGGTCACGTCCGGGCCGCCGGCTACGATCGGAAGCCCGGGACAGCCGGCGGGCAGAGAGGCAAGCGTCGAAGCCCAGAGCTCAGCGGCGCCAGCCACGAAGACGGCGACGACCACAGCCGCTCCGTGTTCGGGCGACGTGTTGATGGCGTCGGTCACGAAGTCTCCGTAGGGGGACGAAGAGGACCCGAGTCGGTCATGAGACATGCACGTTGCGAGATGGGTCGGGGAATTCGTCAAGAGAGGCGGCTGTATCGATCACCTGGGGTGGGGCGGATCGCGTGACGTCCGGACCGGGCGCCTCCTCCGCCGGTGGCTCATGGTAACCAGCCGAGTGGTCGACCGTCTCCGGCGCCCCAAGGACGGACTGCGCCCCTGCCATCTCGGTCAGCTGCCGGAGCCGGGCATCGACCCGTGCGAGACGATCCAGCGTCTGGTCTCTGAGGGCCGCCAACTGGGTGGGGACGGAGCCCGGCTCGTCCAGCCCGCCCCCGGTTGCTTGCATCCGCCGCTCCACCGCGTCGAGCCGTGCCTCCAGAACCAGCAGCGCCTCCGCGAGGCGCCGGTCCACAACCGCCCGATGAGCATCGCCGTGGGCGGTGAGGCGGGCCACCAAACGGCGCAGGGGCCCGGATACGAGCGGGAATCGGGACGGGCTGCGGGGATCCGCGCGAGACCCGGCTAACTCCGCCAGCGAAAGAGGGAGGTGATCGGGGGCACCAGCCGCGCGGCGGGTGGCGCTAGCCGAACGCTCAGCAAGAGCCTCCTGGGCGTGCTCAAAGCGCTCCCGAACGAAGCTCGCGCGCGACGCCGGGGCATGCCGGGCTAGCGCGTCGTCACTGGCTCGGAGGCCGATCGCCCTCGCCTCTTCCGGGTGCTCGACGATCCGGCGCATCAGTCGGGCCACGGCCTCGAGCTTCGCACGCCCGGCGGTAGCGGGGACCAGACAGGCGATGACCCCATCCACCAGGTCCAGGCCGCCGGGAGCTTCCACGGCGACCACCGGCTTGCCGAGGGCCACCGCCTCCGCCAGGGGCAGCCCGGAGAGCTGGGTCGGGTCCAGCGTCACGTAGCAGTCGCAGGCGCCGGTGAGTGCAGCGCTCTCGTCGGTGTCCAGATCTCGGTCGATCACGAGGACGTCCGGCCTCTCTGCCGCCTGCAGCTTCAGCGCCTCCAACTCGGCCAGATGATGCTCGCCTTTGACGGCCACGAGCACGAGCGTGGGCCCCTCCCCCGGGGCGAATCCCTCGGCGAAAGCCTCGACGAGTCCACCCGGGTTGGCGCGCTCCGTACCGGCGCGGAAGTCGACCCGGGAGAGGAAGATGAGGCCGTCGGGCAGCCCGAGAGCCCGTCGGTCGAGATCCGGTCTGATCGCCGGCGCGACCACGGGCAGTGGGAAGGTGAACACCGGGCACTCGGTGACGGCCTCGACAGCCACGCGGATGGCGTCGCTGATCGCCCACACCTCGTCCAGGCGGCCGAAGCCCTCCCTCCACGCCCCGGGAAGCCCGCCCGGCTCGCAGGTCAGGACCCCGATTGTGTAGCGGCCGTCGAAGAACGCGGGGCCCGCGTCTTCCATGAAGCGCGCGAACCAGTTCGGCCCGACCGCGATCACGCCGACGGTCAGCCCGGCAGCACCGGCGCTGACCGGCCGGAGGCGGGGTGGATCCCCGACCGCCTCGAGCAGCACCGTCTCGACCTCGATGCCGGCCTCCCGTGCCGCCGCGGCGAGGAGGCCGGAGCAGTTCCCGGAGCCAGCGACCGGTGGCCCATCGGTCACGACGAACATCCCGGGCCTCAGGCTCCCCGCCGGCGCCCAGCGGACCCCGGGCAGAACCGCGGGCTCGGGAAGCCGCCCCGGTGGCACCAGCCGGCGCGGCAGCCTTCCCGCGACCGCCTCACCGCCGGCCCAGTCGAGGAACGCGTCGTAGTCGGAGCCATGCAGCGCGGGAAACGCGTCCCGCAGCGCGGGACGCCGGGTGTGGAGGAGGGCGAGGTAGCGGGGGGCGCGGTGACCCGGCTCCGAGGACGGCGAGCAGGCCCAGCCCAGGAACTCCTCGGCGCCCTCGGCGGTGAACGGGTCGGGGGGCGGCGCAGTGCCGCCCGACTCGGCGGCCTCCAGGCGCTGCCGGTACAGCTCCCGGATCTCGCCGTCGATGGGGACGCCGTTGGGGAGGTCGGCGAAGCCATAGCGGGCGTCGGACTCCCCGCCGCGGGTGACAGCCCGTACCGCGGCCGCATATTCGGCGCAGATGCGGGCGAGGTCCGGGCGCTCCGACAGCAGGACCCTCGGCCGCGATCCCTGCCACTTGCTGAGCAGTGACGAGGCGGCGGCAGCGAAACCGCTGAAGTGGAAGAAATGGAGCGGCAGGCCGTCGACCCGGTAGCCGTCCCCGGTCCAGCGAAGGTCGCGGTGGTCGAGGTTCCAATAGGCGACGTTGTAGGAGGGGTCGCGCAGGACGTGGCCCCCGAAGACGCTGGGAACGAAGTCGATCCAGCGCTGGTCAACGAAGAGGTTCTTGGTGACATCGACCCGGCATTCGCGGGAGAGACGCTCCATCCAGAAGTCCAGGAAAGGCTGTGCCCCCGCTCCCACCGCGATAAAACCGAGGTTGTACATGCCCGCGCTCAGGATGGTGTTCTCGTCGGTCATCCTCCCGTCCCGCGGGATGGGCGCCGTGACGTGGGGAGTGAGGACGATGCCGTATCTCTCGGCAAGGGCGCCCACATCGTCGAGGGGGGCGAAGACCCGGACGTCGGGATCCAGGTAGATCACCGACTCGGTGCCCGCCCGGGCGAGAAGATGCCGGATCAGCCACGGCTTCAGCGATGTTGCCAGCTCGACCAGGCCATAGATCATCGCCATCCGGTGGAACTCGCCGGTCTCCAGGCCGATCTCGTCCGGTCGGACCACCTCGAAAGGCTCGTCACGCGGATCGACGTCCCCATCGACGTCGTCGATCACCAGGACGGCGACACGGCCCCCCGGGTTGTGCTCGATGAAGGAGGTCGCCAGCACACGCGCGAAGGGGAGGTAGTTCCGCGCGATGATCGTACAGATCTGGACTGACATTCTATGAGCCTGTCGTTATGAGCCTGCCCTTGCCTCACAAGAACCCTCTCCCGCCACCACGGCGAGGGTTCAGTATGCCAACTGGCCGCGGCACCCGGGGGAGAGGCACGTCACACCGGCTTGCGAACGAGCAACCCGAAGGAGGTGGTCACCGAATCGCCGATGACCACCCGCAGGTGGGCGAGATCGGCCAGCTTCGCCTCAGCCTGGCCCAGGTCGATCCAGCGGTCCTGGGGCGTGTCCATGCAAACGGTGGTGTTGAGGCTGATCTGGTAGCCGTCATGCAGCATCCGGCCGGCGAACTCCTGGAGGTCCTCGATCCGGTACACCGCGCAGTGACCGTGATCGGCGGTCGTCTCCCTCCGGGTGAGCTCCAGCTCGGTGGTGTGCACCGCCACCCCGCCCGGGCGCAGCAGCCGGCACGATTGCGCGACGAAGCGCAGCCCCAGCGCGGGGCTCCCCAGGTGCTCGATCGAGCACGAGGACCAGATGAGGTCAAAAGCCCCCAGATCGTCGGGCAGCGCGTTCATGTCAACTGTTCTGATCGCGACGCGGCGCGCGAACTCCTCGGGGGAAAGCAGGTGGGGACGTGACAGTCCCTCGAGACCGCCCATCAGCTCGCCGGTCTCCGCCCAGTCGGCGCCTGACTCGGTGCTCTGGTCGGTGGCGACCACGTCCATCCCCCAGCTGGCGAAGAGTGCCGGCAGCGGTTCGTTGCCCACACCGAAGCCGAGCGCGCTCCCGCTCCGACGGGAGCCGACCGCCTGGCTCGCCATCTCCGCGATGTACGCCCACTCCCACGCCTTCCGGTTGAAGAGGGGGGCCGGTGCTCCGAAGACACCTCCGCGCCTCTCCCATGCGTCGCCCCCGTCGGTGCGGGCCACGCAGTCCTCGAACCATCCCGGGAGCAACCTCCGGTACCACTCGAGGTATGCCGGGTCGACGCACTGGGCCGCGCTGACAGCGTGGGAGTCGAAGTCGGCGAAGGCCGGCTGGTGTCCACCGCGATTGTGGTCCGTGACGTCCACGCGCTGCAGCCAGCGAGAACGCATCGCCCGCTCCAGCTCCAGAGGGTCGGCTCTGAGGGCGCTCACCTGCTCGGCGAGGCTGTCCAGCCGGCCCTCGATGGCGGTGAGCCGGGGGCCGAGGTAGCGGCGCATCGGAGCGCTCACGAACCTCAGCAGCGACGAAGAGGCGGACACGCTGGCGGTCAACTCCAAGCCCAGCCGCGGGTCATCCGGGTCGCGGCTGTTCCCAGAAGTCTAGGAGCGGCTGGTCTGATCGGGCGCGACCTCAGGAGCTGGCCGGTGGGAGGGCCCTACTCCTGCCCTGGGCCGGGGCCAGCTGCACCGGCCCAGCGTTGGCCTGGAGGGCGGGATCGTGGAGCCAGCCGGTGACCCCGCCATCGAAGCCGCCGAGGACCCAGTCGTTCACGCTCACCGTGTCCCAGCCCGTCGCCGAGGCGTTCTGCTCGAGGACGGTCACCGTGCCGTCCCCGTCCGAGTCGATGCTGGTCGCCGCCACCACCGAGGTGTGGCCGGCGGTGCTGGTCGCCCCGTAGCTCAGCACGTCGCCGGGGACGGGCATCGGACCGTCGC
>Ga0187891_1000808_pt1 | contig 29588 bp, 21 predicted proteins | sample June2016WEW_21_4_FD_132990 | JGI IMG/M metagenome (GOLD analysis project Ga0187891, IMG submission 132990) | Peatland microbial communities from SPRUCE experiment site at the Marcell Experimental Forest, Minnesota, USA - June2016WEW_21_40 | ecosystem: Environmental > Terrestrial > Soil >... | reverse complement strand
AGTATCACCGACCGGCGGCAAGTGGTGGCGGCTGAAGTTTCGGTTTGATGGCAAAGAGAAGCGACTCTCCCTTGGCGTCTATCCCGATGTGAGTTTGAAAGATGCCCGCGACCGCCGGGATACAGCGCGTAAGCTGCTGGCCGAAGGCATCGACCCCAGCGAGAACCGCAAGGCACAGAAGTTGGCCCGTGCAGACAGTGCGGCAAACAGTTTTGAGGTTGTGGCGCGAGAGTGGCTTTCGAAGTATTCCCCGGTGTGGGCCAAGAACCACGGCGGCAACATTGCTCGACGCTTCGAGCGTGACATCTTTCCGTGGATTGGCGCGCATCCCATTGCCGATTTATCTGCCCCCGACATTCTTACAGTTGCACGTCGTATTGAAAGCCGGGGCGCTCTGGAGACGGCACATCGCGCAATACAGAACTGCGGACAGGTATTCCGCTACGCTATCGCCACCGGACGCGCTTCCACTGATCCTACGGGTGCTCTTCGCGGCGCACTTCGCCCGGTGACGAGTACGCACCTAGCGGCAACGACCGATCCGAAACAGTTTGCTGAGATTCTGCGTGCAATGGAGGGCTACGAAGGCACGTATACGGTGCGCTACGCCCTGCGCCTTGCACCACTGGTATTCGTCCGCCCAGGCGAACTGCGCAGAGCTGAATGGGCGGACATAGACTTGGACGCAGCAGAGTGGCGCTACACCGTGACCAAGACAAATACCCCGCATATTGTCCCCCTCGCCAAACAAGCTTTGGACATTCTGCGCGAACTGCATCCTCTCACGGGGAGTGGACGTTATGTTTTTCCGAGCGCGCGGAGCAACCAGCGCCCGATGAGCGACAACGCAATTCTTGCCGCCATGCGACGCATGGGCATCGAGAAGGATGAAATGTGCGGGCACGGCTTCCGGGCGGTGGCACGGACGATTCTTGACGAAGTGCTTGGGGTCCGTCCTGACTTCATCGAACACCAACTTGCCCATGCCGTGCGAGACCCGAATGGGCGCGCCTACAACCGTACTGCGCATCTGCCTGAGCGCAAAAAAATGATGCAACAGTGGGCAGACTATCTGGACAAGCTGAAGGCCGGTGCTGAAGTGATCCCGATACGCAAAGGGGCCTGAATGGATGTGGAGCGGCCTCAACTAGACTTCTTGGACGGATTTCGAACGCCCTGCCCGCGCGGAGGGAGCTTCTTGTGTGGACAGCCGCAGGCGGAGGTCGTCAATTCGGTCAGGCAAATTGGAGCTAAAGGCACTGGCAAGCTCGGACTCGGTATAGCTGCCCATGCGCGCTTTGGCGCGCGTCTTCTCATCCTGGACCCTCTTGCGCCATGGTTCTCCGGCTCTGTAACTCTTCGGATAGCTCTCGGGACTGGAATCTGAATCGGACCACTTCGGCCTGACCCCGTACTCCTGCAGACAAGAACAATACTTCAACCCTTTGAGTCCCAGCAGGATTGCGGCAAAGATCACCGCATCACGCTTCAGCAGCTTCCTCTTTTTCGGAGGATGCCGTTGTTCTGGCACCCCGATTTTCGCGAGGATCAACTTAAACATCTCTGTAACAACAGACATTCCATTTTGCCCCTTCGCTGCCACGACAAGCTCCTCTGCTTTCGTCGCAGCCGCGTGATTCTGAAGCCCTCGATATCTCATGCCGAGGAACAGCATCATCAGCGAGCTAGCGTCCAAGGTTCCCTTGACCAGCTTCTCTGCCTGCCCTTGAATCTGCTTCTCCAGCACGCGGGTTACAACCTCGCCGTGCCTCTTATGCATGGAAATAAGCCGTTCGGCGGCCTCGCTCCTTTTTGGCTCATAACGGACAGCGCGACTCAGCTCGGCATTGAAGAGTGCTGCCATCTCCGCCTCGGAGAGTTTGCTTAACTCGATTCCATGGCGAACGTAGTCCACAGCCATGCTCTTTTCCGACCCGTCTTTGCGCTGTCCCACGAAGACATCGGATTCGTAGTCCTCCTCCGGATCGTGTGCTTGCAGTCCGGCGGCTACAATCGCAAATCTTCGATCAATGCACTGGCTGCACCTCCCGCAATGCAGTTGGGACTTCGACTTGAACATCAGGTGTGCGCAGGAGCAGGTGTGAGATATCAGATGCTCGGCTTGGTTGGCGGAGAGGCTCATCACTATGTCCGTCTTCGTCTGGAAGAGGTAGGGATTATCGACGGTAAAATCGCGCCCTGTAATCGCGCTGCACAGCGACTGCAACAGGTGAAGGGCCGCAGGATGTGTGGTGCGCGAGGCGCGCGCCCGGATCACCTCGTCCGCGACCGGCAGGTTCAGGCTCACGATGCCGTTCTCAAAAAACCGGACCCCGCCTGCCTGAATGGGCTCAGCGACCACCGTGCCCAGCGCCGAAAACAGAAAGGAACGTGTGCGTTGCGTCGGCTCTCGCCCGAGCCCCTCAACTTTGTTGATCCAGACCGGAACGTGGATCAACTGGTTCGGGAACTCCTTCTTCAACTCATGGAATAGCTTCTTCTGGCGGGAGCCTAGCGTGGTCACTGGCCGGTGACTCACCAAGACCAGCTTGCCGCCGCCCCTAGCAGTCTCCACTGCGCCGGCAAGAGAGTCCAGCCCCCCAGAAAACATCACCACGCGATCTGGTTGGTGGAAAGCCCACTCTTTTGGATCGCCGAACTCAAAGTATTCTTGCTCTGGGCGGTCGTGCTCCAGGGGTACGAAGGTGAATGAGTACCTGTCGTTCGAGAGAAAATTCAGCACCTCGGTCAGCAAAGAGCTGATCGCTTTTGAACTCCAGAAATCAGGCTCTCGTACTCCAATTACAAAGGAAAAGTCCCTTCCCCACGGCTCAGTGCTGTATTCATCGGTCCATTGTGTCCCACGTCTGGTAGAGCAGTCCCCGGCATAGACGTAGGCTGCAATCTCCAAAAAATCCTTCAGCCGGGGAGAGAGGTGTTGTTGGAAGACCTTGGCTACATTCTCAATGCGGATGTTGACTTTCGGATCGCTTCCAATCGAATCCAAGTCAATCCGCTTCCTCCCCGATGCAACGGGATCGCCGGAGGCAATCTTTGCACCGCTGCACACGAACAGGCGAGGCTCGATCATTGCTCCGCCCTCTGCTGCGCCAGTTCGGAGCGCATCTTCTCCAATGCGAAGGCGAGGAACCTCGATGTGTTCTCAGGATTGATTCCCTGCTCGTAGTTCGTCTTCGAGTACCATGTACCACAGAAATCTCGCACAATACGCGCACTCTGGTCGCAGTGGGATCGGAGCGCGTCATTGAACTGAGGAATGTCACCAAGGTCTCGCAATCTCGGACTGCCCAGATGGGCTGCTGTCACGCGGCTGAGGTAAAAGTTGAGGAATCGTGCGACGAACCTTCCAAAGAAGCGTTGCCCCAGTTCGCCAAACCCCTTCTTGGTCGAGAAAGAATGCATGGCATTCCGCACATCATCGCTGCTGCCGCCAAACAGGTTCCCCGTCCGCGTTGCCGCAAGACTGGTGATCGCCTCCCCGGCCGATTGCTGGGCCATCTCGCTCAGGTCCGTTGCCCCGGATGGATGCTGGCGAAGGTGCCGGTCGATGGCGTCCTGTACTTCGGCGGTAAAGTCGAAGAGAGAGCTGTCGTTCGCCAGCCGGATGCCATGCCTGTCCAGCGCGGCCTCCCAGTCAGGGGAGCGGGCGGCCAGGGCCAACTGCGTCAACAGATAAAAGGTGTAGTGGACGCCGGCATCGGCGACTGCTTTGTCCAGGCCCTTCCGGGCTGCATCCAGAGTCTTCGCTGCAATACCCGTCATGTCGGCTGCGGTCGGGGCAACACCACCGGCCAGACCTTCCCCGGTAACCAGCGCGACGACTTCTCTCCACTTGCGCGATTTCGGAATTTCGCCCAGCCGGGTGTGGCCCATGGCAGCTCCGTATTGTCGAGAATCTTAGCTTTGCAGCGGTGCGCTCTGCGATGCAGGCGTCAACCTGGATCACGCAACGCACAGCGCGTAAAGGCAGCCGAAATCCGGCAGTCAGCTACGGGCAACAAGTATAGGGGATGGATTCCTGGGATCAAAGAGCCAATCTTTCCCCTAACGGGAGTCCCTGGACGAGAGGCACTGCCCTACCCCTACTCGCGCAACTCGCGCCGCGCGAGTAAAAGATTTCCCTGCTTAAAACCCCGTCGTTACTGGCCGATCTGACCACTTTCACTCGCGCGCCTTATGCACTGCGTTGTGCCACGGCCTCCTGCGCCGCCAGACTCGCACTGAGAGGTGCAACGATGACGCACACAATCCTTCGCCTTCCACAAGTCAAAATCCGGGTTGGCCTGTCCAGGAGTTCGATCTATCTGGCGGTTTCCCAGGGAAAGTTTCCCCGGCCGGTCAGTCTCGGGGCTCGCGCCGTCGGCTGGCTGGAAGCGGAAGTGGATACATGGCTGTCCCAGCGGGTCGAACTCAGCCGCAAATCCCTATGAACAACCTGCCCGCCAGCGCGCCCGAGGCGCCATCCGGCATCCAGGGCCGGCCCATGACCTGCCGCGTGGATGAACTCCGGCCACACCCGAGCTTCGTCCGCCATCGCATCGCGGTTCCGGCCTCGCAGTTGTCTCCGCTCGTCGATCTGAGCGACATAGTCTTTCGCGAGCCGCTCCTCATCACCCAGGACCGCACCATCCTAGACGGCTATGCCCGCTGGGGGCTGGCCCGGCAACAGGGCCGACTGACGCTCCCCTGTCTCGAATACGATCTGCCCGAAGCGGAGGCGCTGCATTGGCTGCTGCAGAAGCATCGCCGGTCGAATGGCCTCAACCCCTTCAGCCGCATCCTCCTCGCCTTGGAGCTTGAGTCCTGGCTTAGGGAGCAGGCACGATCGAACCAGCGGTCCGGCGGCCAGAATAAAGGTTCGTCAAAGTTGACGGAAGCTGACCGGCTGGACGTGCGAACCAGAATCGCCGCCGCCGCAGGCGCGTCCGTCGGAAACGTCTCCAAGGTCAGGCAACTGGAGTTGCATGCGCATCCCGCGCTGCTACAGGCGCTCCGCGAGGGCGAGGTAAGCATTCATCGCGCCTCTCTCTGGCTGCGGACCCCTGCGAAACAACTCGACCAACTCAGGTTGCACCAGAATAGGCGCGGGATTGCGAGAACGATCAATATGCTCCTACGTGCTCACCACCGCCCAGCTAGCAACGACGAACCCGATCTTCGGCGCATTGCCGGTGCACTGGCGGCGATGACCTCTGAACAAAGACAGGCTGTCCTTGTCGCCGAGGTCAAAGTTTCGGGTAACGTCCTGCTGCTCTCCCCGGCACTTCGACAGACCCTGACCCACCAGGGAGAACTCCAGCTATGAACTCTGAACACACGCCGCGCCCTGAACAGATGAAGCCGGATCACAAGTTGCGGCAAATCCTCGAACTCACCCACGAGCACTGGGACCACCCCGCCGTGCGCGATTTCGTCCGCCAGAACTTCCGCAAGGTCCGCATGTGCCGCACCGCTGCCCTGGGAGGCGAGGTCTACGCCTCCGCCGCCGGGGAGAAGGTCTTCTACCACACCTGCAAATCGAAGTGCTGTCCCGGCTGCGGCAATCGCGGCACCCTGCTCTGGCAGCGAGAGCAGTGGGCCACCCTGCCGGATGTCCCGTTTGTTGGCTTTGTCCTCACCATGCCCGGTGTCTTCTGGCCGGTCTTCCAGGCCCATCGGCCCCTGCAGCACGATCTGCCAGCCCTGGGTGCCGCCGTGCTCCAGCAGTGGATCTGGAGCCAATACCGGGTGCGCCTGTACATGGTCGTCGTACAACACACCTTCGGAGGCCGCCTCAACTACAATCCGCACCTTCACATCATGGTCTCCGCCGGAGGTCTGGTCCCAGCCGAGGCCCGCTGGGTGCAATCCCTGACCTTTGACCATGAACAGGTCATGGACTTGTGGCGCTCCGCCGTCTGCGCGTATCTCTTCAAGGCGCATTGCAATGGACTGCTGCGGCCATCCTATCTGCCGGAGGAGTTCAACGACCTCATCCTGCGACAGACGCAGCGCCGGTGGAACATCCACATCACCCCGCAGATGTCGAAAGGGCACTTTCTGAGATATGCCGGACGCTATATCCGCCGCCTTCCCATCTCCCAAAAGCGCATTCTCCAGGTGACGGAGCAGGAGGTCGTCTACCAGGTCAAGGACACCCGGCAGAGCAAAGCAAGCCGGACGACGGTCCTGGAGGAGGCTCACTGCACTCCGGTGGAGTTCGTCGCGATCCTATCGCAGCATATACTCAACCGCTACCGGCACTCCATGCGCTACTTCGGCCTGCTGGCGCCTCGGACAAAACACACCACCTCGGCAGTCGTCTTTGCTCTGCTCGGTCAGCAGCCACGCTCTAGGCCCCCGAGACAGCGTTGGGCTGCCTCGCTCATCAAACACTTTGGGGTTGACCCGCTCCGCGATGCCTGCGGCCATCGCATGCGCTGGGTCGGCCATCGCCAACCCGCCCCTGCATTCTGAAGGGAGTTCCAACAAAGCGAGATTGAAACGTGCTCCGAACTCGGCAGCACTTTCGCACTTACCACAGAATCAAACGACAGTTCGGCTAGAGATCACTCTGGTTTACAGGCAGCACAACGCCCATACCGTGTGTGTATTCATTCCCCACTCTGTCCCAACTCACAATAGAGAGTCCCTACCTGCATTTGACACCCCGCTCTGGCGGATATGGATTTTTGATTTTCCTAGAGATCGAGCAGAATCTCAACAGAAGGAAGGGAGAGGAGGAACTAGTGTCGGCTCAATGGACCTGGAGGGCTCCCGATGAGGCGGGCAGGGCGAGGATGGCATCGAGTCGCCCTGCTTTTCTGCCACAAACGCAGGTTTTTGGGGCCGCCGGCGGTCTTTTTGCCTTGCAATCTGCATCACGAGCGGTAGAATTTCAGGGATTCTGGATCGAAAAAGGATATCCCAGTTCGAATCGAGACGGTTACCGAGGAATGATAGACGGAATCCCGCTAGGAGTTCGCTACCATGAGTGCACTTGAGTTGATTGAGGTTTGCCACTCGTATCCCACTCGTCGCGACACACTTAAAAGTGTCTCGCTTAAGGTGGAAACAGGCGAGATGGTATGTCTCACGGGACGCAGCGGCTGCGGTAAGACGACGCTACTCAAAGTCGTTGCAGGCCTGGAGCCGAATCGTGGTGGTCACATCAAAATCGGCGGGAAAGATGCATCTCAATTGCAGACTCATGAGCGACAACTTGGCTTCGTTTTTCAGGGTGCCGAAGGATTGTTTCCTCACCTTACAGTCCGCGATAACATCTATTTCCCGTTCAAACACGGACATCGCAAACACAATAATCCAAATAGTGCGGTCAACGAAATCATAGATGTGACCGGATTGAAGGACCACCAGCATTCGAGAATTGACAAATTGAGTGGCGGGTTGAAGCAAAGAGTTGCCATCGCGCGCGCATTGGTATACCAACCAGACATCCTCCTTCTGGATGAGCCGCTCGCATCCTTAGATAATCCACGTAAGACCGAAATACTAGAACTGCTTAAGACTCTCAAGTCCTCTGGAGATCATACGTTCCTTTACGTCACACATGACGACAGGGAGATGAAACAGCTTGCGGATAGAGTCGCAATTCTGGAGGACGGAGAAATTCTGACGCAAGGCACATTTGCCGAACTCGCACAATCAGATCACGCGCTGGTCAAGAGCATCATTCGTCCTGATGCCTCAATGAAATAGTCACAAGGGGGAGAAGAAATGAAACGCGTATCCTTACTCGCTTTGAGTGCAATCATGATGCTAACGTCTTGCGAGAGCGCCCACGGTCCTGTTCAGCCAACCCTCGTCGTTGTGAGCTATGGAGGAGGCACATATCAGCAGTCGCAGGTGACATCTTTCGAGAAGCCGTTTGCATCCTCCTACCATGTAGATGCCCAGTCCGTTGTTTGGGGGGCAGAATACGGGCGACTGCAAGAGATGGTCCGATCTGGGAGCGTACCTTGGGACGTTGTTGAGGTTACCGCAGCACAATTTGCCCGAGGGAAGCTCGATTTGCTTTTCGAACCGCTAGCCGAGTTGCCATCTGCGAATACCTTTACCGCAATATCCGCAGACGCGGCTCCGGAGCGTTTTGGGGTCCCCAATGTCTATTGGAGTACTGTGCTGGCATACAAGAAACAGGCATACCCAAATGGTGGTCCGCAAAGTTGGAGCGACTTCTGGGATGTTAAGAGATTTCCTGGCCCAAGAGCACTTTATGACAATCCGAGAGCTACGCTCGAATTCGCCCTGCTAGCTTCTGGTGTACCAAAAGATCACCTATACCCATTGAATGTCGACAGAGCCTTCGCGATGTTGGATAAGATCCGACCGTATGTACAGCTTTGGTGGACGGATGGAACACAGCCAGTGAACGCACTTCTCGCTGGGACCGTGACAATGAGCCCCGCTTGGAGCGGCAGAATATTTGCCGTTCCACAAGCGCAACAAGAGATTGGCTACACTTGGAATGGGGCGGCCCAAGAGCTAGATTACTGGGTGATACCTAAAGGTAGTAAGAATCATAAACTAGCTAATGATTTCATTCTATTTGCATCGATGCCTGGTCCAATGGCCCAGCAAGCTACTCTTACAGGTTATGGACCCGCAAACACACTTGCCTTTGGCCAAGTGCCTGCATCCCTACAGTCGAGCCTTCCTACCACGAAGGCAAACTGGGATACGAGTTTCGTTGTTGATTCTGCGTGGTGGTCTAGCCACGAGGCCGAAATTACGCAACGCTGGGTGCGATGGAGAAACAAATGAAGGCGATAGACACAAGCGCGCGCATACTCGCGTCGTGGTGTTTGTGTATAACTGCGTTGAGTCTGTGGTGTGCGCCATTGCTGTCATGGTGTTTGGATCTCTTGCATCAGCGCCAGGGATTAGATGTAGCCTACGTGTCGTCATTCTACTTCTCCCTGATTTGGGTAACGTTGTTTATCTCCTTTAGTGCAGCCCTTATGGCAGTGCTGTTTGGTACCGCACTTGCGTGCGTGGCGACGAGCTCCACTTCAAGCTTACGCGATCTCGTTACTATTTCAATGACGATTCCGTTGCTGATGGGTTTCATCGTACGGAACTACGCATGGGTTGCACTCCTCGGCCAGATGGCGAATACGCTTTCGATTCCCTTCAGCTCGCGACTTTCACATGCACTCCTCAATCAAAGAGCCGGTGTGGTTGGAGTGATGGCGGTAGTGTTCACGCCATTCTGCTACTTCTATATTCTGCAGCAACTTGATTCACTCTCGCCCTTCATGTTGCAGGCCGCACAAACATTGGGTGCCACGAATGCGAGGATCTTTTTTGTTGTGGTGATCCCATCAATTCGCCGTGCACAGGTGCTAGCATTTCTGGCGTCTTCAGTGCTTGCCGTGGGATATTTCGTTACACCGCAACTCATTGGCGGAGGCAGGTTTCAATTTATCGGCAACGGTGTGCTAACCCTTCTCAATGGCTTGGGGAAGCCTTCCGACGCGGCCCTGTTGGCGTTTATGCTCCTCGCTACCGTAGCGTTGATATTCTCCATTATGCTCGCATTGTTAAGGATTCTGAACAGGGTCAGAACACGAAGCGCGAAATCTACGGTCTTAGTAGCCGCGCCCCAAACCAGCCCAGAGACGCCGGGGACACCATGAATATGGCTGAGCCCAAATATGAAATTCTGAGCAGGTATTTGGATCCGCGCATCCGAGTTCTGCTGATCGTAATATCCGCGCTTGCGTTCGTCTGCATCGCAGCACCAGCCGGCTACATGGTGCTTTGGAGCTTTTGGGGAAGTCAGATTGTTGGCCGATTGAACGGCGTTGACCAATTTACTTTTGCGTGGTTTCGAACCGTGCTGGGCGCTCCGGACTGGAGGCAGTCATTAGAATACTCGACTCTTCTAGGATGTGCGGCAACGCTGTCCGGGGCAAGCCTAACAGCAATCTATAACTATCTGAAGAGATTTGGTACAGAGCGGGTTGCAAAAGGTACCTACTGGTTGATGGTGGCCCTGCTGCTAAATCCTTTAATCGCCTATGGAATTGCCATGAGGTCAGTCGGCTCGACTCTTGGCATACCGGACTGGATGCTATTGTATTGTGGGCATTTGGTCATCATTTTGCCGCTTCAGTACTTCGTATTTGAGGCAGCGGACCAAGGGGTTGCGAATGAAGTGCTTTGGGCTTCGAGAACATGCGGCGCCACACACCCTGAATCTTTCTTTACCGTTTTCTTGCCGAACATGCGTGTGCCGTTAACGGCAGCTTTGCTCGTAGGCTTTTTTGTCTCCTTCGACGAGATTGTGATTGCCCTTTTTGTTATGGAGGGCACCGTCACTACGGTGCCCTTGCATCTTTGGAGGGACTTATTCAATGTTGTTAGTCCAGAGGCCGCGGTCGTATCGACGATTCTGCTGTGTACAATTCTGCCCGCGCTATTCATGGAGTCCCGAATTCGAGAGAGCGGGCTTCGGCCTGGAATTCCCCTTTTGGAATGGCTCGGACGTCAGAGGCAGGACCTTGCCGTTTCAGTGCTAGCTGCCAGTGTCCTTTCCTTAACCCCGAGCTTTACGCATTTGGGCATATTGGAGGACTCCATCGCCTCGTTATTTTCTGGTGGCGTCCTGTTTACTGTCATTGGCATTGTTCGAGCGTGGCGCGGTATCTGGAAATTGCTTACAGTGGTGAATGCGGAGCGCGTTGAACTCAGTGAAGTTCCGCGGCAATTTGCGTTGAGCTCAATCGAATATGTGGTTGAGCGCGCTGAAGAATTGCGCCGTGGCCGTTGGATTGATCTTGAGGCGAGGGAACTCGAAGAGTTCACCCGCGAGTGCTTTAATCAGTGCAGAGGACCATATTACGGCACGGATCGCCATGTGCCATCCGAGTTCACGAAGCGTTACCCAGATTATCTTGAAACGCAGCTTAACCGCGGTACGAAGTTGGCACGTGATGTTCGTATTTTGTTCTGTGACCCGGCCACACTCCTTAGGGACAAGGAGCAACATCCCGAGCTAGCCCTGCGGTTCATACACGATCATCAATCTACGGGGGTGTCGCTATTCTGCGTTCCTTTCGACGTTGCAACCCGAGCTGCTGAGAGTCAACGACTGGAAGGCGCAGAATTCGGCCTTTTTAGTAACCGTCGCAGAAGATTTGCTGTTTTCTTCCAGGCGGATACAAACACGAGCGTTATGCTTGTAGGGGTATCGAAAGATCTGCGTGATCGTTTTGAAGGTTTTTTCCGAACCTGCCTCGATAGCGCCGTGAAAGTCACGGTGGCGCGGAATCAAATACAGTTTGGGAATCATCCTGAAGGTTGGAACCGAGAGGATGTCCTTGAGTCTATTAAGGAGGGGTTATTAACATAGTTGCCCCAATCAATACAAAGAGCCAATTTGTCTCAGGCCTAGCGAATCGCTGGTGCGACTTCGTAGATTGTCCCAAACGGCTTGCGACGGAGGGGCCGTTTTTGGATTCAATTGTTGGACAATCCCGTCATCAGCTCATTTTGGACGCGTGTGCGGGCAGTGGATGCGAAAGTATATACCTGCGCAAGAAGGGCCTTCCGGTGATCTCAAACGAGATTGATCTACAACTGCTGTCCGTTGCTCAACGCGCAGCACAAGCAGAAGGCGTAACACTGTCGTGCTCGGCAGTGGATTGGCGAGAGTTGGGCACCGAGTTTGGAGAGGAAAAGTTCACTACGGCGTTGCTCATGGGGAACTCTCTCGGCCTCATGGAGGAGCCAACGGAGATCCGGCGAGTGCTTCGGGAGGTGTTGCAGGTGCTTCGCCCCGGAGGGCATTTTGTCGTCGACCAGCGCAATTACGATTACATCCTGAACGAGCGCGAAGAGATCCTCAGCGGAAGATTTCGATATTCGCGCAAATTCATCTACTGCGGACGCAGAATCACTGGTAGACCGATCGCCATTGAAGATGACCGTGTGGAATTTGGATACTTTGGTGAAGATAATGTGAGGATTGGAGTGCTCTCGATGATCCCGCTTCGCGAGAAATCTCTGAATTCAATGCTTCTCGATGCTGGCTTCAAGGATGTCGAACGCCTTTACGATTTTTCCAAAAGACAATGTACCGACTACGATTTCATAACGTATGTGGCGACAAAATAGTCGACACGGCCCGCTTCTAGCGCGCAAGCATCTGGCTGCGATAGCCATCAGGCGGCCTCGTTCAGTTCTTCGCTCTCTTCGGGCTCGCTCGTGTAGCCTTCGTTGTCGGTGGAATCGTCCTCACCCCCGGCGGGCGCGGGAACGTCGAAGAGCAAAGCGAGCTTGGCTGGAACTGGTTTTGCTGGTTCAAAAGAATCGTGAGTTTTCGGCTTAAAAAGGCGAATTCGATTCCCACTGCGGTTCGAGTTCCTCTAAAATCATTCTAAGGATTGCGATGTCACTTGAGCGCCAAATTGAAGAGCAGTTGATCGATAAGCTCCAAAGCCTCAAATATGAATATCGTCAAGATATTCGTGATCGCGATGGCTTGGTGAAGAATTTTCGTGAGAAATTCCAGACGCTAAATCGGGTTCAATTGGGGAATAGCGAGTTTGAGCGTCTTCTTGAGGAAATCATCACCCCTGATGTCTTCGCCGCCGCCAAAATCCTCCGCGAGCGCAACAGCTTCACCCGCGATGATGGCACGCCGCTGAACTACACCTTGGTCAACATTAAGGACTGGTGCAAAAACACGTTTGAAGTCGTCAACCAGCTCCGCATCAACACGGACAACAGCCACCAGCGTTACGATGTCATCCTGCTCATCAACGGCGTGCCGGTGGTGCAGATTGAGCTGAAATCCCTCGGCATCAGCCCGCGCCGGGCCATGGAGCAGATTGTTGACTACAAAAACGACCCCGGCAATGGCTATACCAAGACGCTGCTGTGCTTCATGCAGCTCTTCATCGTCAGCAATCGAAGCGATACCTGGTATTTTGCCAACAACAGCAGCCGCCATTTCAGCTTCAATGCCGACGAGCGCTTTCTCCCCGTGTATCAGTTCGCCGCCGAGGACAACAAGAAGATCACGCATCTCGACAGCTTTGCGGAGGCATTCCTCCCCAAATGCACCCTGTGTCAGATGATCAGCCGCTACATGGTCCTGATTGCCAGCGAGCAAAAGCTGATGATGATGCGTCCGTATCAGATCTACGCAGTCAAGGCCATCGTGGATTGCATCCACGAGAATTGCGGCAACGGCTATATCTGGCATACCACCGGCAGCGGCAAGACGCTCACCTCTTTTAAGGCCTCCACTCTGCTAAAGGACAATCCCGACATCGATAAATGCGTGTTTGTCGTGGACCGCAAGGACCTCGACCGGCAGACGCGGGAGGAATTCAACCGATTTCAGGAAGGTTGTGTCGAGGAGAACACACACACTGGGGCCTTGGTGCGACGGCTCCTCTCCGACGACTACGCCGACAAGGTGATCGTCACCACCATTCAGAAGCTCGGCCTGGCTTTGGACGAAAACAGCAAGCGCAGCAAGGAAAATAAGAAGCAAGGCAAGGCTACCTACAAGGAACAGTTGGAACCGTTGCGAAACCAGCGAATGGTGTTCATCTTCGACGAATGCCACCGCTCACAATTCGGCGAGAACCACAAGGCCATCAAGGAGTTTTTCCCTAACTCACAGCTTTTTGGGTTCACCGGCACGCCGATCTTTGAGCAGAATGCCACCTATCAGCAAATAGATGGTCAGCAGGCCTCCCTCAAGACCACTACCGACATCTTTCAGAGGGAACTGCACGCCTACACCATCACCCACGCCATTGACGACCGTAATGTCCTGCGCTTCCACATTGATTACTACAAACCAGAAGGCAAGAACGTGCCCAAGCAAGGTGAGACGTTGGCAAAGCAAGCCATCGTCGAGGCGATTGCGGACAAGCATGACTCCGCCACTGGCGGACGCAGGTTCAATGCCATTCTGGCTACCGCTTCTATCAACGACGCCATCGAATACTTTAATCTGTTCAAGTCGCTACAGGACAAAAAACAGGAATTAGATCCCGCCTTTCAACCGCTGAACATCGCCTGCGTGTTCTCGCCGCCCGCCGAAGGCAACAAGGACGTGCAGCAGATTCAGGAAGACTTGCCGCAGGAAAAAGCCGACAACGAAAAGGAACCGGAGAAGAAAAAGGAAGCACTCAAGTCCATCATCGCCGATTACAACACCCGCTTTAGCGCCAATCACAACATCAACGAATTCGATCTCTATTACCAAGATGTGCAAAAGCGCATCAAAGATCAGCAATTTCCCAATCAGGACATGCCCCTAAAGGGCAAAGAAAAAATCGACATCATAATCGTGGTGGACATGTTGCTCACCGGCTTTGATTCCAAGTACCTAAATACGCTCTATATAGACAAGAACCTGAAGTACCACGGGCTGATTCAGGCCTTCTCCCGCACCAATCGCATCCTCAACGGCACCAAGCCCTATGGCAATATCCTCGACTTCCGCCAGCAGCAGAACGCAGTCAATGACGCAATTGCTCTTTTCTCCGGTGAGAAAATTGATCGCGCCCGCGAAATCTGGCTGGTGGACAAAGCTCCCAAAGTTATTGAGAAATTGCAAAGTTCTATCAAGAAGCTGGATGACTTCATGAAATCCCAGGGCCTGACCTGCAAACCGGAAGCAGTGCTCAACCTCAAAGGGGACGATGCACGTAGCGCCTTCATCAACCATTTCAAGGAAGTGCAGCGGCTAAAAACCCAGCTCGACCAATACACCGACCTCACCGCGGAAAACAAAATAACTATCGAGCAAGTTTTGCCGAAAGAAGAGCTTAACGCGTTCCGTGGCGTCTATCTGGAAACCGCCCAGCGCCTGAAAGAGCAACAGAGGAAGGGCGACGACCAGGCCAACCCGGAAGTGCAGCAACTGGATTTTGAATTCGTGCTCTTTGCCTCCGCAGTGATTGATTACGACTACATCATGGCGCTGCTTGCCCGCTACTCCGGGCAGGCACCGGGCAAACAGAAGATGAGCCGCGACCAGCTCATAGGCCTCATTCAGTCCGATGCCAAGTTCATGGATGAGCGCGACGACATTGCCGCTTACATCAACACCCTCAAAGTGGGCGAAGGTTTGAGCGAAAAAGACATTCGCGAAGGCTATCAGCGTTTCAAGGCGGAGAAAAATGCCCAAGAACTCGCCGCCATCGCTGGGAAGCACGAGCTGGCGACCGCCGCGCTGCAAGGCTTTGTGGACGGCATCCTGCAACGCATGATCTTCGACGGGGAGCAGCTAACCGACCTCATGGAACCGCTCGGGCTGAACTGGAAAACGCGACGGGTAAAGGAACTAGCCCTCATGGAAGACCTTGTTCCCCTACTGAACAAGCGCGCCCAAGGGCGAGACATTTCAGGACTGAGTGCGTATGAGCAGTAAGGCGGAAAGAAATACTGTGAAACAAAACGCCAAACGCGAAATGAAGCCGAAGCTGCGCTTTCCGGAATTTCAGGGTGAACCGGCGTGGAATGCAGAAAAGCTCGAAGCGGTAGCTTCTCTTATCACGGAAAGGGCCGGAAATAAAGAGTGCATCCCCATGAGCATCACTTCTGGCGTGGGACTAGTGAGTCAGCAGGAGAAATTTGGCAGAACCATCGCCGGAAATCAGTATGAGAATTACCTCGTGCTGCAAAAGAACGACTTCGCCTACAACAAGAGCGCTACTAAGGAATTTCCGCAGGGTTTTATCACCAAGTATTCGGGAGATGAGCCGGCCGCCGTGCCCAACAGCATCTTTACCTGCTTTAGAGCCCACGAGGATAGAATCGTTCCGGATTTTCTAAACTATTTATTCGCGGGAAACCTCCATGGAAAATGGTTGAAGAAATATATCGAGGTCAGCGCGCGTGCTCACGGGTCATTAAGCATAGACGACGAGATTCTATTGTCTCTGCCCATTCCGCTCCCAAGCGGAGGATCGTCGCGTGCCGAACAGACAAAAGTCGCCGACTGCCTTACCAACCTCGACGAACTGATTGTCGCCCATGGCCAAAAACTCGATGCGTTAAAGGCCTTCAAAAAAGGGCTGATGCAGCAGCTATTTCCCCGCGAAGGCGAAACCCAGCCCCGCCTCCGCTTCCCTGAGTTTCAGGATCAGCCGAAATGGGAGGAAGTAGCTTTGGGAGATATCGCCGAGACCAAGCTCGGGAAAATGCTCGACGTTCAAAAGCACACGACAGGCCGCCTTCTGCCGTATCTCAACAACGCATCAGTGCGCTGGAATGACGTGGACACGTCAAACTTGCCGCAGATGTATTTCGACGACGACGAACTTGAACGCTTCGGATTGAGGACCGGTGACATCGTTGTTTGCGAGGGTGGAGAACCGGGTCGTGCTGCCGTCTGGGACGGACGATTGCCAGATCTCAAGTACCAGAAGGCCATTCACCGCGTCCGGTTCAATGTGCCATTTGAGCCCCGCTTGCTAGTTCACTATCTTGCGGCGATAGCGGGCACGAAGCAGTTCGAAATGCTCTTCACTGGAGGAGGCATCAAGCACCTGACCAAGGAGACGTTCGCCCAGCTCAAGGTCCCCCATGTCTCCCACGCCGAGCAGAAGTGCATCGCATTCTGTCTCTCCTCGCTCGACGACATCATTTTCGCTCAAATCCAAAAGATTGATGCGCTCAAGACACACAAAAGAGGTCTGATACAGCAACTTTTCCCATCGCCGGAGGAGGTTGAAGCATGAGCGGAACCCCATTTGCCGACTTGAACGCCCTGGCCGCACATCTGCGCCAAGAGTTACAGAACAAGAAATTCGTTCTCCTCTACGCCTACAATGGCACGGGCAAGACACGCCTTTCTACGGCCTTCAAGGACCTCGGTAAACAGGGAGACGCACGCGATACGCTCTACTTCAATGCCTTCACTGAAGACCTGTTCTTTTGGGATAACGACCTCAAAAACGATCGCGAACGTGTGCTCAAGATTAATCGCGATTCCCGCTTCTTCGCCGGGTTGGGGGAACTGGAAATGGACAATCGTATTCGTCGGCTGCTGAATCGCTACGCCGACTTCGATTTCAAGATCGACACCAACGATTGGGAAGTGAGCTTTTCCCGTGAAATTCAGAACGGAGACAAGCTCGAAACAGTGGACGACATCAAAATATCCCGGGGCGAGGAGAACGCCTTCATCTGGTGCTTCTTCTTGGCGATTGTTCAACTTGCTCTGGACAAAGCCGAGGCATACAAATGGGTCAAGTACGTCTATATTGATGATCCCATTTCATCACTAGATGAACATAATGCGATCACGGTGGCGAACCATTTGGCGCAACTGCTCATTAAGTCAACAAATACGCCGATGACGGTCATTTCCACTCACCACACACTTTTCTTCAACGTCTTGGGCAACGAGCTGAAGAAGAAGGCAAAGAAATACCTCCTTTACAAAGCTCAGAACTCACAGAGCTATTTGCTCCGTGACACGGGTAACACGCCATTCTTCCAACATGTTGCAAACCTGGCCGAGCTGGAGCAGGCTCAAAAGGAAGGCAAGCTATACACCCACCACTTCAACATGCTGCGTTCGATCATTGAAAAAACCGCCAGCTTTCATGGATACGGGAATTTTGGTGACTGCATCCGGCCAACTGGAGATGACGCCGACAAGACTCTGCACACTCGCGTCGTTAACATCATGAGCCACGGAAATTACTCGCTCTACGAACCAATTGAGATGGTAGAAGAGAACAAGGCCCTGTTTAAGACAATTCTAGAGGACTTCCGAAAGACTTTCCCGTTTAACCCCGACCCGTTCGAAGAAACGACCAAAGACGTGGAGCATGCATGAACGACCGAGACAAAACACAATTGGGCAAAACCCTTTGGGGCATAGCCGACGACTTGCGCGGCGCGATGAACGCGGATGATTTTCGCGACTACATGCTGTCGTTCCTGTTCCTGCGTTACCTGTCAGACAATTACGAGGCCGCCGCGCAAAAAGAACTAGGGCGGGATTATCCTCAAGTCGAGGGCGACGCCCACCGCGTGCCACTGGCCATCTGGTATGCCAACAATCCTGATGACGTGGCCGATTTCGAGAAGCAGATGCGCCGCAAGGTGCATTACGTCATCAAACCGGATCATCTATGGGCCAGCATCGCCAATTTGGCTCGCACCCAGAATGGAGATCTGCTCAACACGCTGCAAGCCGCCTTCAAATATATCGAGACGGAGTCCTTCCAAAGTACCTTCCAAGGCCTGTTTTCCGAGATCAATCTGGCGTCGGACAAGCTCGGCAAAAAATACGAAGAGCGCAACGCCAAGCTCTGCACCATTATTCAAAAAATCGCCGAAGGGTTGACGCAATTTTCCACCGACGCCGACACGTTGGGCGATGCCTACGAATATCTGATTGGCCAGTTTGCCGCCGGTTCCGGAAAAAAGGCAGGCGAGTTTTACACGCCGCAGCAGATTTCTAGCATTTTGTCTGGCATCGTCACGCTAGACAGCCAGGAGCCGAAAACGGGAAAGAAAGCCAAGCTGGATAGCGTAATGGACTTTGCCTGCGGTTCCGGTTCGCTGCTCCTCAACGTGCGCAAGCGCATGGGGCCGCACGGCATCGGCAAGATTTTCGGTCAGGAAAAGAACATCACAACCTACAACTTGGCGCGCATGAACATGCTGCTGCACGGGGTGAAGGATTCGGAGTTTGAAATCTTCCACGGCGACACGCTGACCAATGATTGGGAAATGCTGCGCGAGACCAACCCCGCCAAGAAACCATATTTCGATGCCGTGGTGGCGAATCCGCCGTTCAGCTACCGCTGGGAACCTAGTGAAGACATTGGCGAGAATTTCCGCTTCAAGAATCACGGAGTGGCACCAAAATCCGCCGCTGATTTCGCCTTTTTACTGCACGGTTTCCATTACCTGAAGGATGAAGGCGTCATGGCCATCATTCTGCCCCACGGCGTGCTATTCCGTGGCGGAGCGGAAGAGCGAATCCGCACCAAGCTGCTTACAGATGGGAACATTGATACGGTCATCGGACTGCCCGCCAATTTGTTTTATTCCACCGGCATCCCGGTGTGCATACTGGTGCTCAAGAAATGCAAGAAGCCGGACGACGTGCTCTTCATTAATGCCAGCCAGCACTTCGAGAAAGACAAACGCCAGAACCGCCTGCGGGAAGAAGATATCGAAAAAATTCTTGAGACCTACCAATTCCGTAAGGAAGAGGAGCGTTATTCAAAACGAATCCCGATGGAGCGGATTAAAGAAGAAGGTTACAACCTGAACATATCCCGCTACATCAGCACCGCCGTTGCGGAAGATGAAATCGATTTGGGTTCGGTTAATACCGAACTTGTCTCGCTCGAAAAAGAAATCAAGGCGGCAACCGAGAAGCACAATGCGTTTCTGAAGGAATTGGGATTGCCGTTACTGCCGTAATTTGCTCCAGCCCCAATCGCATGAGGACGAAACCCTCTACGCGCACTTCCTCCCGGCGGCCCGTCAAGCGTGCGCTCCGTGGCGAGAGATCGCCGAATAGGATTCAAGGGGAAGATCACGGGTCACGCGGACAACTAACCAGATGCCAGTTTCTGCCAACATCGCGAAATTTGAAAATGCGTATTTCGCTCCGTGAGCCCAAATGGGTGTGCCGTAGGGCACCCCCACCCCTTGGACAACCATCCTGACGGTCGCAGGGGCAAACTCAGGCCGGTACGGGGGGCCTTACGGCAGCGACAAGGCCAAGCCGTGCGGTGCGTGCCCATCCCCCTCCCACGGAGTCGCGACAGAGAGCAGCTGGTGGCCAAGGCGGGGTATAGCAGAGCAGGATGGGTACTCACATGCGCTAGGGCAGGCGTATCGCGCTGGTCGGGTGGGCAAGGGCAGCCGTCGTCCGATGATTGTCCTCTTCCCGTGAAGGAAGCCCGCCAGCTCCCACACAGTGCCCGATGCACTTCCAAGGTAGGGCAAGGCGCTCATAGGCCGCTCTATCGCGCGTCCGGGCCGGATTACCATTGCCAGAGGGTCAAGGGAGAGCCATCGCGGAGCAGACACGCGAGATCGCTGACCAATTTCCCATCCTTGCGCCGGATTTTATGCTCTCAATTCTTAGCTCTAATTTTTTCTGTTCGTAAACGAGCAAAACCAGCCAGAGGCTTTGTGATAGGGTGGGGGCCGGACAACCTTCGAGACTCCGGCAAGCTGGCCAGGCCATGTCCACTGCGCCAGCTTCCAGCTTTGCCCCCTTATATACCCGCCAGGGGATTGACGCGCTGCTCGGCCAGAATCATCCAATTTGTCGCGGCTAATCCTACGCGCTCGGGCGGGCAGTTCTGATATGGCGTATTGAGACATTGATCCAATGGCGGAAGGGTATTCCCGTTTTGCAGTGTGCTGGCGACCACTCCCTGATTGTCCCCAAAGGGGGCCAGCGTCTGTGCCAGTTGTATCTGCCCCAGATAAAACTCCGCCTGGGATTCGAAGGTTGTCTTGTTGTAAAGCTGGTCCACATAGCGCATCGTCTCGACGGCCTGACCGGTAAACTCCCAGGCGATTCCATTCGCGCCCGAGACTGGGGTAGAGACGAGATCGAAACCTTGAAATGACTGGTTTCCTACTGTGATGCTCTGCGCGAAAGTGTTAAGAACATATTGCACTGGGCGAGTCCAGTCCATGATCCCGCCCCCAGGCAGTTGATAGCTGGAGTATCGCGAAGCGCCCGCCATCGCCAGTGTGGTAAAGGTATCGGAATCGAGAAAATCGCAGTCGGGGGACGAGTTTGCATTGATGACGTCATTGCCCTTCGTGGCCCCTGTCGGACAGGTGCCTATTCCTGCTCCGCTGCCAACCAGGAGCGTTCCGGTATTGAAGCGCCCGTTGGTTGCATCGAACATGTGCATCACAAAATCTCCTGCGACATTGGCTGCATTCGTCCAGGCATTCGCATTGTTCACATCGTACTTGGCCAGAGCAGTGAATGCGGCGAAGATATCGGCATTATTTTCCGTAGATTTCCCCATGTTTAGGGGCTTCGGTGGGGCCACGCCCCCGTCTGGATAGCCGACATAGTAACCTCCAAAGCCAGTCCCGGTGGTATCGGTCAGGGTCTCCTTAATCCAGTTTCCAATCGTGATTGCGTCATTCAGATATTTAACGTTTCCCGATGCTTTGTACTCGGTCAGCAGCGCCAGGATCGCCCAGGCGTTGTTTCCTCCTGTTGCCCCGTCAAGATCAAGACAGTACCCTGTCGTGGAAGCTGCGCCGCAGGAAAACCCAGCCAACCGGCTGTCTCCGGCTTTTGCAACGCCGGCGCCGGCACCTTGATCGTTGAAGAGAGCGATATCTCCGCTGTCGTAGGCGTCATGCAGGCCACACTGAGTGGCTACGGCTCCTGAGAAGCAGCCGCTCGTCGATCCGGACACCGTCGATAGATAGTCTCCCTGATTGTCGTGGTAGAGTGCGTAATCCAGAGTATTCGCAACCTCTTGCGCATCCGTAGCGTCCCCCTGATTGATCAGGGACTGGATCGTCAGAGCAGACTCGTAAATTGCTGCAAAATTGCGGTTATCCTGGTCCGGCGGAAATGGCGCTGAGGTCTGAGGCACAACTCCAAACGCCTGATTGCTGAACGGCAGGCTCAGAGTTTCGCCCTCCTGGGCTTGGGTCGCGCGGGCGGGAAGAGGCGTGAAGTGGATATTGTCCAGCAGCACCGTAGCGCCGCTGGGTGCGGATTGGTAATTCACCGCAACGGAGAACAAGATATGCACATTCGTCAATGTCGGTGTGCAACTGAGAGAAGTGAAAGCAATCGTCATTGTGGTCCAGGTCGACGACAAGGGCCCCGTATAGGGTGCTGTGCATCCACCGACCCCGAATTGGACTTGCGCTCCGTTGGGGGAACGAACTTCAAAGCTCACGCTGTTCGCGCCTTGAAGATTGTAGCCATTTCCGGTTTGCAGCACTCCCCAATTCTGTGGCTCCTCGATGTTCACGCCGGCCCAGTCGCCTAACGCCTGCGCGTCGAATGAAACTCGCAACACCGTTCCATGCACTGTGTCGAGAGCGCTTGTGTTTGTTGACGGATAGCATCCGGTGGTTGTGTCGGCCGGGTCATCAACGCAACCGGCATCCAAGTGGATGGTAGCGATATTACTCGTGGGGTTTGCAAAACTCCCGGAAGGGAACCCATGGTTGAAACCGGAATCCTCATCCTCGTATACATAAAAACTACTCTGATTCGCGGTAACTCTTGTCTGGAGTTCCCCGCTCGGCGTGGCGCTGGCCGGAGCCGAGTTGCCACTGGTCCCGGCGCTGTTCACCGCCTGCACGACATAGTAGTAGGTCGTGCCGTTGGTCACGCTGGTGTCGCTATAGCTGGTCGTCGTCACCCCGGATGCGATGCTGCTGTAGGGCCCGCCCGTGCTAGTCGAACGCAGCACGTTGTAGCTCGTCGCCCCCGAAGGCGCACTCCAGCTCAACGACACTTGCGCGTTGCCCGCCGTCGCCGCGAGGTTCGTCGGCACAGTGGGAGGGGGAGATGGAGGCGGAGGCGTAGAATGATCCCCTCCGCAACCGCAGAGGGTAAGCCAAAGGAAAAGCAGTAGCGCAAATGTTGAACCTGTGCGAACTCTCATGGGGCCCCGAATCACATTTATCAAAAATCGTCAGAAAGAAATGCATAAGCAAAGATGAGTTAGCATGCTCGCAACTGGCCTCCGTCGTTCATGTTGGTTTCGCATATGCCATTGCGGCCAGAGCGGCGGCTTCGGCGGAGGTCCAGGTGACGATGACGGCGTCGTAACCCTTGAAGCGGGTGAGGTCGTCTGTTGGCTGCGGAGCGGGCGAGAGGGCAATTGGTCCAGGCGCTCCGTCAGTAGGCCACGGGGACAACGAGGGCTGTTCGAAGGCGGCCTCGAGGCCGGCGTCTCGAAAGCGTTGCTGGGCTCGGCTGGGTCGAGGTTCAGCCGTACATCGGCGAACGTAAAGACTCGATTCATGTATCTCCTCCTACTCGGGTCAATCCCGTGCGGGGCGAAACATGAGATGTCTCGTAGCGCTTTCTTCGGGATCGCAGGGCCAGGCGTAGATCTCTTATGCGGCTAAGAAGCGTGGCTCAGTGGGAGAGAGAAGATTCAGCGAAGCGGTAGCCGTTGCCTCCCAATGAAGTCGATGTAAGGGCAGGCTATTCGTGGGCACATTCCACGCAGCAATCGTGTTTCACCGGTTGCAATCTGAACACGTGAATGGCCTGAAGGCTTCGAGTTAGAATAATTTACTGCGCAGAGGATGTCGTGTCAAGGTTGGGAGACAACCTTAGTTGGCGAGAACAGCCTGGTTCACTCATTTAGGCGTTTAAGCCAGCCTGCGCCTGATCTGGTCAATGCCTGTGTTATCGGCTAACCGGAAACTGGCCACCTCCCCAATTCACCACCGTTACCGACTCTGAAGAACTCTTTCGATCACGTCCAAGCTCTTCCCAGTGGGCTAATGTCGCCTGGCTTCCCACCCCGCCAGCGTGGCCGGATCAACGCCTAGCTTCTCAGCCATCTTCCGTTGCGACAGTCCGAGCCCTCTCCGCACGACGGCAAGGCGTTCCGGGAGGGAGACGGCGGGTGGCAGCGGGTCGTATCCCAAGAATCCGATGATGGCCGGCATGTAGCGGATCTCAGGGACGGTTGCGTTGACTTCCCAATTGGTAATTGTCATCTCATGAACGCCAATTTCGTCGGCAACCTGCTTTTGGAGGAAATTGAGGTCGAGGCGGCGAGTACGGATGTGGTCGCCTAAGGTATTGATCCGTTTGGGGTAATAAGCGGGCTTAGGTTTGGAGACTCGAAGCTCGGCATGGCAAAAAGGCAACGTAACCATGAAAATCGCTAGTCGCGATCAGTATGAATCGCAATTGCATTTGCCGCATTTAGCCTCTCCTAAAGGTCGGTCACACAAGCCGCCTTTATAGAAAGGAATACTGGGTTTCCACTTTTTCCCCTTGCATTCGTCTTTCCTGATGTAATATGCTCTCGAGTTTTCCTTCCTGCTTTGCTGCTGTATGCAATGCCCTGAAGTCACGTCCAAGCCCGGGATGGTCTTGGAGCGACCGCAGGAACTGGGTACCTCCGGACATTCATCTTTGTGTTGCTGAGGGACGTAAATGTGCAATGCTGTGGCTTTTGCTAACAACGACATCATTACCATTGCCTGGAGCTACGGGAAGCGTCCCGATGGCTGCATGGGATTCGCTCTTTTCCGCATCGACAACAAAGGAAACGAGACCGCGCTGCCGAGCCACGCGGTGTTCGAGGGAGACACCATCAAACCGGGACAGACAACGGAAGAATTTCCGGTGCAGAAGTTTTACTGGAAGGATGTGTATGCGCGGCCGCTAGCGGACAAGTTGAAGCTAAAGAACCCAACGTTCCGCTACAAAATCGTTCCGATGGAGGGCACGCCGGGCCAGCTGACCTCGATGAGTTCGCTGCCGATCCTAACGACAAACGAGGTGACGCTGACGGCGGAGTGCTCGGCGTCGGTGTCGGCAGTGTTCAATCGCGGGCTGCTTTCGACGCAGCACGTGTCGTATGCGCTAAAGGGGAAGATTGATCCGAACAGCCTGAAGAACTCGATTGCGAAGCCGGGGAACCAGCTTCGACTGGATCTCGCTGGAGACATGGTCGTTGCGCTTACGGAGTTCCTGAAGAGGGCATCGAGTGGTGGCGCGATTAATGCCGCGCTCTACGAACTGACGGACGTGCAGCTGATCCAGGGGCTAGTGGATCTGGGCAGTAAGCTGCAGATCGTCGTGGCAGACATAGTGGCACCTAAGCCGAAGGATGGGACCACGGCGGTGCCGGGCGAGAATGATCCGGCGTGGAAAAAGATACATCCGCTAACGAAAGGTAACTCGTTCTACCGCAAGCCCCCGAGCGGCCACATCGTGCACAACAAGTTCTTGGTGTACTCGGACAGCCACGGGCCCAAGGCGGTGCTCACAGGGTCGACGAACTGGACCGATACGGGGCTGTGTGCGCAGACGAACAATGCGCTTATCATCGAAGATGCGAACGTGGCAGCGCACTATCTCACATACTGGAACACATTAAAGGCCGACGACAAGGCCGTGGAGGCGGGGTCGGGCAAATTCCAGGGCTCACCGATGCGGACCTTCGATTCGACGGGCAAGCCATACACGCTGGACAAGTCCAGCAAGGTGGACTCTCCGGCAGAGCTGATGAGCTATTTTTCTCCGAATACGCCGGCGGCGCGCTCGGCGGCAAAGAAGAAGTCGGGTAATGAAGCGACGCCGGTAGACATGAAAGACCTGTCGGCGCGGGTGAAGATGGCCAAACAGGCAGTGCTGTTCCTAGCATTCATTCCCGGCACACCGAGCATCACGGAGTTCGCGGCGTCCGCGCAGAGGGCGAACAAGGACCTCTTCGTGCGCGGATGCGTGACCTCGCCGGATGCGGCGGGCAACTTCTACTACGACCTGAAGGGATCATCGCCACCGAAAACGAAGCCGGTGAAGGGGAAGAAGAAGGCTCCGCCGCCGGAAAACCCGCGCGTACTGGCGGCGACGGCGCTGGACAAAAGCAAACTACCAAAGGGTTGGGAGCCGGAACTGTTGAAGGCGGGATTTGCGATTATTCACGACAAAATTGTGGTAATCGATCCGTTTGATGATGAGAACTGCACGGTGGTGACGGGCAGCCATAATCTCGGCTACCAAGCCTCATACAACAATGATGAGAACTTGGTGATAATCAAGGGCAATAAGAAACTGGCAATGGCATATGCGACGCATGTCCTAGACGTGTATGACCACTTCGCTTGGCGGTGGTCGGTGAAAAACGGCGATGAAGGCTACGATGCTACGCTGAAATCGACGCCGAATGAGTGGCTGAGCTGGTATTTCGACGCCGACGGCAACATCAAGACGGCACAGCTTAAGTTCTGGATGCAAGCGACTGTTTAGACGAGCATTAAGGGAAGATGAATTCTGGTGAACTACCTGATCCGAATTATACACTTGTCGGATATGAAATGGCAGCAAAGTCCAGCGACCAAATCGTATCCGAATAAACTTACAGGAGGTTGCCTCCCGCAACGGAAGGATGAGGCCGTAAATTTCAAACTGGGAGATCACCCCTATCAAGCAATTTCGCCAGTTCTGGCAACCGTATGGTAAACTTGCCGCCACAGAAAGTGAGTACGGAAATGAAAATGAAGGTTAAGACGTCAAGTGACAATCAGGAACGCAGGGCAACGGCGCAAGAGAGAGCTGCTGTAGTACTCAAGCGTGCGCACCTGAAAGAGTCGGACTCCGCGACAAACGCTCTGCGTAAATTGGATGCGGCCATGAGTAACGAATTTGGGAATAATTACGTAACCAAACTTAAACCTATGGGTATCGTTTTGTCTGAAAAAGTGAAGCTTCCCAAGGATCCGAAGATACCGTCCGGAACAGCATCGGGAACCGTCAAGTGCAAAACGCTCATACCGCCAACGGGGTGCTCACCTGATGTCGACTTCTAGATCATGATTCTGATATTGGGTGAGCAGTGTGATCTGCATATTCAAAAAGTGTGCGGACACTTTGACAAAATGTGTGCACCCTATCTAGTGGTCGATCCCCTTGAGACCGTTTTATTACCCGACCTCGTTCATCCCGAATCCTGCGTCCGACGTTTTACTTCCATATGGGATCGTCTAAAGCCCATTGCTGTTCCGAGGTCGAACCGCGGCCAATACATATTACGCGAGAGGATTGCAGCGGTCCGCTCGCTGCAACTATCCCTAGAACAAGAACGAGTGATGAATCCTCCTCCCGCAACTGAAGCGACACGCTCGAAGGTTTTTCAATTGCGCATCGCTCGCAAAGCGGGGCTCGATACTCCAAGAACATACGTCGGGAATGATGCGGAAACCGTAAGACAATTCGTTGCCAGTTGCAACCGAGGCGCGGTGGCAAAGAGCCTGACTTGGTTTTTTGATGCCACCGGCAAATTTACCTTTACAAATGTCCTTGCGCCGAACGCACTCAAGTCGGATGCGTCGATAGCCTGTTGCCCGATGATCTACCAGGAATACATACCGAAGAGCTTCGAACTCCGGGTTACATGTGTCGGTAGAAGAATATTCGCCGCAAAGATACTCTCGCAAGATAACGCGAGAACAGTCGTTGATTGGCGCCGAGATCAGTTCAATCTCAATTATGAAGCGACGACGCTACCGGAAAAGGTGGAACGAAAGGTCATCCGCGTCCTTAAGGAACTGGGGCTTCATTTTGGAGCCTTCGACTTCATCGTAACCCCCGAAGGGAGATGCGTCTTCCTAGAGGTGAATTCCTCTGGAAATTGGCTTTGGCTTGAAGACCGACTTCCGCTGCCCATCTCTAATGCCATCGCTGACTGGCTGTGTGCACATCGTGAGTAAGTGAGACATTGGAAGCAAAGTGCACGTCAAGTGAAGCCTTGTCGGCGTTTGTCAAACAAGGAATACGAAAATAGTCTAAGCGGGGAATGGGCGTCAGGATTCAGCCGCATGGTCGATCCGTTCTCGAATATGCCACGACAGATTCAAGATACCCATGCACCGGATGGAATGTTTATCAAGCCGTTTGCGTGAGCGTACCAATGAGGGAGTAGTACTCCTTTCCAAGGACTTTACGAACACATCTCCAATCTTCGCCCGACGTCTTGAAGCGGTGCTGCTGATATAGAACAGCAGTCCTGGATTTCGTCAACTCGAAGCTTTTTGCGCTTCGCCGCCAAGAAGACCTAAGACGAGTCCACTGAACCCTGAAAAGCAGTCAAGCAAGGTCTTCGATATCTCTGGCAATTGGTGCTGAGCAGTCCAAATCGACGCCCATAGCAATGTGGCAGCGATCGCTATCGCACCTGCGAAACGCCAGGGGTTGAAGGCCGGGGTGATTGAGCTCGTCAATTTGACCGTCCTGTCGGCAGCATCTTGTGCCACGTTAAGGACAGTGTCTGGATTAACTAAGAGTGCCTCTTCAATGACCTTTCTCAAGGCCGGAACAGGCGCTCTGGTTGATGTGTAAAAAATACCCATGTCGTATTGCCCTCCGCAGATCGACCATCGACAAGCTACGTGCTACTACGCGGGTGCGCTTCTGTCAGGCTGCCTTCGATGAGGCACGAACCTGTCTCAAAAGGCCTGAAACGGCTTCCTGCAAAAAAGTGCCCCGTGACTAAATCCGCCTAAGTTTACACCATGAGATTACTGAAGGAAATGCTTTTCCGGCATAGGGATATTTACTTGACCCACCAGCCCCAAGATATAGATTTCGGGGTCATGGACGAGGATTATCCGCGGATGCTGCTAGAACTGGAGCGGCGCTTCAGCAGCGAAGAGGCCTGTGTTGAGTATCTTGCAGCTCTGCGTTGGCCCGACGGCTCGGGATTGTGCCTTTGACAAACCCACATATGCCAGCGCGAGCAGTCGAACAACTATTTTGTCTTCTTGCGTTGGGGCGGCGCTGGTAAAGGCTTCGGCTCAGGATGCGGTGGAAGTGGAATAGGCTTTGGTTTCGGCGGCATTGGCTTTCGCTCCGGTGGTAACGGCTTCGGTCCAACGTGATTCGATTTTTTGTCTGACATCGCTTGCCTTCCTTTCGGCGGCTTTACTCTCAGCACATCCTTTATCACTTCCTCGAACGGCAGGGGGATGTGCGGTATCGGCTTGGAATTGGTGATCTTTGGCGAATCCGGTTTCATTATACTCCTATAGTAGCGCGGGCCTCGGTGAGAAATTCGTCCAGTAGTCTACATTTGATCCCGCGCTGTTCGCACACCCCATGGTCAAACCACAACCGGTTGTACAAGGTGGCGTCAAGTAAATATCCCTATTCCGGCATAAGCGCTTGACGCGAACAGCCCATTGCGCTGAGCGAGCCTGTTTCACCGCTTCCTACCTCCGAAGGGACAGTCTCCTAATTAGATTCGCCACCGACCCAAACTCACCACTCACCGAATCGAAAAAAACACTTCCGATCACGACCAAGTTCTTCCCCGTCGGCCGATGTCGCCCACCTTCACAACCCATCATTGTCGCAGGATCAACTCACAACCTCTGGGCCATCTTCCGCTTGACCTAGCCCTGGATTCGCCCAAAGTGGATTACGATTTGTGGAACGACGACCAGCCGGATGGCCACGACCGCCCAACCCACCGTCGTTACGGAATCTGAAGAGCTCTCGCGATCAAATTTAGGCTCTTGTCGGTGGGCTGATGCCTTTCGGTTTCCCAGCCCCGTAGCGTCGTCGGATCGACACCCAGCTTCTCGGCCATCTTCCGCTGCGACAGGCCAAGGGCCCTGCACGCTGCAGTGAGGCGCTCAGAAAGTGAGCTGGCTGCAGGCAAGGGGTTATAGCCCAGGAACTGAAGCTGGAGGCAGGCCAGGATGGGCGCTCACAGGGCGGCAGGGCAGGCGTGTGGCGTTGCAGAATGGGCAAGGGATGAGTTGGGATGGGCCGGGGGAAGGTTGGAGGCCGGAGCGATCCACCTCGCCTCTTGGAGCGCCGTCCCGGCGGTTGTAGGGGGCAAAGCTGGAGGCAAGCTGGGGGT
>Ga0187891_1000802_pt1 | contig 29880 bp, 24 predicted proteins | sample June2016WEW_21_4_FD_132990 | JGI IMG/M metagenome (GOLD analysis project Ga0187891, IMG submission 132990) | Peatland microbial communities from SPRUCE experiment site at the Marcell Experimental Forest, Minnesota, USA - June2016WEW_21_40 | ecosystem: Environmental > Terrestrial > Soil >... | reverse complement strand
CCTGGTGAACAAAATGGGGGAGTTCCGGCCGCGGATGAGCAAGATGAGCGTGAATCTCGAATGGAATAAGCAATACCCGATTGCGCGTAATTGTCAAGCGGGATTTCAGCTGCTCGGTCCCCAACGAGTTCGACGCTGTAGAGTCCGACTTTGCCAAAGAAGAACTGACAGTAAAGACTCAACCAATCCTGGCCAACTTGAAATGCATCCCCTTTCACTACTGGCAGTGAATCGTGAATCCGATCTTCCCCTCGACTTGATTGGGAGAATCGATCATAATTTTCACCCAGCCGGTGTAATTGGCGAATCGCGGTGAATTCGCGCCCAGCCGCCAGTTCTCGTAGACGGGCACAGAGCGGTTGGCTTGCGGCAGATCAACCGTCTGTGAATGGGAAGATTGGCCGCCATCACTCCTGACAAACCAATAGTCGATCGTGGTGGGCTCAGTACCAATCACGCCCCAGCCAAATTGCAGATCAACCGGGCATGGACCCGTGTACTGAAAGCCTTGAGCAACTTGACCGTTGGCACGCAATGACTCTCCTCCAATTCGAACAGCCGCATTGCCGGTGCGAGCGGTCAGGCAGATAGTGACCACGCAGAACAGAATCCCAACCAGGCTTGCAGTCTTGCTTATCCTCACTTTCCCTCCTTTCGTCGGGGATCCCCGTTGTGCTTTCCCGGCGACGAACCAATATACACCTGATCGCATTTGGCCGCGTCAGTGCTTTTGCAGTTATTTTCCATTCCAAAGACCCCCGCAGAGCGGAAAGGGTCTTCACCGGAAAATGCAGCGGCCGGGTTAGCGGTGATTCCAAGCCGGTTTCCATCGTCTCGCCTCCGTTTCTCCCGACACGCCGCCGCCGTCTGGTGCTCTCGGATATTCCGGATGCGTTCATTGCGGGGGACCGCTCTCCATCTTGCCCTTCGCCTGGATCCTCATCCCGCCACCCTTCCTGATGCGCCAGCCCTGCTTTTTGATCCCCTGAAGCTGTTTTTGTGCTACACTCCCAACCAACCTTCAGGCCCTCGAAATTTGTGCGATATGAAAGGTGTTTATGAACGAAAAGAGCTTACCTGCGCCGTTGGACGCGGCGCTCGAGCATCTTGATCCCAACCGGCGTCGATTCCTGGGGATGTTGCTTGCCGGCGCCGCGGCGCTTCCGCTGCTGACCTCATCGGACCTGGCTGTGGCTCAGACCACCAGCCCCTACAAGGAACTAGGCCCAGCGCACAAGGGCTCAAACACGCAGCTCAAGAGTTCAAACCAGCAGCTCAAGAATGCGGGCAAGGTCGACAAGATGAGCCCAGCGTACAGGAGTTCAAGCCAGCTCAAGAACTCAAACCAGTTCAAGAGCTCAAACCAGCAGCATAAGAGTTCAAACACGCAGTTCAAGAGTTCGAACACAGCGATCAAGAGTTCAAACACGCAGCACAAGGGTTCAAACAACCAGCCGATCAGGAAATCGGGCTCCGCAAACCAGGGCAGGGTCTATTAGGGCGCGGCTTTCGTCGCGCCATGAATGCGGCGAAATAGACGCAGGATTGAGCGTCCAAGGGAATTCCGGCTTGGGCAGAGAAGGCGTTCGGAGACTCACTTGAATCGCTGCCGAAGTTCCGGCGCGGCTCAGGCCTTCACCAACGATCGGAATTTGCGCCAGAACTGCACTCAGCTCGTGCCATGGCTAATCCCATCATCAACCCAGTTGTCGGACTGTCGCCTGTCGAGGGTGGCTATTTTGCGTACGATCCTGTCAATGATCGTCTGCACGAGTTGAACTCGACCGGAGCCTTGATCGCCGAACTATGCGATGGCGGCAGAAGCGTGGAAGAGATCCGCGCATTGGCCGGGCCGTTGATGCCCGAGGGCCAGATCGCTGAGATCGATCGCTGGATCGGCGAAGGAGTTGAGGCTGGCCTGCTGGCCTGGGGCGATGGCCCCTCCGTCCGGCCTCGTGAACTCTCCGCGGATGAGCTGACTGAGTTGGCCGAACACCTTCGTGAAAGTGACCGGATCGAGCCCGCCCTCCGGTGCTCGAAGAGAGTAACCGAGCTGAGGCCGGAGGACCCGGGCGCGTGGTTCGCCCTTGGCCGCATCGCTCAAGCCGCCGGACGGCGCGCTGAGGCGGTTAGCGCGTATGAGAAGTATTTTGCGCATCAACCCGAAGACGCCGCCGTTCGTCATTTGCTGATAGCCCTGAGGGACGAAGCGCCACCCTCGCGCGCGTCGAATGAGTGCATTCTGCAATCCTTCCAGGACTTCTCCTCCTACTATGACACCAAGATGCGCGACGTTCTGAGTTACCAGGCTCCGGAGCGTCTTCAAGAGCTGATCCAGTCTGGCATCGGTGATGCCGCGGGCCTTGAAATTCTCGATATTGGTTGCGGAACAGGGCTGGCAGGAGTTGGTTTGAAAAAGCGCGCTGCGCGCCTGGTGGGGATCGATCTCTCCCCGGAGATGATCGAGCTTGCCCGGACACGCGGCATCTATGACCTGCTCAAAGTCGCCGAGATCACCGAATGGCTTGATCAGTCGCAAGCACAATTCGATCTCATTGCCGCCTGCGACTGTCTGGTTTATTTCGGCGACCTGAAGCAGGTGGTGGGGCCGGCGGCCAAGCGGCTCAAGCCTGGTGGATATTTCGCTTTCACGGTGGAACGCGGCGATAGATATCCATTGCACCTCACCTACTCCGGACGATTCACACATCATCCCGACCACATTCGCGAGGTTGCGGTAAAGTCAGGCCTTATCCTCGCCAGTCTGAAGGAAGGATTCTTGCGGATGGAAGGCGGCGTCGAAGTAACCGGCCTGCTCGTGCTCCTCAGGAAACCTGGCGACGGCCGAGGTAAAGGCCGCTCGCTGGACCCCGCCGCCCCGCAAACCCGCAATCCCGTCCGCTGCCGCGGCGGACTGGCTCCGCCTACAATGAAGCCATGATCTTCGAGTCGTTTCCTGTTGGTCCGCTGGCCTGCAACTGCACGATTTTGGGCGATGAGGAAAGCCGCGAGGCCATCGTGATCGATCCCGGCGACGACGTGAGCCGCATAGCCAAGCGGCTGACCGAACAGGGGCTGAAGCTGAAGCAGATCCTGGTGACGCACGGCCACATTGACCACGTTGGCGGAGCGCTGAAGCTGAAGCGGCTGACGGGCGCGCCGATCTACCTGAACGAAAACGACCTGCCTTTGGTGAAGATGATGGACGCGCAGGCGGCATGGCTCGGAGTCCGTCCGCCTGAAACCGCTCCGCCCGACGAGTCGCTCGCCGACGGACAGGTGGTGGGCCTGGAGCACTATCCCGCGCAGGTGCTGCACACGCCGGGACACACGCAGGGCTCGATCTGCCTGCACTTTGCCCCGCTGAAGCTGCTGATTGCCGGGGACACGCTGTTTGCCGGCAGCATTGGCCGCACCGACCTGCCCGGCGGCAACTTCGACCAGATCATGGCCTCGCTGCGGACGCGGGTGTTGACGCTGCCCGATGAGACGAGGGTTTTGCCGGGGCACGGGCCGCTGACGACGATTGGCGAGGAACGCGAGTTCAATCCGTTTTTGCAGGGTGAGGCGGGCGTGCGCTGATACAAGGCGAAAGACAAAAGCAGGTCCCCGTTCGACTCCGATCGCTATCGCGATCTTCGCTCAGGGCAGGCTCTCGACTCCGCTGAAAAGCGCTTCGCTCGGGATGACACATCGATGGGTGGGTTCGGCGGGCGTGCCCGATCCGATCCTTTATTTGCAGATAGATAGATGAATTAGTTCAAGAAATGGTTGTTGTTACCGGCCTCGACTGTTACGACCGTGATTCGTTCCCAAGTAGTTAATCAGGATGGCAACTCCGTTACTGAATTCGGCCGCGGGCGCGAGCAGGCTGACGACCAGCCAGCCGCTCTCAGGCAGGCCGAAAAAGTAGCCCGGATGAACCCAGACGCCGCGCTCGAGGAGAGCCAGGACAGTGTGGTCGTCGGGGTTGAGGGCGGGAATGCGCAGCACCGCGTACCAGCCGCCTTCGACCGCGAGGCGCTCGACGGCGTCTACGGTCCTGATCGCCTGGTCGAGCACGGCCAGGTTCGCGGTGACTCGGTGGCGAATCTGCTGCTGGATGGCGGCCCGGCCGGCAAGCCATGCGGGCAGCGCCCACTGGACAGGAGCATTCATGGAGAGGAACGTGTCGGCGATGACTTCGAGGCGGGCAAGGGCCTGGTCGCGGGCCTTGTCGCGGTTGGGGCCGGCGACGGCGGGCGTGACGGCGATCCAGGCTGCCTTCATTTGCGGGAGGGCGGCAATTTTGCTGAGCCCGCTGACCACGTAGACCGGCACGCCTTCAAGGCCGCGGGCGAAGGTGGCGGGCTGCGCGGCGAAGCTCGAGTCGGCGAAGCTGTAGTCGAGGAAGACTTCGTCGACGATGAGGGCGATGCCGAACTCGCGGCAGAGGCTGGCGAGTTGCTCGGCCTCGGATGGTTTGGTGAAGTGGCCGGTGGGATTGTTGGGATGCACGACGACGATGGCGCGCGTGCGCGGCGTGATGGCGCGGCGGATGCTTTCGGGGTCGATCTGCCAGCCGTTCTCGTAGACCAGCGGCGCGGCCTTGAGGCGGACGTCGTCAAGGGCGGCGAGAAAGTCGAAGAGCGGGTAGCCGGGTTGCAGGATGAGGACCTCGTCGTCTGGGTCGCAGAGCAGGCGGAAGAGAAAGCTGTAGGCCTCGCTGGTGCTGGTGGTGAGGACGATTTGTTTGGGATCAAGTGCGACGCCGTGGGCAGCATAGTAGGCCGAGACAGCCTCGCGAGCGGGGAGGAGGCCGTTGGGCTGCGGGTCGTAGTCGAGGGCGCGGGGATCGGTGAGCGCGGCGAGCAGGGACGGCGGGTAGGCGAAGCCGCAGCGCGTAGGATTGGACTGCGTGAGATCGGCAGTGGGCAGGCCGGCCTGGATGCGCTTGCGGTGCGCGCGAGCCAGGTCGGCCTCTTCGGTGTTCCAGTTGGTTCGTTCGGAAAAACGCATCGCGCTCGTTCCTGAGGACTGTTGCGTTGGATTGATGGGATAGTGGGTCAGTTTGAAACAGACTTCCCTCGGGGGCTGAAGCCCGCATTGGTTTTGGTTGGTTTATGTACGGGCTCAAGCCCGCACCCTTCAAACTAAAGCCCGTACCCTTCAAACTGGCCCACTACCGTTCGCCGGGCCGCGAGTATCCATCATGCACAATGGAGAAGCGCCCACTCCAACGATACATGGGCGATACATGGGCGCGGTTCAGGTGAGGTTGTCGAAGTGATGTTAGAACCGGTCTCATAAACCATCTTCGCCAACTCGCTGGAATCATGGGACCCGCCTTGTTGTTGGGTCCCATCGTTGCGCACAATGCTCCAGAGGCATTTATGAGACCGGTTGTGGCGAGGTGACGTTGGCTCTGCGTGCGGTGATTTTTGATTATGGAAGAGTGTTGACGGGCCCGCCGGACCCCGCGGCCCACGCTGCGCTGGTGCGCATCACGGGGCTTTCTTCGGATTGCCTCGACAGCTTGTATTGGACGGATCGTCAAGCTTACGACGAGGGGAAGCTGACCGGCCTCGAATTCTGGCGGAAGCTCGCGGGAGAGGCGGGGCTTAAGCTGAGCGAATCCGCGATCGCTGAGCTAAATCTGTGGGACGCTCGCATGTGGACTCGCGGAGATGCAGCGATGCTGGATTGGCAACTGGCGATCAGGCAGCGCGGCCTGCTGACGGCCATCGTTTCCAATATGGGCGACGCGGTGCACGAACACATGGAACGCGAACTGGAGTGGCTTTCGCGATTCGATGTTCTCGTGTGGAGCTATCAACTGCGTGTCGCCAAGCCCAACCCGGCGATTTATCGCTATGCCCTGGAGCGGCTGGGAACGCGGCCGGGGGAGACACTGTTTGTCGACGACAAGCCGGAGAATGTCGACGTTGCCGCAGCGTTGGGAATGAAGGCGCTCGTTTTCTCCACAGTCGAGAAGCTGCGCTCCGACCTCATCGCGCTCAAACTCGATGCGGAACTTCCGCTGCCTAGTTGCTAGAACTGGTTGCATCAATTTTGCTCGATCGGCGACGAACCATCCCTCGGGGGCTAAAGCCCCGATTTCATGCGCCTCTGGCGGCACGGCTGAAGCCGTGCCCTTTCAAGCCAGAGAGTTTTTCCGCAAGCTGTGAAGCCGTGCCTGATACTTCGTGCTCGTCCCGAGGAGTTTTTTCGCGGCCCTTAAGCCGTGCCCTTTCAAAGCATCTTTTATGCAACCTGTTCTGGTCCCTGGTTCCTACTCCGGGCTATTAAGTCGCCATCCCCAGGCCCACAAGATTGGCGGCGGCGATGATGACCAGAATTCCGGCCCATAGCAGGCGAATGGGCCTGCGGCGTACTCCCGCCCACTCACCGAGCGCCAGGCCCACGAGGCCGCCGCAGAGCACATAGATGCTCATGTGCAGCATCCAGTTGACGTAGCCTAGCCGCTGCGGAATGTTGGCCGCGCCCCATGCGTAAAAGAAGAACTGCAGGTACCACATGATTCCGCCAGCTGCCGCCAGCGAGCCATTCTTAAGGAGCGTCGCGCGGGGCTGCGCCAGGTCGGCGCGGAGAGAGAGCTCTTTTTTGAAGGCCAGGCGAATAAAGCAATAGCTCATGTTGATCACCGCGCCGCCACCCATGATGAGCACGTAACTCGGCAGCGCCGCGTAGAGCGAATTGACGCCTACATGTTGCGCCGCCGCGGCAATGGGCTTGGCTGCATCGATGGCGAACGACATTCCCGATGAAAAGATCCCGCACATCACGGCGAGCGCAAGCCCGAGCTTCACATTGAATTCCTGTACCTCGGCGCCGAGTTGTACTTCTTTCTGATGGCCGGCATAGGAGACGACGGCCACGCCGATCAGGGCGACCAGAACTCCCGCCATCGTGAGCAGGCCGCTGCGTGTCGAGAACAGCATCGCCCCCTGACCGTGCATTAACGGAGGCACGAGCGTGCCCACGATGAGCGTGACGCCAATGGCAACGCCGATGCCCAGCGACATTCCAAGGTGGCGCATCGTAAGTCCGTAACTGACGTTGCCTACTCCCCACATGGCGCCGAAAAGCGCAACTCGTAACATGAGGCTGGGATCGAGCGAGGCGTAGAAGCTGGGGAAGTTCGGCAGCAGAAGATAGCTGACACCGATCGGCAGCAGAATCCAGGAGAAGAACCCGGCGATGGCCCAGGTCGTTTCCCACGACCACTTTCTGACCTTTTCGATTGGCGCATAGAACGAAGCAGCACACGCCGCTCCAATGATGTGCCATCCGATTCCTGCGAGGATCACTGTCGGCATTCGCGCTCCATTTCTGTTTATCGCCGGCGGACTGGATAGGTTGCCCGCAAGCAAACTCAAAGCCTATCGGCTGCATGGGTCCGTTGTACAGCGAAAGAAGCATCGGCGCACCGCCTTACACTCTTTCTATGGCTCTACGTCTTTATGCCGCGACCACCAGCGCGGGCAAGCTGCGTGACTTCCGCACCGCTGCGCGGGCGTATTCGGTCAGCATCGAACCTCTTCCGGGAATCGAAACGATCCCAGCGCCGGAAGAGGATGGCGACACGTTCCTGGCGAATGCAGCGACCAAAGCTGTTTACTATTCGCGTTTCGCGCATGGCGAACTGGTCGTGGCGGACGATTCCGGACTGGAAGTAGACGCGCTCGGCGGAGCACCCGGCGTGCGCTCCGCGCGCTTTGCTGCGGACTCGGGCCTGGTTGACTCGCCGGATGCAAACGACAACACCGACGTGTGGAACAACATGGTGCTGCTGCAGAAGCTGGAGGCGTTCCCGGCGACGCTGCGGACGGCACGCTACCATTGCACCCTCGTTGCCGCGCGCGATGGCGAGGTGGTTCAGGTTGCCGATGGAACGGTGGAAGGGATGATTCTGGATGCGCCGCGGGGGATGGGAGGATTTGGCTACGATCCGCTGTTCTATGTGCCGGAGCTGGGCAAGTCGATGGCCGAGATCGATCTTGAAACGAAGCTTTCGCACAGCCATCGCGGGCGGGCGATTGCTGCGCTGCTGCCGATGTTGTTGCGTTGACCGTCCACGGTCTTCGTCCAAAAGCTCACGGCGCGGAGCTTTGCCTTGACGGACCTAACGTCAGCCTCGAATAATGCATGAGAAACAACGCATCAGCCTTCTGTCCCTCGATCTAAGACTGCTTCGGCCCGCATTTTTTAGGAGCCAAACTCTCCATGGCAACCGTTCAACCCGCCGCGCCCCGCACAGCGCATATTGTCGGCCGCGGCCCGGAGCCTTTACGCGCAGGGCAAGGCACCAGTTTTCTCTGGCATAAGCTGCATTCGCTGCTGGGCATCGTTCCGATCGGCGCGTTTCTCCTCGAGCACCTGCTCTCAAACTTCGAAGCATTGAAGGGCCCCATCGCATACGGCGAGCAAGTCAAGTTCCTCAACAGCCTGCCGCTGGTGCGCGTCTTGGAGTGGCTCTTCATCTTCCTGCCCATCCTGTATCACGGAATTTATGGCGTCTACATCTGGCTGCGCGGTAAATCGAACATCGTGTACTACCCGTGGGCGGGGAACTGGCTTTACCTGGTCCAGCGCTACACGGGCCTCGTCGCTTTTGCCTACATCGGCTATCACGTGGCGACGCAGCGCTTCATGGGTGTGAGCCTGCCGGAAAATCCCGGCATGGCATTCGCCAAAGTGCAGCACGAGCTTGCCAACCCATGGATTCTCGCTGTCTACGTGATTGCGATGATTGCCGTCTGCTGGCACTTTGCCTACGGCGTTTGGCTCTTTGCTGCCAAGTGGGGTATCACACCGGGCGAGATTGCACGCCGCCGCTTTGGCTGTATCTGCGTTGCATTGGGAGTGCTTCTTGCAGGAATGGGAATCGCAAGCATTTGGGCGTTTGTTGGACCGAAGTTCCCAAATGCTCCGGAGAACGTGCCGCTGAGCTACCAGAGAACAGAGATTAGAGAGCAGAGATCAGAGATCAGAGAACAGAGAACAGAGAATGGGGACCGGGAGTCAGGTTTCCGCAGCGCTCTATCAGGCACTAGTTCCGGTCAATCGGATGTGCCCGGAAGATTCGCGGACAGTGCTCAGATACAACTGATCTCTGATCTCTGACCCCTGATCTCTGAAAGGAACTTCATGGCTGCACCCAAGATCATCGTGGTTGGCGGAGGGCTCGCGGGGCTTGCGGCGGTCATCAAGATCGCCGAGGCTGGCGGGACGGTGGACCTGTTTTCCATCGTGCCCGTGAAGCGCTCGCACTCGGTCTGCGCCCAGGGCGGCATCAACGCCGCCAAAAACCTGAAGGGTGAGGGCGACACCACCGCGCAGCACTTCGACGACACGATCTATGGCGGCGACTTCCTGGCCAACCAGACGCCGGTGAAGGCCATGTGCGAGGCGGCGCCGGCGATCATCGATCTGCTCGACCGCATGGGCGTGCCCTTCAACCGCACGCCGGAGGGGCTGCTCGATTTTCGGCGCTTTGGCGGCACGCTCTACCATCGCACCGCGTTTGCCGGGGCCACCACGGGGCAGCAACTTCTCTACGCGCTTGACGAGCAGGTGCGCCGCTACGAGGCCGAGGGCAAAGTACACAAGTTCGAGGGGTGGGAGTTTCTCTCGGCCATCATCGATGGGAAGGGCAACGCACGCGGCATCGTGGCCATGAACCTGCGCTCCATGGAGCTGAAGGCGTTTGCGGCGGACGCGATCATCCTAGCGACAGGCGGGATCGGCGCCATCTTCGGCAAGAGCACGAACTCCGTGGTGTGCACAGGGTCGGCGCAGTCGGCGGTCTTTCAGCAGGGCGCGTACTACGCCAACGGCGAATTCATCCAGGTGCATCCCACATGCATTCCCGGCGAAGACAAGCTGCGGCTGATGTCGGAGTCGGCGCGCGGCGAGGGCGGGCGCGTGTGGGTTCCGCGAACACCGGGAGACAAGCGCGCGGTGAAGGCGATTCCGGAAGCGGAGAGGTTCTATTTCCTCGAGGAGTGGTATCCGAAGTACGGCAACCTGGTGCCTCGCGACGTGGCCACGCGCGCCATTCACAAGGTGGTGTACGAGATGGGTCTTGGGCTCGACGGCCAGCCGATGGTCTATCTGGACCTGACGCACATTGACCGCGAGACGCTGCACCACAAGCTCGGCGGCATTCTTGAGATCTACGAGAAGTTTGTGGGCGTGGATCCATGCGTGGAGCCGATGAAGATCTTCCCGGGCATGCATTACACGATGGGCGGACTTTGGGTCGACTTCAACCAGATGACCAACATTCCCGGCATCTTTGCCGCCGGCGAGTGCGAGTACCAATATCACGGCGCGAACCGGCTGGGCGCGAACTCGCTGGTCAGTTGCATCTTCGGCGGATTCCACGCGGGGCCGAATGCGATCGAATACGCGAAGAGCGTGCCGGCGGCGGAAGGCGACGGCGGAGCTGCGGCCGAAGTGGCGCGGCAGGCGGAGATCAACGACAGGCTGATCAACAACGAGGGCGGCGAGAATCCCTTCAAGCTGTGGCGCGAGCTGGGCGAGGCCATGACCGAGCACGCAACCGTGATCCGCTACAACAAGGACCTGAAAGAGGCCGACGAGAAGATCGTGGAGCTGCTGGAGCGCTACCAGCGCATCAACCTGAGCGACAAGAGCCAATGGGCCAACACGAGCTTCGCCTTCACGCGGCAACTCAAGAACATGCTGGAGCTTTCGCGTACCGTTGCGCTGGGCGCGATTCTGCGCGATGAGTCGCGCGGCGCGCACTACAAGCCGGACTTTCCCGAGCGCAACGACGAGCGGTTCCTGAAGACCACCAAGGCGAGCTTCACGGGCAGCGTGGAAGGGCCGAGGTTCGAGTTCGAGGAAGTGGATACGCAGTACATCAAGCCGCGGCCGCGGCGTTACGACGCGGCGAAGTGATGTAGCGCCGGACTCCAGTCCGGCTGTCGCGCTGGTCTCCAGGCCAGCGCACACCGGCTGGCGGCGAGGACGCCGCCAGTACAGCCGGTCTGGAGACCGGCGTTACAAGCGACGAAGGAGAGGTCGCAGCGGCGATCGAAGTGACGGAGGGAGCAGGGGCCTTCATGCCCCGGAAACTCTCGCAACATCGTGCAGGCCTTTAGGCCCGGAGACGAATGAAAGGAACAATGGCGACGAGGACAGTCACTTTTGAAATCAAACGCCAGGCCAGCCCTGAGGCGGCGGTGGTGTGGGAGCGGTTTGAGCTGGAGTGGCGGCCGGGGATGAATGTCGTGTCGGCGATGATGGAGATCGCCACGAATCCCGTGACGGCCGATGGACGGCCGACGACGCCGATCGCCTATGAATCCAATTGCCTCGAAGAGATCTGCGGGTCGTGTGCCATGAAGATTAACGGCAAGGCTCGCATGGCGTGCTCTGCGCTGGTTGACAACCTCAAGCAGCCGATTCGCGTTGAGCCGCTCACCAAGTTTCCGCTGGTGCGCGATTTGCAGGTCGACCGATCGGTTCTGTTTGAAAATTTGATGCGCGTGAAGGCGTGGGTTCCGGTGGACGGCACGTACGATCTCGGCTCGGGGCCGCGCGTCTATCCGCAGCAGCAGGAGGCGAACTATCCGCTGTCGAATTGCATCAGCTGTACCTGCTGCATGGAGGTTTGCCCGCAGTTCAACGATGCGACCGGCTTTGTTGGCGCGGCAACCATTGCGCAGGTCAAGCTGTTCAACAACCATCCCACGGGCAAAGTCTACAAAGAAGAGCGCCTGCGCGCGCTGGCCGGCGACGGCGGCATTCAAGAGTGCGGCTTCGCGCAGAACTGCGTCGAGGTCTGCCCGAAACAGATTCCGCTGACCAACGCGATCTCGGACGTTGGCCGCGACGTGGTTGCACAGAAAGTCAAGGACTGGCTCAAAAGCTAGCGCGGCGGCCAGTCCCAAATCTTCCCCGTAGCACAGCGATCGTTCAAGTTTGCCTCCCCCGCCAATTCGAACGTAGAGCATCACACACCAAACGCGAAACAGCAACGACCAAGGAGGTCTTGCAATGGGAATACGTCATATGGTTTGGGGCGCCGCGCTGGCTGCGACGCTTTCCGTGACGCTTGTTGCACAACAAGCGCCGGTTGGTTATCACAGCATTTCCTGTGTCCGGGTCAAGCCCGGGAAATCCGCTGACTTTCATGCGATTCTGAGCGGAGACTACCGCAAGTTTGAGCAGGCTCGCGTGGACTCGGGAGCAGTCTCAGGCTGGATTTTGCTTCGCACCGTGATCCCCGCGGGCACCGATGCTGCGTGCGACTACGTTCTCGTCACCTTCTACCCCGGCCTACCCCCTGCGCCTCTCAGCGACGATGAAATGACGGCTGTCCTGCAAAAAGCCGGCGTCACCTCCACGCTGCAGCAGTGGCGCGATCGCCTCAGCGATTCGGGCGATCTGGTCTCCAACAACATCACCCAATATCAGGCGCTGGTTGGCGGAACGAAAAAGGGTGACTACCTGGTCTTCAACTCCATGAGCGTAACCGACGTGGGCGAGTGCGTCGCCGCGCAAAAGAGGCTCTGGCAGCCGTTCGCCGAGGAAGGGGTGAAAGAGGGCGCACAGGACGGCTGGGCCGTAAACATACAGCAAATTCCCAGCGGCGCCAAAGATAAGCCCCGCGTCAGCAGCGTCGACATCTACCCCAGCTGGGACGCGATGTTTAACTACTTCGGACCCGACTTCACCACCCGCTGGAAGAAGGTCCATCCCGAGCTGAGCCTCAACGACGCGTTTGCGCAGATCGACAAGCTGTGCAGCATCGACCATACGGTCCTTTACAAAGTGGAAGACCAGATCGTTTCATCGAAGTGAGACCGGCATCAGGGAAAGAAGCAGCAGGAGGGCCGCCCGGGGAATCGGGCGGCCTTCGTGCTTTGGGCGTAGAAAGAGGATCGCAGTTCACAGTTACCGGGCGAGTCAGCGAGTTAGCAATATCCCGCCCTAGAGGAGCCAGGATGGGGTCAGCGGACGGCCTTCGCTGACGCTGTCAGTTGGCGTCCCAGCTTTTTGGAACGTTGACATAGGAGCGATCGAGTTCGGCGACGGATGGGCAGCCGAGGAGGCGCAAGGTGCGGTCGAGGTCGGCGCGGAGGATTTCGATGGCGCGATTGACGCCGGCTTCTCCGGCAGCGGCGAGACCGTAGGCGTAGGCGCGGCCGCAGAGCACGGCGCGCGCGCCGAGGCAGAGGGCCTTGACGATGTCTGTGCCGCGGCGAATGCCTCCGTCAAGAAGGATCTCAGTCTGACCGCGGACCGCCTGGACGACCTCGGGCAAGGCGCGCAGGGAAGAGGGAACGCAATCGAGCTGGCGGCCTCCGTGATTAGAGACGGAGATGGCGGCGGCGCCTTCATCGACTGCGCGGCGCGCATCGTCCCCGGTGAGGACGCCTTTGACGACGATGGGACCGCGCCAGAGCTCGCGAATCCAGGCGAGATCGCGCCAGGTGGCGGCGGATTCGGCGAGGGCGGCAGCAACGTCGATGAGCGGCATGGGACCTTTGCCCGGGACGACGACGTTGGGGAGCGCGGGGATTCCCCCGTCGCGGAGAAAACCGATGAGCCAACCGGGGCGCGAGAGGATTTGCGGAAGATAGGGAAGTTTCTGGAATGGGCCGCCGCTGACGAGCTCCTTCATGCCGTTACGGAAATCGCGCTCGCGGATGCCGGAGACGGGAGTGTCGATGGTGACGACGAGCGCGGAAAAGCCGGCGGCGCGGGCGCGTTCAATCGCGGCCTCGGCAGCGCCCCGGCCACCCATCAGGTAGAGCTGATAGAAGACGGGCCCGGTGGAGGCGGCCTTTACGTTTTCGAGTTTGTGGCCGGAGATGGTGGAGAGAATGTAGGCGGTGCCCGCGTTGCCGGCGGCACGCGCTGCGCCCACTTCGCCGACGGGGTGCATGAGGCGGCTGTAGCCAACGGGAGCGAGCAGGAAAGGGAGCGCGAGATCGAAGCCGAGAACGCGAGTGCTCAGGTTGCAATGGTCGAAGGCGACGGCGTGACGAGGACGGAAGGTGAGGTCCTCATAGACGCGGCAACTTTCGCGGAGGGTGACCTCGCCTTCTGCGCCACCATCGAGGTAATCGAAGACGGATTTGGGCACGCGGCGCTGGGCGATGGCTCGGAAATCTCCGATGCTGACGACGCGCGGAGAGGCGACGGAACGGGCTGACGGAGACATGCCAGATTGTTATACCAAAAAGGCAGGGACTAGGGACGTAGGGACTAGGGACAGAAAGGCAGGGACCAAGGAACCGAGGAAACAAGGGGATAGGGAGTAGGGGATAGAGTAGGAAATCTGGAACAGGGATTCACGCTCGCGCGGAACGAGTTGCGGGCTTCACAACGGCCGGTGCGGCGGGGCCGCTGAAACCGTTGCGGACCGACTCCGTCAGCCGCGGCCTATCCATCTCTTTTTTTACGTAGGCGACAATGTCTCTTGCCATCTCGATCCGGCTTTTCTTTTTCATGAAGCGACCCTTCCTTACGCGATGAACAGTGAATTAGCGTGTCGAGTCTGTTGCCGATCCTGCTCCGGGCACACAGCAAACAGGATCAAACTCAGGTGTTTGTTCGGCAGCCGCGCTAACCCCGCCACCGCGAATATCCCCAGCCACCACCACCGAGCAGAAAAAGCACCAGCAGAACGATCAAGACTGTTTCCATTTTGTGACCTCCGTCGCAAGAGGAAGCGGACTCGTCCTTGTAACGACGGTCCCACTTCTTCCCTACACATGATCCTAAGAGTGGCCCAGACGGATGTCTGAGCACATTGAACCACTGTGGATAACGCAGGGATCAGGTGTCAGGTGTCAGAAGAGTAGGGACATAGGGAGTAGGGACATAGGGACTAGGGACGTAGGGACTAGAAGCCGACTTAGTCGCCGAATTCGAGGTCACCGAAGCGACGCCATTTGTAGATGGCGATGGAGACGATCCAACTGAGGGCGAAGAGGCCGACGATGAGATAGCTGAGGGTTCCAAAACTGGAGTTGAGGCGGAGGACGGCCACCGGAAGGGCATGCCGACCGGGCGCATATCGGGAGGCGAGACAGCTCGAGTGCAGGAGCTACGGCCACAACTGAAACGGAATGGCCCTGCTACCTCAGGCCCTCCGGTCTGGTTTGAGTGGGGCCGGAGGGAAAGCGCAGAGCCTCGCCTAGCTTCTGCTGAATGAGGATCGAAACTCGCTCTTCGTGCATGGTGCCCTGATCGATGGTGCGAATGGGACCGGCAGAGAGGTCCGCGACCATGGCGAGCAGGGATTCCGGCTGGGTTGGCAGCATCTTCTCCCAGCTCTCCAACAGTTCATTGAAGTAGGTATAGGCATCACCGGCCAAAGCCCTCATCCAATTGGAGGTGAGGAGGATGCGAACGTCTCGCGGCGCAGCAGTTGAGCCCTTCCATGTGACGGCGCAAAAGGGGGTTGGGGGCTCGTCGTTCTCGCGGACAAAGCCCAGCAGGACATAGGAGGTCAGCCCCGGGTGATGCTCCGATTGTGTCCGCAATTCAAGAAGGCGCCGGAAATGGTCGGCCTGTGCTCTGAGCTTGGCGGCTTCGATGAAAAGCGCTTTGGCCGAGGTGACCCAACGATCTGCCTCGGAGGTGAGATCCGCTATCTCCTCCGCGATCTGTTCATTCGTAATCTTCATTTGCCGGCTCCAAGTCTCGCTTCTCTGCAGGCGTCGGCGGCGTTCATGCCGGATCTGTGGGTTATCTGCCCAGGAACGCCAGAGTAGGCATGAAACACCCTCGCCAGAGCGCGCTTTTTCTTTTCAGGCCAGGCCCAAAATCAGGTTGAATACACGATAACTGGCGATTTTTTGGGGGAGTCGCTACGAGGCATTTTAAGCTCAAAAGCCTTTGCCGCGAGATGAAGATTTGAAATTATCTGTGCGTTTCTTGCGCGATGAATCGGATAAGCGGGGAACAGGGAACAGAAAGGCGGGGACGTAGGGACCAGGGGCAGAGGACGCGGTTAGTCGCCGAATTCGAGGTCGTCGAAGCGACGCCATTTGTAGATGGCGATGGAGACGATCCAACTGAGGGCGAAGAGGCCCACGATGAGATAGCCGAGGGTTCCAAAGCTGGAGTTCAGGCGGAGGATGGCTGCGAAGAAGCTGCCGCCGAGATGGAGCTGGCCGGCAAGGAGAGAGAGCGCCTCGATGCCGCCGACGATGAGAGCGACGAGAACAGAGACGAAGGTGATGGTGAGGTTGTAGTAGAGCTTGCGGACGGGCTTGATGAAGGCCCAGCCGTAGGCGCCGAGCATGAGGATGTTGTCCGTTGTGTCGATGAGGGACATGCCGGCGGCAAAGAGGATGGGGAAGACGAGGATGGAGCCGAGAGGAAGTCCGCGGGAGGCTTCGGCGGCGGAGATGCCGAGGAGGCCGATTTCGGTGGCGGTGTCGAACCCGAGGCCGAAGAGGACGCCGAGGGGATACATGTGCCAACTGCGGCGGATGATGGCGAACATGGGCCGGAAGAGGCGGGCGAGGAATCCGCGGTTGGCGAGGAGGAGATCGAAGTCTTCATCGACATAAGGCGCACCGGCGCGGACGCGGACGAAGGCGCGATAGATGGAGGCGAGGACGACGATGTTGACGATGGCGATGGCGAAGAGGAAGAGCGAAGAGACGAGAGTGCCGATGAGGCCGCCGATGGAGCGGGCCGCGTCCATGCGGTGCTGGAGGGCGAGGGCGGCGGCGGCGATGAGGGCCGAGCCGATGACGACGATGGTGGAGTGACCGAGAGAAAACATGAGGCCGACGGCAACGGGGCGCTTGCCTTCCTGCATGAGCTTGCGGGTGACGTTGTCGATGGCGGCGATGTGGTCGGCGTCGACGGCGTGGCGGAGGCCGAAGCTGTAAGCGAGCAGGGCGGTGCCGAGCAGGAGGGGGAAGTGGCGGAAGGCGATGGCGGCCCAGAGCCATGCTCCGACATTGAAGACGAAAAGGAGGCCGTAGACGCCGATGACTTTGCTGCGAAGATTTCCGGCAGCGTCGTCGAAGAGGGAGAGCAGGCGGGGGCGCGGCGCGTCGGATGTGCGGACGGGCGGCGGGGCGGGCGGGCTGGCGGGGCTCTTCATGAATGCTGCCTAGGATAATATTACGATTTTCAGATTCGTGCGAATGTGATCGAGGCCACAAGAGCTAAGGAACGAGAAAGTGGGGTTTGCGGAGTTGGAGGGGATGGTGCGGATCAGCTGTCGAAGCGGTAGGCACTGATGGCTGCGCCCATGGGCTCGTCATTGAAGATGCGGCGGCCGGGCATGTCGCCCCCGGCTCCGGCAGCGACGAAGAGGGGAATAAGGTGCTCCTCGCGGGGATGGGAGTAGGCGGCGAAGGGCGCGCTCCGCCAGTTGGCGAGGAGGGCGTTGCGCTCAGCGGCCGGAGATTCGATGGCTTGCGTGAGCCAGGCATCGAAGGCGCGGGAGCGGGCGAGCGCGTCCGGCTGAAAGTAGGCGCGGAGATTGTGGAAGCTCATGCCGCTGGCGACGATGAGGACACCTTCGTCGCGGAGCGGCGCGAGAGCGCGGCCGGCGGCGAGGTGCAGAGCGGGATCGAGCGAGGCGGCAAGGGAGAGCGTGACAACGGGGATCTGCGCCTGAGGGAAGGCGACTTTGAGCGGAACGAAGACGCCGTGGTCGTAGCTGCGATTGGGGTCGAGTGCGGAGGGCAGGCCGGCTTCGGCGAGGAGGCGCGCGGCGCGTGCGGCGAGATCGGGGTCGCCGGGCGCAGTCCACGTGAGCTGATAGGTGTGAGCAGGGAAGCCGGAGTAGTCGAAGATGAGCTGCGGATGCGGCGCGGCGCCGGCGGTGAAGGAAGGCTCCTCCCAGTGGCCGCTGACGACGAGGACAGCTTTGGGCGGAGAGGGAAGCGTGGCGGCGAGCCCTTCGAGAAAGTGTTGGGTGGCGTGCCAGGTGTCGGCCGGTCCCCAGGTCCAATCCATAAAGAAGCAGGGCCCACCGCCGTGTGGGAGGAAGAGAGCGGGCTGGCGTCCGGGGTTGGCGGGCATCGGGTCTCCTCTATGAGGCGGCGAGTTGGCAAGTTAGCGAACCGGCACTTTTGCACGCGCCGCCGAGAAATGGTCGTTCAAACAACTAATAGATGCGCGGCGAGGGAGGAAAGATGCAGTGGGGCGGGTTCAGAGCAGCTTGTTTTCGGCGGTGGGGAGGGTGATGTCGGCGGCGGCGCGGCTCCAGCCGATGCGCAGATCCTTTACGTCGTGGAGGGCGAAGGCACCGTCTGAGGTGCGCGGCGCGGTAATCGAGAAGAAGTCGGCGCGGTTAACGTCCTGAAGGTAAAACGCGGGGCGGGCGTCGGGCGTGGCGTTGGCGATTTCGACGTGGGACATTTCGAGATTGCCAATGTGGCGCAGGAAGAATCCCGAAGACGGCATCTGGCCGAACATGCTGGGCTCGGGATAGGCGTCTTCTTTCTCGGGTGGCTGGAGCTGGGCGGCGTCGGGCGTAGCGCCGCCGACGGTTTCGACAAAAATGTTCGAGAGCTTGACGTCTTCTATGGCGTTGGTGGGGATTCCGCTCAGGATGGAACAAAGGCGCATGGGCGCGTTGTGGCAGTTGAGATTGTTGACGAGGATGCGCTTGAGCGTGCCGACCTTGGTCGTGTCTTTGGGCCCGCGAAGGCGGACGCCGAGGCGCATGAAGAGCGGCCCGGAGATGATGTCGCGCATGGTGGTGTTGGAGATGGTGATGTCTTCGAGCAGCGCACCGTCGACGGTTTCCAGAGCGTAGCCCTGGCAGCCTTCGAAGACGCATCCGGTGATGGTGATGTTGATGAAGCCGCCGTTGGATTCGGTGCCGCACTTGATGCGGCCGGTGCCGTAGGGGCGTCCACCTTCAGGAAACTTCTTCCAGGTGCCGTCAAGCACCGTGCCGAGCTGGTAACAGCCGGTGACGAAACAGTTCGCAATGGTGACGTTGCGCGTGGCGCGCGCGTAGCCGAGCGAGTAGCTGGACTTGGGGCAGATGCCGTCGTCCCAGGGCGAGTTGACGGTGCAGTTGGAGACGCGGACGTTCTGGCAGCAGTCGATGTCCATCCCGTCGCGATCGGTGTCGATGGTGAGGTTGTCGATGATGAGGTTGTCGACGCCGGTGAGCAGCAGGCCGAAGTGGCCGCCCTTGAGGATGGAGAAATCACGCAGCTGGACGTTGCGGCAGTTCTTGAGGGCGACTGCTTTGTTGGCGACGCCAGGCTGCTCGGCCTGGAACATCGGGTAGTCGCCGCGCGGATTGAAATGGTGCTCGGGCTGGGCTGGCGGAGTTCCCGACGCGGCGGGCGTGGACTGACCGTTGGAGGCGGGGCGGCTGACCGGCTCGGTAAAGAAGCCGCGCACTTCAGTGGATGCGGCACGGCCGGGTCCGGCGCCGAAGCTCAGGCCTTTTCCGTAAATGAGGCCGGTGCCGGTGATGGAGATGTCGTGGAGGTCCACACCCCAGATGAGCGAGTTGTGCCAGTGGTTGTGACCGTAGTCCTGATAGGGCTCCCAGGGATCGTTGGGCTCCGCAGCGTCGTAGGTGCCGCCGTTGTAGCCGGTGGTTTCGCCAGGCTTCGGCGAGTCGGCGGCGAGGATGGTCGCGCCTTGTTCGAGATGGAGATGCACGTTGCTCTTGAGGCGGATGGAGAAGCAGAGATAGATACCCGCTGGAAAGAAGACCATTCCGCCGCCCGACGAGGAGGCTGCGTCGATGGCGCGATTGATGGCGGGCGAGTCAATCGTCTTGCCGTCGCCGGTGGCGCCGTAAGCATGGACATTGAAGAAGACACCAAGCCCGGGTGCGGAAGCGCTGCCGGAATCGGGAGCATCACCGGTCTTGGCGGCGGCGAAGGAGACGGCGGGGATGGCGGCGCCGGCCATGCCGAGACTGCCGACCCGGAGAAGATCGCGGCGCTGGGAATTGAAGGTGTTCATTGGGTCCTTTTCAGATGCGAAATCATTTTATTTCTTCAGGACGGAGAAAGGGTAACAGAGAACAGAGAACATTCAAAGGGGTGGTTGGTTGCGGAAGGATAGGACGTGAGTGGCTCAGTGCGCAACGAGGCCGGCGAAGAGCGGGACGTAGGCGAGGAGGGTGACGACGATTCCGGCGAGGGCGGCGAGGGCTAGGCTATGAAAAAAGACGAAGCGCAGGATGGATCCCTCCTGACCGTAGGACTGCGTGGCGGTGCTGGCGACGACGATGCTGGGAGCGGCGATCATCTTGCCCATGACTCCGCCGGCGGCGTTGGCTGAGGCCATAAGCACGGGTGAGACGCCGATCTGGCGGGCGGTCATGCGCTGCAGGCTGCCGAAGAGGACGTTGGAGGAAGTGTCGGAGCCGGTCGAGGCGGTGCCGAGCCATCCGATGAGGGTTCCGAAGAAGGGGTAGAGCGCGCCGGTGCGAGCGAAGGCGAGGCCGAGCGTGGCATCGAGGCCGCAATAACGCGTGACGTAGCCGAGGGCCACCATGGCGGCGATGGTGACGAAGGTGAAGCGGATGTTGAAGACCGTCCGCATAAAAGTAGCGGCGAGCGAGCGGGGACCGACACCCATGAGCAGACCGGCGATGAGCGCGGCAAGCAGGATTGCGGTGCCGGTGGCGGTGAGCCAGTTGAGATTGAAGACCGCGGCCTCAGCGGTGGGCGCGGCGACGACCGGCGGAACACGCAGGATGGCGTTGTTGAGGCCGGCGACGGAGATCTTGATGGTGGAGTGAGAGTCCATCCACGCCGAGACGCTGGGAAGACCCCAGACGAAGACGATGAGGCTCAAAACGAGCCAGGGCAGCCATGCGTTGAAGACTTTGGCGGCGCTGTGACCGTGATGCCGACGAGCCTGACCGGTGATGTCTTCGCGATCGACGTTGAGCGTGCGCCGGGGCTGCCAGAAGCGCATAAACACGACGAGGACAACAATTGTGACCGCGGCAGAGACGATGGCGACAAGCCACGGGCCGCTATAGACAGCCATGAGGTACTGGGTGATTGCGAAGGTCGCGCCCGCAGCAAGAATTGCGGGCCAGACCTCGATCATGGCGCGAAAACCGGCGTAGGCCCAGATCAGCCAGAAGGGAATGAGGAGATCGAACGGCACGAGGATTGCGGAGGTGGTGCGGGTGAGGGCGAACAGATCGAGGCCGGTGACGCCGTGCAGGGCGACGATGGGAATGCCCATGCCTCCGAGAGCGACGGGGACGGTGTTGGCGAGAAGCGAGAGGCCCGCAGCCTGGAGAGGACGGAAGCCAAGACTGATGAGAATCGCGGAGCAGACGGCAACCGGAGTGCCAAAACCGCAGGCGCCCTCAAAGAACGAGCCCAGCGCGAAGGCGATGAGCAGGAGTTGCAGCCGGCTGTCGGCAGTGATGCCAGTGAGGCTCTGCTGCAGCGTGACGAAGCGGCCGGTTTTGACGGTGAGGTCGTAGAGAAAGATGACGGACAAAATGATCCAGCAGATGGGGAAGACGCCGTAGGCCGCTCCGTAGGCAGCGGCGGAGAAGGCGAGCCGCGCAGGCATGTGAAAGACGAGCATGGCGGCGAGCAGAGCAGTGGTGAGACCGGCAAGCGCTGCGACATGCGCCTTGAGACGCAGAACGGCCATCGCGCCGAGAAGAACCACGATGGGCAGCGCGGCAACGAGAGTGGAGAGAACAGAGCGTCCGGTGGGGTTGTAGCCCTGCGCCCAGTGGAGCGAGAGGGGATTGGTTTTGAAAAGGTAGACAAGGGCGGCGATGAGGACGAGGAAAGCGAAGGCTTCGAGGAAGAGCGAGGCGGCATGCGTGGGCTTCGCAGACGGCGCTTGCACGGAAGGATCTTTCGCGGAGTTCACGACAGAGCAGAAGATAGCACGGCGGCGGGCGCATTTGGCGTGGCGGCATCGACCTCGCGGCGGACGGTGAGGACGGTGATGTCATCCTGCTGGCCGAAAGACTTAGCAGCTTCAGCAAGGTAGGCGGCGGGCTCCTGGCTGAACTGGCGGACGCGGTCGAAGCCGAAGAGCTCGCCGTTAGGGTGGCGGGCCTCGACGACTCCGTCGGAGAGCAGGAGAATGCGGTCGCCGGGATGGAGGAAGAAGCGGGCCTCTTCGTAGATGATTTCGACGAGGACGCCGAGAGGAAGGCTGCCGGGCAGAGTGATTTCCTGGCTGTTGAGATAGGGCGGCAGATGACCGGCGTTGGCGAGAACCATTTCGCCATTGACGCCGAACCAGAGGGCCTGGCAGGTGGTAAAGCTGCCGGTTCCGGAGAGGACGCGGTTGAGGGCTTCGAGAATTCTGGCGGGGTTGCGTTCCGAGGTGCGGCGCAATGCTCCCATGAGGAGGGAGACGTTCATGGCGGCCTTGAGGCCGTGGCCGGCCACGTCGCCGATGACCACGAGGATGCCTTCGCGGCCCACGGTCTGCACATGGAAGAAATCGCCGCCGACCTCGCTGGCAGGGCTGTAGACGGAGTCGACCTCGAAGCCGGGCGTGGCCAGTTTTTCCTGGGGGATGAGCAACTCCTGCACGCTGCGCGCGGCGGCCAATTCGTTGGTGGCGTGCTCCCGATCGCGCTGGACGCGCAGGTAGCGGAAGAAGACGATGAGCACGATGACGAGGATGCCCGCGTAGCCGCCGATGGTGGAGATGTGAATGGGGATGGGGCCGGCCTGGATGGTGAGCGGAGAAGTGTATGAAGAGCCGGCTTCGCCGCTCAGGGCTGAGCCGACGATGGAATCGACGATGGCGACCAGGCTGAAACCCAGTGGAACCAGGAAGAGGCCGGCCTCGAAGTTGCGGCGCGCCGCGGCGGAGATGAGGGTGCCGAAGATGAAGATGGACCAGCCGATGATCCAGAGGACGCTGGAAACAAAGATGGCAACGAGAAAGAAGATGACTCCGCGATGAAAGAGGAAGAGGAGTGCGGGGCCGACGCCCGCCAAAACCGGCGCGGTGTAGCGCAGACCACGGATGTACCAGCGCTGCTTGAGAGAGAGAAAGGCGACAAGGAATTCGAAGAAGAGATAGGCGGAGATGAGCAGAAGCTGGAGCACGAGCGTGGCGCACCAGAGGGCATTGATGCGCGCAGAGCTGCCGGCCAGTTCGATGAAGCCGATGGGCGCGGCGGTGAGCTCGTGCAGGGCCAGCCACAGGTATTCCGGATGGCCTTTCTCAGAGAAGTAGAGCGCCAAGAGAAAGACGGCGAGCACCACGAGGAGGATGGAGTAGATCAGCTCGGGCAAGCGCTCGAAGAGCATGCGATCGGACCAGAGATTGAACTCGCGCTGAATATCGACGGGGTTACCGAGGTAAAGCGTGCGCGTGGCGAAGAAGCCGGTGTAGGCGTCATTGCCGAATGCGGCGTAGATGACGCGCACGACCAGGGTGAGGGAGGATTGGGAGGGATCGAGATTCAGGTTGTAGACGCGCGAGATGGGTTGAAATTCCTCGGGCGTGTCGCCGTGCGGACCTTCAGGCTGGACCTGCTTGCCGTTGGCGAAGACTTCAGGGCTGAGGCCGGGCGAGCCGACTTCGAGGGTGGTGCCGTGCGTGACGGGCAGTTCGATGAGAAGCGCTAGCGGCCCGTGATGGGGAGCGAGCTGGACGTGAAGCCGGAACCAGGCGTAGCGACGGGCGGGGGTTGCCGGTGTTGGGGCAGTGGGGGCTCCGGCGGGCGGCTTTGCGGTGCTGGCGGGCGCGTTCGCGTCTTCGTCGGGGACTTCGCCGATTGAAGGCTGAGCATCGCGGACGGCCCACTTGGAGTCATCGAACGTTGGGGAAGACGCAGTGAGATCGGATGTGATTCCGACGCGCCAGTTCTTGTCGACGGGGACGGGCGAGCCGAGATTGGTGGCGTCGATGATGGCGGGGACAACGAATGGCGCGGAGAGCTTGGCCGGCTTGGCATGGATGTGCGGTTTGGGCGAAGCTGCGGGGGCGGGATTTGGAGACGGGGGAGTGGCCTGGGCGGCCAAGAACACAGCCCCGCAGACTGCGATCCAGACTGGTGCCAAAAACGCTCGACGCAAAGCGCCTCCCCTACTATTTTCTTCAATGTACTCGAACGGGGGGAGAGGAGGGAACGGCTCTGTTACGAAATTCTTCGCGTTCACGCTATGTATTGCGGGTGCGCCCGCTGGAGTGCCAGCCATTCGCCGGTTGATTATGGATCATCACGTTAGAGCAAGCGGCCGTACCTCTTTAACGAGCACCATCAGAGTCATATCAAGTTCGGGGCTCGAATCAGAATGCCCCGTTCCCGGCACCAGATAAAACTGCTTGCGCGGGGCCTTGATTGTGTCGAAATAGGCCTTGGCTAACTCTGGGAGGGCCGTCAAATCTTGTTGCCCCTGAATGATGAAGATGGGAACGGCAAAATCAATCCCGAGCGCCGGAAGATCGACCTTTGTTAACGGCCCCGAGAGGGTCAATCCCCAAAAATGCATAAAAGAAAAGTCGTCTGCTGCCTCGTATTGGGCTCGTTCTTCAGGCGAGGCATACGCAGGGGCGATTGCAGAGGGAGCAGGCGGCGAGGTTATTAGTTTGGCTTGATAGAGCCTTTCCCACTTTCTGAAAATGGGCCAATTGGAAAGCGCCTGCCAGGGAGGGGGACCAATCGTTGTCAGTGCGTCGATCGCCGGCTGATCGCCTGAGGCATGCGCCATTTGAATAACCCGGGCATAGCTGGCCGATAAATTCTTCTGCCAATTCACCATCTGAGCAACGCCGACATAAGCATAGAAGAGATCCGGCCTTTCGTGAGACATATAGATTCCCAGGATCGAACCCCAGGAGCCTCCCAGGATAATGATCTTCTTCTTATGGAGGTGTTTGACAAGAAACTCGGTAACTTCGATACCGTCCTGGACCATGCGCTCGACGGTCATCGTTGGTTCAACCGACGTCCCACTCTTGCCGTAGGTTCTTCCCGCGCCGCGCTGGTCCCACTGGACCAATGTAAAATCCTTCTCCCAACCCGAGTACATGGCGTCGGCAAACGGAGTCAACGCGTCGCCCGGTCCACCATGAAGAAAGAGCACGACAGGATTGTCAGGATTCTCTCCTTTGATCGTGATCCACTGATCGATGCCGCCGATCCGGACAAACATCCCTTCATCGATTCGCTGCGGCGCGTGGACAGATGGCGCTTGCGCAACCATATTATGGGGCAGGGAGAGCGAGGAGGAGCCGAAGATTAGCCAAACCGCGAAGCGCATCCTGCAACTTTTCATGATTTTCGTTACGTAAGGTCCTAAAGGATGGTTCCATCGTCAAGCCTTGCTGCGGGGCGCAACATTATCGGAGCTAAAGGGCAAGGAGCGGGGACCGACGGGAACAATGGACCAGGGAGGGGCAGACCAAGGGAAGAGAGAACGGGGAGTCTAAAGACGAGGATGTTTCAAATTCGCACAGAGCTGGCGCGGGAATGAAGGTTTCAGGGGACGAGGCGCAGGCAGGAGGGGTTGGGGGCAAAATGTGTCTTTGCCTTTGCTGCCGAATTGGCGGATACTTGCGTCTAAGTGATAGAGCGAAGCGGGGCAGTGAGGCGAGTCGTGCACTGTGGCGGAGGTGAAGTCATGAGGGCAATGGATCGCATCGTGCTGAGAACGGCGGTTCTGGCAGGATTGGCAGTGGCCTTGGCTACTGGAGTGTGGGCGCAGTCGAGCGCGCCGGCCGGCACTTCCCCAGCCAATACGCCTGCGGCACAGGCTCCTTCAAATGCCCCGGCGGGCGACAGCGGCGTGCAGGCGACCCCGGCCGCGAGCCAGACGACATCGCAACCAGCACAACCTGCTGCCGGCACCGCGCCAGTGGGCGGAGATGCGCCGCTGCCCGCGAAGCAGCCGGGGCAAGGAACGGATCAGGGAGCGGCGACGACTGCGAGTCAAGGAACGGCGACCACTGCGAGTAACACGCAGCTGGTTCCCTGCGAGACGGCGAAGACCGACGACAAGAAGGACAAGAAGAAGGACAAAGACAAGGCCGAGGATCCCGAGCCGGGCACGACTCCGGTGGGCGGCGATTGTGCCGGGCCAGTAGCGGTGGACGTCAATAAGGTGGTCGATCCCGGCAGCCAGATGATCAAGGTAAAGCCGGGCAGCATTGCGGATGTGGGCGCAGTGGGCAACCGCGAGATCGGCAAGCGCGGGCTGGGCAACTGGTACTCGACCGACGGCGAGATCCAGATGGGCAAGCAGTTTGCCGACGAGATCGAAAAGAGCACCAAGTTTATTACCGACCCCGTGGTGGATGAGTACATCAATCGCATCGGGCAGAACATCGTGAAGAACTCCGACTGCAAGGTGCCGTTCACGATCAAGGTGATCGATTCGGACGAGATCAACGCCATGGCGCTGCCGGGCGGGTTCTTCTACGTCAACTCGGGGTTGATTCTGGCGGCGGACGAAGAGGCGGAACTGGCAGGCGTGATGGCGCACGAGACGGCTCATGTGTGCGCACACCACGCGGCGCGCGAGATGACGCGCCTGAACTATGCGCAGATCGGCATGGTGCCTCTGATGATCATGCTTCCGTACGATTGGACCGGATACGGCATCTACGAAGCGGCGCAACTGGCGATTCCCATCACGTTCCTGCAATTCTCGCGCGACTTCGAGGCGCAGGCTGACTACCTGGGCGTGCAGTATATGTACCGGTCGGGCTACGATCCGCAGGCATTTATTACCTTCTTTGAGAAGGTGCAGGCGCTGGAGAAGCGCAAGCCGGGGCTGGTAGCAAAGGCGTTCAGCGACCATCCGCAGACGCCGGACCGCATTCTGCACACGCAGGAGGAGATTGCGCGCATTCTTCCGGCCAAGGACGATTACCTGGTGACCACGTCGGAGTTCGAGGACGTGAAGGCGCGGCTTGCGCGCATTGAAGACAAGCGGCGGCTGGTTGACACGAAGGGCGGCGCGAAGCCTTCGCTGCGCCGGGCCAGCACCACGGATAACTCGGGTAACTCGGGCAATTCGACCAGCGCACAGACCGGCAGCAGCTCCGGGGACTCGACGGACGGTCCGCCAACGCTGCATCGCCGCGACGACCAGAATTGAAAAGCAGGGATCAAGTTTCAGGTGTCAGGGATCAGACAGGCAGAACGGCTTCCCGGGAAGGGAAGCCGTTCTTTTTTGTGGGCCGATGCGGGCTGCCAGCGGGGATGAGCTTGGCTATACTAGGGCCTGTCTTCTAATTTCCAGGGAACGGCGCCGGAAGCCAATTCTTCACGTTTCTAGAAGCGAGGAGAGACAGATACCGGGTGTATTTTAGCGACGAGCGACAACGAAACGAGGGAAATTGGCCCCGGCCCTGAGGGTTGCGGGGAAAATAGGGCCGTATTTCATTCTCGCCCTCGACAGTGGTCCCGCCACAGCCTTCGGGCTCGGCCTCGTCCGGCCCGATTTTCTCTCGCAACGCTGCCCCCCTGGAAGTTAGAAGACAGGCCCTAGGCGTGCTCTTGCCATGAAGAAGATTGCAGCTATCGCAGCCGTATTTGTGCTCATCCTGCTGTTGACCAAAATCGCCAACCAGACGCCGCCCGAGCCGCCTTCCGGGTACACGTTCTGGATGTATGCGCAACATGTGGTGGAGTGCACTCCCGCTGACATCACGCTGGTGGATGTTCACCAGACGGAGACGCATCTCGAAAAGGATTTGAGCTGGCCGGACTGCGCCGCGTTTCAGAAGGGCGATGTGCTGGACTTTCATTTGTCGCGCGGGGAGAAGACGAAGTTCCTGAGCGACGAGAAGACGGCGTGGTGGCGGAAGGAAATGTGAGAAAGCAGGGACCAGGGAACAGGGGCCGGACCATCTGCTTCAAGTACGCAATGGGTTGGGGAAGGGTCTTCCCGGGGACACAAGTAGATGGGGTTTTCCACAGGGGCGGGGAATGGGCAGAGATCGGGAAAACCCCTTTAAATTCCTGTAACTTACGGAAATTCCTTGAATGAACCGATCAAGTCGGGTTAAATACAGAGTTACCGGCAGGTTTGCCGGAAAACTACCGATCTACATCCCGCTTTTTCGGAAGGCAATTATGCGCAACGCTGCAGCCCGCTCCAACTTGCTGGTTCCTGAGATTCGCGAGGTCATGGACATTCGCCAGGCCTCGAATTACCTTGGCATCTCCGCTGACACTCTCTACAAGTACGCCTCGGACGGGTTTGTGCCGGCGTTCAAGCTGGGCAACCGTTGGCGCTTCAAGCGCTCGCGGCTGGACGAGTGGATGGACCGGCAGAGCGATCTGCAAGCGGGCGAAGTGGACGCGAGCAAGAAGAAGCCGGTGCAGCGGGAAGCGACGAATAGCCTGTAACTGGTAGCATTCAGTTCTCAGCTTCTAGCTGTTCGTTCTGAGTTTTCGTGTCATTCGTGGCATTTCAACCCCGTGAAATCAGACAAGGATTCTTTAGGGAGTCGAGGCGCGTCTGTCGCATAAAGCGTAACCGTTCGACTTTCGCCTCTTGACCGAGTAAGGGTTTCTAACTCGGATGTGCCCACTTGTTTTGGGGTAGACACCTGTTGAGTGGGCCTGAGCGGCATGGGAAGCTTGGTCCTGGAGTGACGCGACGAGGTTACAAGCCAGTTGCCGGATGCAGTTGAAAGGCTCCCCGTGTTTCTTTCGGCGTTGTAACGAGCCGCAACAGAAAGTCTCTGCTGAACTCTCTACAATAGGTGTGCAGTTGGTTGCGCCTTGGCGCGTTTCTTCAACAGGCTGAGTCCCAGGCAAAAGTCACACAAAGGACCTCTCATGCGAATTCATCGCTTTCTCCATTTTCCCGTTTTCTTTTTCGTTGCCGGGCTGGTGTACGCACAGCCTTCCGGAGGGCCATACGGCCCGATCGACCAGCGATATGAGATTCCCAAGGGCGGTAAGGTGTACTTTGTTGCGCCGAACGGCAAGAGCGATGCGCCGGGCACCGAACTCGCCGATCCCACGACCATCGAGGCGGCCATGGAGCGCGTGGTGACGGGCGACGCCATCGTTTTGCGGGGCGGGATCTACAGAACCGGCGGCCTGACGCTGAATCAGGGCATCACGATCCAGCCCTACCAAGAGGAGCATCCCGTCCTCAAGGGCACCGAGATTGCGACGCAATGGGAGGCTTTGCCGAACAACGTCTGGAGGACCTCCTGGTCCCATCTCTTCCCGGCGGAGCCTCTGCCCTGGTGGAATCGCAAGCGTGAAGGCTTGAAGACGCCTCTGTACCGCTTCAACCTCGATATGGTCTTCGTCGATGGCGAGCTTCTCATCTCCAAGGGTTGGGAGGGAGAGCTCGATTCACATTCCTATTACATCGATTACAAGAACGGATTTGTGTACATCGGCACAGATCCCACGCACCGGCAGGTGGAGATCACCGCTTACGACAGTGCGCTGGTGAGGACCAGCGCTCCCGCGCATGGCAAGGTGTCGGACGGGAAAGGGCCGTTGATTCGCGGCGTCACCTTTACGCAGTACGCGTATCGGGCGCTGGAGATCGAGGGCAAGAAGCATTTCACGTCGGCCGACGAACCCACCAACGAGCCCGTAGGCATCTCCGATCCTGCGACCTATGGCAAAGAGGTGAGGAATACGCTGATCGAGAATGTCACTATCACCTACTGCTCCCGCGTGGCCGGCTATTTCCGCGGCGACGGATTGATCATCCGCAACTCGCTCGTTAGCGATACCGGCACGGAAGGAATCTACGTCATCGGTTCGTCGGATGTGCTGCTGGAGAGGAACATCATCCGCCGAAACAACATCAAGCAGCTGACCGGCTATTTCCCCGCCGCGGTGAAGATCTTCAACCAGACACATCGCGTCACTTTCCGCGACAACCTGATTCTGGAGCAGCCCTACTCGAACGGAGTTTGGTATGACGTGGGCAACCACGACGCCGT